>OHQF01000330.1_pt1 | contig 32217 bp, 23 predicted proteins | sample 1578001 | NCBI WGS metagenome assembly OHQF01 (sample SAMEA3879538, study PRJEB24766) | human gut metagenome | biome: human-associated habitat; feature: feces | place: USA | collected 1985/1987 | reverse complement strand
TTGACGAAGCAGGGCTTCAAAAGCTGCCGAAGGTCAAGGAGTTGGATGCGGAGTTCTCAGAACTGCAGACCAAGAAGAAAGCCGCTTACCCGGACTACCGCAAGGCGCGGAACGAGATGCAGGAACTGGTTCGGGCTCAGAAAAACGTAGAACGATTTTTTGCGGAGGAAAAGGACATCATCGAAAAAGCGCAGACCCGATAAACGAATACCGCCGAGGAATCTTCCTGTTCTGGAGGACTTCCCCGGCGACTTTTTTGACAAGCACTAATTATTGCTTTTTTGCCATGAACGTCTTTTGTCGGTATAGGGTAAAAGCGTTCTATAGAAAATAGGTTCTCTTTACGAGAAAAAATCTTGAAACGCTTTTGTTATAATGTTACAATATATACTATATAATAGTATATATATTCAAAAAAGCTGCTGACAGCAGAACGAGAATGATATTGCGCAAGCACCTTCCTGAAATCGGTGAAGTGAAAATAAAGCCGGAATGAGACCGTCTGGGGCGGAGAAAGATTGGATAAAATGAAAAACTCTGGAATGAGCGAAACTATGCAGACCTTGACGCGGAAAAGCGCCTGTGTGATGCTGAGCCTACTGTTGCTACTGTCAGTCGTGCTCCCTGTGAAAGCTGCCGCGGAAACCGCCCCTGCAAAGGTTGTTCGTGTCGGCTCGTTTGAGGACACCTTCAACTATGTCAACGAAAAGGGCGCAAGAAAGGGCTACGGCTACGAATTGCTGGAGACCTTATCCGGCTACACAGGCTGGCAGTTCGAGTATGTGACCTGCGACTGGTCAAACTGCTTCGAAAAACTCAAAAACGGCGAGATCGACATTATGGGCGGTATTTCCTATACGGAGGACCGCACCGAGGAGATGTTGTTTTCAGACGAGCCGATGGGAGTGGAAAAATATTACCTCTACGCCGATCTCTCGCGCGCAGACATCTCCGCCTCCGACTTCAAGACGCTGAACGGCAAGAAGATCGGCGTTCTGATGGGAACGGAGCCGGAAGTGATGCTGACCGAGTGGGAAGAAAAATACGGCCTGGAAACGGAACACGTCAACATATCCAACAACGAGGATGTGAAGCAAAAGCTGGCAAACTACGAGATCGACTGCTTTGTTTCGCTGGAAGAATCCTTCTGGGCAGAGCGTGGCATCTCGACCATAACCCGTGTGGGAGAATCCGGCATCTACTATGCAATCAACAAAAACCGGCCTGATATCAAGGAAGAACTGGACGATGCGATGCGCGCATTGGACGAAGCTGCGCCTTTTTATACGGCGGATCTGTATAAACGGTATTTCTCAATGGATTATACGCCCATCCTTACAGGGGAGGAAAAGGCGTGGCTCAAAGAGCACGGCGCCATCAAGATGGGCTTTCTGACGAGTGACAGCGGCGTCAGCACCTTTGACCCTGCCACCGGGGAGTTTACCGGGGTAATCACGGACTATATTCAGTTTGCAGCAGATTGTCTGGGCAATCAGGAACTGGAATTCCAGCTGGTCGGCTATGACAGCAAGGAAGCAGAACTGGATGCGCTGAAATCGGGCGAGATCGACATGATCTTCCATTTCGACCAGAGCCCCAATCTGGCGGAAGAGTATCACTTTGCCTGTACCAACACAACGTGGACCTCCAACCTGATGGCGGTCACGAACAAGCAGCACTTTAACGAAAACAATGTAAACCGCATTGCCGTTCCCCAAAACAAACTCTCCCTGAAAAAGTACCTTGCGTTTTATTATCCGCAGTGGGAGATCGTGGACTGCGATACACAGGAGGATGCCGCAAAGCTGGTCAAAGACGGACAGGCGGATTGCTTTGTTACCGGGATCAGCAGTGAGAATAAGTACAGCAAGAAATACGGCTTTTACAGCGTTCAGCTGTTGAACCCTGCAAAATCCTGCTTTGCAGTCAATAGAGGAAACCGTGATCTGCTGTCCATCCTGAACAAAACGCTCAAGGCAATGCCGACCAATATGCTTACCAGCTCGATTGCAATGTATAAGAGCTCTTTGCGGAAGGTTACCCTGAGCGATTTTATAAAGGATAACTTCTTTAAGGTTATGTTGATCAGCAGCATTGCTGTTGCAGTTGTTCTGCTCACGATTTTGATGCTGCTCCAGAAGGCGCGTAAAGCCGAAGCTGCTGCAAGGAAAGCCGCAAACGATACGCAGGAACTGAATGCAAAATTGCAGGTCGCCGTGGAAAAAGCAGAGAGTGCGAACCGCGCCAAGTCCACCTTCCTGTTCAATATGTCCCATGATATCCGCACCCCCATGAACGCCATTATCGGTTACGCAGACCTTGCCTCCCGGCATCTGGATGACCCTGCAAAGCTGGAAAAATACATGGAGAACATTCAGATATGTGGACAGAACCTGCTGGTGCTGCTGAGCAATGTGCTGGACCTTGCCCGCATTGAGAACGACAAGACGGAGATCGAGTATTCTGTTTCGGATGTGGAGAAGGATTTCCGTAACTGCATTGCGATGTTCCAGAATCAGGCAGACAGCAAGGGACAGACGCTTACGGTGACAACACATCTGCTGTATCCGTATGTCTATGTGGATATTCCGCACCTGACCGAGATCTGCACAAACCTCGTCAGCAACGCGGTCAAATACACAGGTGCCTGCGGCACGATCCACTGCGATGTCACGCAGAAGCCCGGCGAAAAAGAGGACTGGTGCGATACGGTGATCACGGTTGCCGATAACGGCATCGGGATGTCGCAGGAGTTTCAGAAGCACATTTTTGAACCCTTTGAGCGGGAACGCACTTCCACCGTCAGCAAGGTGGAGGGCAGCGGCATCGGAATGGGCATCGTGAAAAAGCTGGTCGGGCTGATGAGCGGCACCGTGGAAGTGGAGAGCAAGATCGGTGTGGGCTCCACATTTACTGTCACCATTCCCAGCCGCATTGCATCGCAGGAGGAAACACAGGCGAAACGAGAGACCACTCCTTCGGACGAAAAGAGCTTGTGCGGTGTAAAGATCCTGCTGACCGAGGACAACGACCTGAATGCAGAGATCGCCACCGAACTGCTGCGGGAAGAAGGCTGCGCGGTAGACCGCGCAAAAGATGGCGTGGAATGCGTGGATCTGCTGGAAAAGGCTGCGAACGGAACTTACCGGCTGATCCTTATGGATATCCAGATGCCGGTGATGAACGGCTACGATGCGGCAAAAAAGATACGGCAGATGGAAGACCCTCAAAAGGCAGGCATCCCCATCATCGCTATGACTGCAAATGCCTTCTCCGAAGATAAACAGGCGGCACTGGATGCCGGGATGAACGACCATGTTGCAAAGCCGATCAATATGAATGTCCTTGTGCCGACCATCCGGAAATACCTTTGATGCGGACAGAAAGCTGTGCAGAAGGACGTTCTCAGACCGCAGCACACCGATAAACGAATACCGCCGAGGATTTTTCCCATTTTGGGAAGATGACCTCGGCGGCTTTTTTAGTTTATGTAGCAGCGGTCCTGTTTTATAAGCCAATCTTCACACAGCCGCTGGGCTTCGTCCTTTGTGCAGCAGATGCAGTTGAAAAGTTTGCCACGGATGGAACAGTAAGTGTAGTGTACCTTCGGGACTCCATTGGCATCTCGAAAATTAACGCAGCGTTCCTCACCGGGCAGCAGATAGATCGTATCCACGTTCAGCAGCTCCTTTTACCTTCGTTCATGTGCCAAGGGGCACAACGTTTGCTATTGTACCATGTACCGTCCCCAGAGACCATTGCTTTTTTGACCAAAGATACGCACAAAAATTTTCCACCTTGAAATTACCCGAATGGCGTTGAATGAACACAAATGGATTGTGTATAACAAAAATTGCGACAGGTATGCTATTGGTGTGCAATAAACACAATTAGAATGTGAGGTCGCTATGAATACGCTTTTGGGTCAACGAATACGAGAGCAGCGCAAGGAAAAAGGCTGGACGATCGAGCAGTTTGCAGAACAGGTCGATTTGTCGACAAATTATGTTGGAGATTTAGAGCGCGGAGTGAAAATGCCTAAACTGGAAACCTTTATCCGAATCGTTGAGGTGTTGGGTGTATCCGCAGATGTGCTTATTCGGGATTCCGTTCCATCCGCATCCCATGTGGCAGATGACGAACTGAGCAAAAAGTTGAGCCAACTTACGCCGGGGCAAAAGAAAGCTGCCATTGACATCCTGAATGCATACACAGACAATATCCCCTATATCACAAAATAACACTTATGTCAAGGAGCGCAGCAAACGTGCTGACGCTCTTTCTTTTTGCCCTCAAATAGTTTATAATCAACACTATAAGCGTGCATATAACGCTAATAGTGAGTATCTGAGGTGAACGACATGACAATTCTACCCAATATCGAAGAAGCAATGGAAGATGCCCGGAATGGAACGCTGAGTCCGTATTGGCAGAATAATCTAAAACGCGAATGCCTGCACAAGGAGTTGTCGGATGAAGAACAGCAGGCGCTTTCGGAACGGAATCGCATTTTGTCCGAGACTCCGCAATGGAGCAGCGAAGAAGAACTGTGACATGACATGAAGAATATCGGCGGCAGGGTTTGCTTCTGTTACTTTTGGGATGAGCACTACTCCATGGTGCAGTTGACGGAAGACCGCAACGGAAAATACTCCACAGCCTACGTTCTGGATACAGAAACCACTCCGGATGTGCGTAAGGTGGCGGCATTGCAGGCACAGAAAGAACTTGCGGACCGTATGCAGGCGTGGGGCGTTTCTCTTCTGGATGTGCCTGTTCCTGAACAGATGAGATACGATTCTCTTGCAGAAGCTGCTTCTCACCTCATGCAAGTTCTTAACGACCCGGAGCATATCACCGGGTAAAAAGCGTCCCATCGGGATGCGCAGCCTGCATTGGAAAATGCAGAACAAAGGGGTTTGGGGCATTTCCCAACAAGCGTTTTGCAACGCAAAATAGGCGTTTGTATAGACGGACGCACTGCTTGCCGGTACAATGCGTCCTTTCAGTCCACATACATTGAATTATTTATGGTTTGGTTGTATCATAGAACAAGGCGATACGCTACGGAATGCAGAATGTTGCTATGCGTTGTTTGAACAAACGTAGAGATTGGACGAAGAAAATAAAAATGGCAATAGAAGTACTACATATTGGATAGATAAAGATGTAGAATTGATTTGAAAAATCACCTGAAAGCTGCGTGGAGCAAAAAGGGGTATGGCAAATGAATGTCTTTATCGATCTGGAAATGAACACCACCGATGCACGTCTGGTACATAAAAAGGACCTCCGGAACGAGATCATCGAGATCGGCGCAGTGCGGATGGACGATGCGTTTCACCCGCTGGATCGCTTCCGCATTTTTGTGCGGCCCCAGTACAACGGCGTGATCGAGCGCAAGATTTACAAGCTCACCGGTATCAGCAACGGCGCTGTGAGCGATGCAGTCTCTCTGCCGGAAGCACTGAATGCGCTGGAAGCATGGTGCGGTTCGGATAGATGCGAAATCTACGCATGGAGCACTAGCGACCTGTGCCAGCTGCGCAAGGAATGCGGCTTTAAGAGCATCGATAGCATTTTTCTGGACGAGATGGTGCAGTGGCACGATTTCCAGGAGGACTTCCGACAGATGCTGGGAGAGAAAAATATCCTCTCCCTCAGTAATGCCATGCGCCGGGCAGGGCTGGAGCCGGAAGGCTGCCTGCACGATGCTTCGTGGGACGCTTACAACAGTGCCCGGTTGATGGAAACGGCTTATTCTCCGAATTTTGCGGCAGATCTGGAAAAGGCACAGGCTGCCTGTTATCAGGAAGCTCCCAGAATGCAGGGAGGACTTCCGCTGGATGTGATGAAAAAGCTGGCAGCTCTGCTGCAGACCAGCCAGCCGGAATTCACAACGGCGGTGTGAAAGAGAGGAGACGGTAGGATGATTCGCATAAGATGGGAGTTAGAAGAAGCAGTTGCTTTGGTTGATTTGTATTTTAAAAACGGTGCGACGCTATCGATTCCAGAGGAAAAACTGATAGAAATATCAAATGCGTATCGTAACCGGGCAAAGCAACGTGGTTTTATTGTAGACGAAAAATTCAGGAACCTTAATGGGTTGAAAATGCAAATTGGCTGTATTCACTATGTTGTAACAGAAGGCAAGAGTGGTCTATCTGGAGCGAGCAGTCTTTTTTACAAGACGTATGAACTGTTCAGAAATGAACCGGCTCGTTTCCGGAAAATAGCAGATGACTTTCATGAGAAATATTATGAATGAGTAGAAAAGATCGTTTCTGGGAAATCAACAGAAATAGATGGCATTATTTGTAACACTGTCAATTGAAGTAAGGTGTATGAACTGATATAATGATTTTTATAGAATGTGTTGAGGGTGAATAAAATACATTGATTCGTAGAAATAACATCCGAAGATAATGAAAGTTTGTTAGGAGAATGCACTGTGGCTAAAATGATCGATGATAAGCCATCTTTTCATGGCGAAGCTAAAACCTGGGAGAGCTTTCAAAAACTTCTGCCAATGGAGGCGATTGTCTACAACAATCGCGAAATCAATGGCCGTGAGTTTGACTTCTGCATTCTGTGGGAGGGCATGGGCATCTTTGTGGTTGAAGTAAAAGGGTGGTTGGCAGACAAGGTGACGGTACTTGGCGTAGACAACATCCTCGTGGACGGATATGATCAACCGCAGAAGTCTCCCAAAAAACAGGCTCGTGCTTACCGGTTTGAATTGCTTAACAAGATTGTACGGAAATACAATGTCAGCCCGATTGTAATGGATCTGGTGTGCTATCCGTTTATTAGCCGACAGGAGTACCATGAACAGCATTTGGATATTGTTTCGGAGAACGATTTCACACTTTGCAAGGAAGATTTGGAAAATGCAGACATGCTGACCGCAAAATTCTGCGCTGCGTACAACACGGCAAGATTTATTCCTCATGCAGAACTGACGAGAGAGCTTGTCGGAAAACTTCGCTGCGCATGGGAACCAGCTTACGTCGAAGAATATATGCAGGTGAACAAGGAAGAAAAACAACACTACTCTGTCCTTTCTATCCTACTGGCTGATACTTCGCAAAGAACATTAGAATGGATCGTTTCAGATTATTTTACTGGGACAAAAAGAATTGTTTTTGTCGAAGACGGGCAACAATTTGAAACATTGAAAAATCTTTTTGATGATATGTTCAAAAAGAAAAACATTCAACCCGACAGTAATACGCTGTCGATTGGATATACAGAAGGCCTACCAAGTGATGCGCATAGTTTGAAGACATTCCAGTTGGAGGTTTATTGGGTTCCGGAACTCAAATCTGTCAGCAAGAAGGAAATCGAAATTGAAGAGGGCGAGTATACGGAAGAGGAGGCACTCGTTCTAAAGGAGCTTTCTGAAAAAACATCATTTAATTTCCAACAATATCGGGTAGAACATGCACCAGTCGAAAAGAACACGTTGGTAGAAGCAGGTGCAGGAACCGGAAAAACTTATTCGATGGTATCCCGTGTGGCTTTTCTATGTGGAAAAAAGCTGGAACCAATTTCTGATTTGGCAGAAGAAATTGCGATGGTGACGTTTACGAACGATGCAGCTGTGAATATGAAGAAAAGACTGAAACAGCTGTTTGTAAATTATTTTGTGTTGACGGGTAAACAGGAATACCTCAAATTTGTGGACGATGCCGACCGTGCGAATATTTCGACAATTCATCGGTATTCTATAGAACTGCTGCGGAATATGCCACTGTACACAGGCCTTGGAACGGATTTTAAAATAACTTCAAACGAATACCAGCGGGGAAAAATCTACGATAAATATATGAATCTCTTTCTTGAAAAACAAAAAGAGGAAAATGAAAATTTTGTTAATGAGATTGCAGTTGCTGTTTACGATTTAAAGAAAAAGCTGATGAATGTTGCTGACCGTCTTCAGGACAAAAGTGTCGACCTTGCGCAAATCAGAAAATCTGAGCTGGGCGTGCCGACGGAGCGGACAGTCCCATTTTTCAATGATTTGATCGAACAGGTTCTCATTCCAGCAGAAACGGAATACGCTGCGATGCTGCATAAGGCAAACGGCATGGACTTAAAAGAGTGTATTGTGATGCTGAACCGCGTTCTTGAACAGCTGACAGGACGGATTCGCTTTTTAAAGACACGGTACCTTTTTGTAGATGAGTTTCAAGATACGGATGATAAACAGATTCAGACGTTCCAGAGACTTCAGAAAGCGATGCCGGAAAAATGCCGATTTTTTGTGGTAGGCGATTTGAAACAAAGCATTTACCGATTCCGTGGCGCAAAGCTCAGTGCATTTGAACAGCTGAAAGCAAATAGTATGTTTGATTGGTGCATTGAACATCTGACGATCAATTATCGGACAGATGGAAGGCTGCTGAGATTATATGAGCCACTGTTAAGTAAAATGGGAAACGAGGGTTTTCTGCCCTATCAGCCGGAACTTGACTGTCTAACGAGTGATGTTCAGACGGGTGCAAAAGATACAGAACTTTTCATGGAAATTCCATGTCACGGTAAGGATCAAGACCGATTCTTTGCTTTATGCGTGGATACTATTCTTGCACAGAAGCAGAGAATAGAAGAACTAATGAAACAACATAGGATGACATCAGAGGAGCGCACAATTGCAGTTCTTGTCCGAAAAAATTGGCAAGTGAATAAAATTGTGTCTGCTGCCAAGGAAAAAGGAATTGATCTGGAGGTGCAATCTGGAGGCGATCTTTTTCAGAGAGATTCAACAATGGACCTGTATAGGTTGGTTCTTGCATTGAATAACTGTAGGGATTCTGTTTGCCTTGTGAATTTACTGGAATCTCACTTTTCGGATATGCAGCTAGATTATCAAAACCTTCGAGGACTGCAGGACGACCAACGGGCAGATGCTTTGCAGGCGGCACTGAACCATCTGTTCTCCGAGCGGATGGGAAAAACCTGGGAGAACGTTGTGAATGAAATTCATGCAAGGCCGGTTCTCTATGTACTGAAAAAGATTTATGACGCATTTCAGTCATGGAAGACGTATCAGGATCAGGATGAACAGCGTGCGTATGTGGCCAACTATGAATACCTGATGGAACTGCTGGTTCGCAATTTCCGTGTAGACACACTTACCCTGAATCAGATTGCAGAATATCTGCGTGTCAATATTGTTACGAGGCAGGAACGATTGGCAAGGGAAGATTCTATTGAAAATGCAGGCGTCAGAGTCTTGTGTACAACAGTTCATAAGTCGAAGGGTCTGGAATACGGAACCGTGATTCTTCCATACACTGGAGAGGAAATCGGCGACATCAGGATGATCAAGTTGGATGCAAGCTATTCGGAGTCAAAACTCGCATATAGAGTTTTGTTTGAAAATCAGCTTCGTGAACAAAATTCTAATTATGATCCTCGCAATGAGGTCGATGAACAAATTGCGGAGGAGACGCGTGTTTTGTATGTTGCATTAACACGTGCGATTCGAAACTGTATCTGGATGAAAGATCTTGACAGCTGCGCAGCAATAAGCTGGGGGTCCTTACTGGAGGGATAAAATGTCAATTAAAATCTATACATATCAGGATCCGTATAGGCTGAATGCAGAACCGTTTTGGAAAGAGATTACAAACTGCCCATATTTCTGCGTTTCTCAGACGCTTGTCAATGGACTGAAAGGTCTATATAGGGCGGACTTTCAGCAGGGGCGAGTTACAACGGTTAAGAACCTCACGGATTCGATTTTTGAACAGTGGGAGAGCACAGAGTGTATCATAAGACAACATGCAGATTTGGATAATCTGGTCAAAGCTGGTGCGTTGGCGGTTTTGAAAGAACCGATGCAGCACAATCTTGCCGATGTTCTGAGCTTTAATCGTGAAAATATATTCCAGAGCATTCGGGTTATGGCAGAATTGAATATCAATCTGGATGAGATTCGGATGGAGGAGCTGACACAGGAACAGGGGCTTGTCGTCACTCTTTATAAAAGGTTGATGGCATCGGAAAAGCATACGGATTTTGTACTGAAAACGGATTTTGGGGCAGAAGAACTGGATGCAGCGCTGGTGCGTGCAATGCAAAAAGCAAAGGATGGGTTTGATGCGTCTTCGCTGCAGAAAGATCGGGTAGTGATCCATGGAGTACATCAGTTTACCCCAATTATGTTGCGTGCGATTGAAGCGATTGCACGGTATAAAGAAGTGATCCTGCTGTTTCCCTATCAGCCGCAATATAAGAATGTATATCAGACTTGGATTAATATTTATTCTGCATTTGATAGTAAGTCACAGAATTTTGCAGGGCTGGATCGGGGCTTGGGATGGGCAGATACCTCCAGAGATTCGGCAAGTATCCTTGCAGACCAGATTGGTAGACTGATGGAGGGCAGGCTGGAAGGCTTGTCATCGACCTCGGTTGATGTAATTGAATTCGATAATGTTACAGAGTTTGCAGACTATGCGGCGAATATATTTGAACACGCTGTACAGGAAAATCCATTGAGCCCGATGAGCAGAATGTCAGAACAAATTTATGCGGCAGACAGCTCTGTGAATAATATTCTAAAGGTTTATTTTCCGGAACAATTTGGAGAACGAAAATTTCTTGATTATCCACTTGGTCATTTTTTTCTTGCAATTGCAAACATGTGGGATGCACAGAAAGATGAAATGGTCATAGCAAATCTTGATGACATGAAGGAGTGCCTCAATGCGGGAATTCTTGAAGAGGAATATACAGGACAACTCTATTCCATCTTTAAAAGGGCAGAACCGGCATTTGATGGGTGCATGTCAGTTGAAGAATTGCTGAAACGGTTAGACCGCATAGACCGAAACATAAAACGATCCTATCAGCCTGAAACACAGGAGATCTTGAGCCATGTTTCGTATTATGCTCTTTCAAATAAAGAACGAACGATTCTTAGAAATGCACTGAAGGAATTGGAAGAACTCGCCAGTTACTTTTATGAGGACTTTGAAAACAAACCGCATAATTTTAAAGATTTCTATAAGCGGTTGAAACGGTATCTGCAGGAGGAGATTATCGACGCAAAGCAGCTAAATGATGATTTTTTAGATATTGTACATCGTGTTCTGGAAAGATTGAATGAGGTTGAGGATATTGATGCGTCGGCATCATTTGAATGTCTGAAATCTACAATGTCGATTTATTTGACTCAGGAATCGCGCCCTGAGAAAAGTGCACACTGGATTGTCCGAGATTTTGAGCAGATTGATGGTGATATTCTGAGATCAAAGCTTGATGTTGCCGGAGAAAGGTGCTATCATTTTGCCTGCCTTTCTGATGCAGATCTCAATACAGTGAAAGTACCGGAATTTCCATGGCCATTGGATGATGCTTTTTTCGAAGTCGCACAAAATCCTGTGGACTGGAAATATCAAGTCTATGTCAACGCACGCAGAGAACAAAAAAATTTCAGACGGTATGCGCTCTTGTATGGATTGGAGTTCAACAGAAGTAATTTTAAATTGAGTTATGTGAGGCAGGACCGCGAGAAGAATCAGGAACTATATTACGTTCTTAAAATTCTAGGAGCGCATATTGTGCCTTATCGTGAAATGAGGATCGGAGAGCAGCTTGCGCCGGTTTCACATTTTACTCTGCAAGGCGCAGTTGGTGGAAATTATAACGAGTTTGATTACAGTCGTTATAAGATATGTAAGTACCGCTTTTTATTGGAAACGATTGTAGAAGGCGATACTGTTTATAAGGATTCATTCTTGCTGACTAAATATCTGGAGGTTCTGCTTGAAAACAATGTGCGGGAGCGTTGCGCAGGCTATCCTGCCAGCGAAACACTCCTTCAGGAAGCAATTGATGAGTCGTATGCAGAATTAAAGAAATATTTTCCGTTCGTTTTGACGGCAAATCAAATTGATGTAGTCTGGAATATCCGTAGACGACTCCTTGGAACAAAGACAAAAAGCTTTCCTCAGTTAACAAGCGCAGACCGACGGGAAATGATGCTGCGAGAACTCTTTATTTTCAAACAGCTGAAGAATCAGCAGCTGGATCGTGGAAATGTTTTACAGGGGAAATTCGACGCGCCATCAATAGATCACATGAGGCAGATGCTATCTGTCGAGGCTTTGCGACAGGTGAAATTTGAAAAATCACCGGATGTATGGTGTCAATACTGCTCAAACAGGGATGTTTGTGCAGTATGCTATGCCACCACAAAATTGTGAGACGGGGAAATTTTTATGCTTGAAAAAAGAATGTATGTGCGCTTTCCGGCAGATGCGGAAAGTATTTCTGATCCACGTGTTTTTATGTGCGGTCAAATTGCGGAAATTGATGAGTTTAAAAAGACTGTTACAATAAAGATCCATGATCCGTTTGAGTGTCTGCAGTTCTTTGAAAATTATCCTAAAAACAAAGTGGAGCTTCCGATTCAAGCAGTAGATCATTGTGGAATGTTCATAGGATCTGACGTGATAGTGCATGGGAAAATCTGCACTGTGCGCACTCGACAGAAAGACCAAGAAGGCTATTTTGCTTATTATGTACAAGATAAAAAAAGCAAAGATGTCTTCGAAGTTTCTGAAAAGGAAATCGTAGCAGCGTTCAATAATGGGCATGTGGACCCGTCTGTGCAACTTGCTCGATACGAATTCCAAAATCCGTGCTGGTACTTGGGACATTCTGTTGTTTCCAGAAGCATGAACATCCTGAATAATTCAATCAATGGATTCAAAGAGCTGGCGGGTTCAAAAATTTATCTTCTTCCCCATCAGGTTAATACAATTATGCGCTGTCTTCAGGAGAAACCGTGTCGATTTATGCTGGCGGATGAAGTTGGCATGGGAAAAACCGTTGAGGCGATCTCAATCTTAAAGATCTATATGCAGGATAAGGCAGGCGTAAAGGCACTAATAGTGGTTCCGAAGACATTGAAAGCACAGTGGGAAAAGGAACTCCTTTTAAAATTCAATCTTTCTACGGGAGCTGGGAAAAATTATAGCAGTATTGCGATTAAGTCAGTGCAGGAATTGGATTCGATGGATCTGAATAGGAACTGGGACTTTGTAATTGTAGATGAAGTACACCGGTGTTTGTTAGACAAAATTGTATATGAACAACTTCATCGACTGAGCTGGAAAGCTCAGAATGTTCTCTTGCTGAGTGCAACACCGGTACAACAGCGAAAAGGGGAATACCTTGCTCTCCTGCGTCTTCTTCAGCCAGAAAAGTATGACAACTATACGGATGAACGGTTTAGCCAACTGATCGATAAACAAAGCAAGATTGTTCAGAAAACAGCGCTGATTCTGGATGATATGGTTGATTACCAGGAAGAAATTTCTGCAGCCCAGAATGAGCAGACAGATCCGCATGAATCAGACGAATGCCGAGATTTGTTTGATGAGATTGTAGAGGATCTGCAGGAGATTTGCAATACGCTTGGAGACGAAAAGCTATCCAAGCTTCTGAAAACGATTGATTTTTCTTCGGACGATCTTGGTGTGTATAACATTAAAGTGGTTGTATCGTATATTTGTGCTAGCTATCAGATTGAGAGCAATATTATCCGAAATCGAAGAAGGATTTTGGAAATGGCAGAGGACGGGCAACGCCTAATGCCGACACGTGAGCTGAAAACAGTACCGTACAGTCTGGATCGTGATAAAAATATATATGAGACACTTTGCTACCAAGAAGTTTCAGACTGGCTAGAAAAGAATGGAAAGGATGCGGATGTGGAAAACAGCGTCCGTTTATTGTTGAGCTCTTTTTTTAGCTCACCGTGGGCTTTTTCAGCAACAATCTCTTCTACGAAAAAAGAGATGAGCTCTTTTCCAGAGGAATTGGAAGAATATGTAAAAAATTGGATTAAATTTGAAGATCACATCGTAAAAGATATTGCGGATATTTTGGATGATCCGGATTCCTATGAGGCAGAATACTCTACACGGCTAGTTACAATACTCGATCTTCTGTATGATGAGTTATATGATCAAAAGATAGTTTTGTTTACCAATTTTGCAGAAACATTTTTGGCTTATCGTATTGCTTTGCAAAAAGTTTTTCAGCCGGAAGAGACTGCTTTTTTTGGAGCAGGAATGTCCCCGATGGAGATCGAATTGAATTCGTATCGTTTCCAAAATGATAAAAACTGTCGGATCATGCTTTGTGACTACACAGGTGGTGAAGGTCGCAATTTTCAGTGTGCGGACTATATTGTGCATATTGATTTACCATGGGATGCGAGCACAATTGAGCAAAGAATCGGAAGATTGGATCGATTAGAGCGTGATCCGTCTCGACCGGTAGTACATTCGGTTTTGGTTTATGCACAGGATACCTTTGAGGAAGCTCTTTATCGTTTCTGGAATGAAGGACTTAAAATTTTCACACAGTCACTCAGCGGTATGGAAATCATCATGAGGGATGTTGATCGGGAAATCGTTTCAGCGGTTAAAGAGAATTTTAAATATGGTTTATTTGACCGAATTCCTCAGATTGTGGAGCTGGCAAAATCTATGCGCTCTACGGTACAAAAAGAACAGAATTATGATGCGGCGGCCTTCGTTTTCCGGCCGATGTACACAGAACTGAAGCGGCTGGTTAATTATTATGCTCAAAATGAAAATGAGCTTTTTGCGAGTGCAATGACAAATTGGGCAAGTCTTGCCGGCTTTAAGGGATTTAGAAGTGATGAAGATCTTATAACCTACACGGCAGAATCCTTCTCGATAAAAGCGGCGCTTAATTCACAGCTCATCCCGCCACGCTGGAATGATTACCTTATGAAAGAGCAAAATAAGTTTGTAACGAGCGTGCAGGACGAGTATGACCGCAATCATCAGACAAAAAATCTGAGCCGTGCAATTCGTGGTACTTTTACGCGAAAACGGGCAATTGAAAATGACTATATTCATTTCTTTGCGCCGGGCGATGATGTTTTTGACTGTATTGTAAATAATGCGATTCTCTCATGCAAGGGATGCTCTAGTGCCTTTGCGATCGAATCGAATTTGAATTGGAGGGGATTTGTTTTTGTGTTTGCACCGACGCCAAATGAGGCATATTTGCTGGAAAATGGTGTGTCGGTTCATACGCTAAGTGCATATCGAAATTACTTGATGTCAGAGCAGGTTATCATTCCGTACAGCATAGAAAACCCAGAGGAGTATACAGATGGGCAAATTGTACAGGAATATTTAAAACAATTGGGGGCCAACATTCTAAAGGAAAAAACAGTTCACTTTGGTAAGAGAAGCCGAGAGACAAGCTATCTTAGCAGTACAATTGGTGATATGAAAAATATTGAGTGGTTTCGTGGTACATATTCTGAAGAACGCTGGCGAGAGATGGTTGTTACAGCAAGAAAATCTGCGCATGAAAAAGCATTGGAACAAATCCGAAAACGTTCTAATATTCGTGGGGCACGGGAAGAAATGGATCGTGTTCTTTCGGCGAGGGAAGCGAGCCGGGTTTATTATGGACAACAAGATGACAAAATTTCGGCGTTAAAAGAGGAACAGAAAATTGTTCTTGAAGCGCTTCGACATCCCAAGATTTTGTTGGACTCGGCTGCATTTATATGGATGGTGAAAAACTGATATGGATCGTGACACGCTGATTTTTCAAATGGAGAGATACCTAAACGGTGTACAGGACAGTGTAGATGTCGATTGTGACTTTGGAATGTCGGCGGCAGAACGCTTTAGACTGAATACGAGCAAGAGACTGAGAAATGCTTGGATGCTATATCGTAGAGAACCTACGTATAAGGAAGATTTCCTTCTTGCGCTGAGAGATTATCTGATTGCAATGGAAACTGATCTTCATCTGCCAGACAATTGTGTGCCAAATTACAATGACTATTCCATTGTAAAAGATGTGAAAAAAGGAACGGTTTTTGCAACACTTGAACTTCCGGAGACGGTTAATCGCAAGTTCGTGAAAAGGGCATTTCTCCTGGAAAATGACGACCAACAGCGCAAAGAAAGTAGTACACGTCATAACCTGCAGACAGACCCATTTATTTATAGATTGACCGGTTATTCAGCGTTTAAGACGATTGAGCAAAAGATTGCTGTTCATGGGGCACTCAGAACACCTGAGGGCTATACAACGCTTGTATCACTTCCCACTGGCGGAGGAAAGAGTTTAATCACGCAGACAATTTCCTATCAGGACAACGGCCTGACGATTGTCATTGTTCCAACGATTTCACTGGCGATCGATCAGGTTAGAGCTGCAAAAAAAGCGATTCATTCAGAACAGGTCGAAAGGGAAGTGTTCTGCTATCACAGCGGAGAAAATCCGATACCTATTCTCCGGGCAATCCAGCAAAAAACAGCAAGGATGCTTTTTATTTCACCAGAAGCCTTGCTCAACAATAAAAATTTTGTAGAAGGTATTCGAAAGGCCAATGTGGAGCGTTACCTAAAAAACATCATAATTGATGAGGCACATATTGTTGTAGACTGGGGCAGCCAGTTCCGAGTCGATTATCAATGCTTGGAATCATGGCGTAGACTTCTGCTGCAAAGCAATCCTTCTATTCGAACCTTTTTGCTTTCGGCAACGTATGAAAAACGGAGTATTGATATTTTAAAGAATCTTTTTTCGCAGGGAGAAAAATGGATTGAAGTTCGTTGTGACGCACTTCGCCACGAGCCACACTATATTCTGATCAACGCAAAGTCATATACGGATAAAAAGAAAAAGATGCTGGAATTGGTACGAAAACTTCCACATCCGATGATCATCTATGTGGCACGCCCCGAAGACGCGGAAAAAACAAAAGATGCCTTGAAAGATGCAGGTCTGAACAATGTGGAAACATTTACAGGTCTTACAAATGGAAAAAGGAGAGAAGAACTGATTCAAGGCTGGATCGATGATAAGTTTGAAATAATGGTAGCAACATCTGCGTTTGGTGTAGGTGTGGATAAAAGCGATGTTCGCACGGTACTGCATCTTTATATTCCACCAAATCCAAATGCATATTACCAGGAACTGGGACGTGGTGGACGAGATGGTCTACCCTGCCTAAGTGTGATGTGCATCGATCCGGATGACCCGAATATTGCATTTCAACGGATTAACAAAAAAGTGCTCACCGCTAAAAAGATTGTTGGACGTTGGAACAGCATGTATAATAGCGCAACATCTCCCCGAAAAGGAAATTATGCATATATTGATACATCGGTAAAGCCAGAGTACAACATACAAAAAGATGAAATGGAGGATGCCCCTGCCTCTGAAGCAGATACAAACTGGAATATTTACGTCCTTCTTCTTCTCCGCAGAAATAACTTGATCCGCATTCAGGAAGTGATTCCGCAGGGAGCACTATACACCTTTGTAATTGAGGTTCTTGATGAACGACTGCTTGATTGTGGACAGGAACAAGAACAGTTAATTGAAACAATACGCCAGAAAGAATGGGACTACTATGAGGGCGCATTAAAAACGATTCAATTGGCAGTTCGCAATGATAAAAAAGTTTGCTGGTCAGAAATGTTTTATGACACGTACGACAAAGTTTCAGAGTACTGTGCAGGATGCGACAAACATACTGAGCCTATAAAAGGAGACACGTTTGAGTTTGCACTAAAGTCTTCTGTACAGAGCCCGCTAAGGCCGTTGTCGGCGGAGCAAACAGCACTCCTTGGGGGCGCAAAAGAAGCAATCGTTTATACACAGGATGAAAATCGTGCGGCGCTTGTTGGTGCACTTCTAAAAAAGGGATTATCAGTGTTGATTGTAAAAGACCGGCTTGAGGGAATGGACGCATTATCTAATTGTGAGAATGTTTTGATCCTGAATGAGTACACGCTTACAAAACTAGTTCAGAAGAACAACTGGTATTATCTCTCTGGATTGATTGGAGTTTTGTACCAAGGAACGCCAAGTGAGATCTACGAAGAACTGCGCATTGTCAGCAACCGCTTGAGCGGAAGACCGAAAACGGGAATTGTTCACATCATTGCAGAAAATAAGCGCTTTGATTGGATGGATAAATCCTTTTCGGATCTGGTAGAGGGTCCAGTGCTTTCGCTTCAAACTGTTTTAAATGGTTAAAAGGAGCTTTTCATGTTTCGAGAGAAAATGGTGACGCCGGCAATACCGGAACGCGTATATGTACTGTGCAAAATTGCTGAAAAAGGGCCGATATCCGGCAGTGAGCTAAAGGAAAAAATGGAACCAGCGGAGCTGAATGCTGATACGAGCACGGCTTATTTTCCGGATTACCGGACAACTGCAGAGGAACTTGGACTGATTATTACATCAGATAATATGGTTTCGCTGGCAGTAGATCCGAGTGTCATAGAATCCCGTCAAACGATGCGGAAATATGTCAATGGGGTACTACGAAAATTTTCAGAGGGTCAATTTTATCAGGTGACCCATGCATATTACATGCTGGGCGCAGATGCGTTAAAAACAGAAAAAAATCTGTCAAATCTTGGCCCAGTGATGAGTGAACTGACGGGACAGAAGGTGGACGCCATGGCTATGCGTGCTTGGCGCTTCTGGGTGTCGTATCTTGGTCTTGGCTATTTGCAGGAAATGTTTATGATTCCGAATGCTGATGTTTTTCTGCAGGATGTAATAGAGCTTGCCGGACTGGAAAAAGGAAAAAAGTATTCCTTTGGCGAATTTATTAACCTGATATCGCCGTATTGTGGGATCATTATGGATGATAATTTGAAAAATCACCGTCTGAGTTACGGAATGTCAAACGGTTTGCGTACATTACATGATGCGGGAATCCTTAAGATGGAGCATTTTTTGGATCAGAAGGACATCTGGACACTGTATCCGTTAAAAGCACACCCAATCCGTGATACGGTAACAAATATTACGATCGGAGGTTAATGATGGATCGAATTATTGCGAGCGAACGCATTGCGAGCGTGATAAAACCGGACTCAATCACGGTCTTACAGGGGGATTTTCTGGCAACCCATGTGGCACTCGACAAGCTGTACCTGTTGGATAAATTCGAGTATACTCCTTCTGAAAAGAAAAATTATTCTGAAGAGGAGGTCTACCAAAAATACATTTGCAATCCGGAAAATCGCCATCAATTTATTGCGGTTTATGGCAAGAGCGGCACAGGCAAATCACATCTGATCCGCTGGTTTGAGACGCGATTTGAACAGGAAAAACCGGAGAATGAAGTAATCCTGTTCATTCGTCGAAGCGACAATACCCTGAAAGGAACCATTCGGCAGTTGCTAGAAAAGCCGGAAGTACAGGAAATCGCAAATCGTGAGGTTTATGAGCGGCTGGTTCGTGCATCCGCTTCGGTAGATGAAGAAAAACTCAAGGATATGATCTATCACAACTTCATTATCGAGATCGCACACGATGATAGCAGTCATTCTGTGGAGCTTACCAACGTAAAGCGCAAGCGTTTGGAAGCATTGTTGAATAACGAGGTTATGCATAGCCGCCTGATGGAAAGCAATGGCCCTATTGACCGCATGTATTCCAAGGTGGCAGAAACGACTAAGCTGGTCGATCGAGATACTGTGGCAGAATTCCGAGCGGAAGATTTCTATATCTCGGCAGATTTCTATGATGAAATGCTTTCAGCCGGAGCAGATCGGAAGTCGGAACAAATGGCACGGGAACTGATGGCGGATGAAAGTGGGCCGGAAGAGGCTGCAAAACTTGCAGCATACCTGAATCAGTTTGTAAATGATGTGATTCAGCGCTGCGCCGGAATTGAGCCGGGAGACTTTCGACAGATTTTTCAGGATATTCGAAAAGAACTTTATCGGCTGGGAAAGAACCTGACGCTGTTTATTGAGGATGTAACTTCGTTTACCGGAGTAGATGATGCACTTCTGGATGCGCTGATTGTGGAGCATACGGGCATGAATGAGGGCGAGCACCTTTGCCGGATCTCGTCTATCGTGGGCACTACGCATGACTACCTGCAGAACAACTTCCGGGATAACCACAAGGATCGCATTACCAAGTGCGTATATATTCCAACGGATGCCATGAGCGAGGCTAGTCTTTTTGAATTTGTGGGACGATACTTGAATGTAATGTCTCTGCCGGAGTCCGTGGTCTCCGATTGGGCAAAAAATCAGGCACGGCCAGAAGATTATCCTGTGCACGAGGTTAAAGAGGGCGCAGCATGGGAATTTGTTGAGATTGCAGACGGAAAGAGATTGTGCCTGTATCCGTTTACAAAAAATAGCATCCGGTATCTTTACAACGAAGATTTAAGAGAAGGATTTCGAACTCCACGGTATATTATCCGAGATCTGATTGAACCGGTTGTTACGGATATCCTGAACAACCCGATGGATTTTCCGAGCGGAAAGTATACAGCAGGAGCTGATCCTACTATTGCGAACTTGATCAGAAGCCAGGTTGAAGATGTGAAGCAAAGAGAGCGACTGCGCGCTTTTTTGTGTATTTGGGGCAATGGCCAACCGGATCAGTATACGGAAGACGGAGTTACCTATATTTCTGGAATTAGAAAGGATATTCTGGAAGAATTAAATCTGCCGATAATTTCACTCACGGAAGTTTCAGCACCGCAACAAGAGGCGGCAACAGTAGTTGAATCAAAAAAAAGCACGGTTATTTTGCCGGAGAAGAGAGAGCCGGAGGTAGTGACAAGTGTAAGTGCACAGATGCAGGAAAAGGTTGGTGCAGCTACCGATGCCTTGATGCAATGGTCCGGTGGAAAGAAAATTGATGTTTCGGCCAATGTTGGCACTAGCGGTGTTTTGCGTGCGGCTCTGGAGGACATGAATGCTTTTTTGTTTTCTGCCATTGACTGGCAGGCGGAAGGCATCAGCATGGATCATGTCAATAAAGTAAAAAAATCCTCTGTAAAGATTGTTGCGCTTGAAAATCAGACAAAAGGCACGGGACTATACTATATGCCAGCGGATATCGAGTCGGTAATCGTAATTGGTGCATTTGTTCGCTGGAGACAATACGGAAAAAGCAGCTGGAACTATGAGCCAGATGCAGATCGAGATGCGTACTTTGTAACATCGTGGGCACACAAGATCCACAGAACATTTGTGGAACTTGTTCGTGCAGAAACAAAGGAAAAAGTGCCTTACATTGATGCTGCAATGATGACTGAAATTTATCGGATGATATTGTGTGGTGAGGTTCAAGGTCAGACGCTGCGGAGCTTTTCCATGCAGACATTATTGGAAAGCTCCTGCAAAAAAGTACCGGGAAATACCAGCCATTCGAGAGAATGGTTGGATTTGGCATCGCTTGTTGCACGTGATGGCGAAACAATGCACGAGACAGTGCGACAATACTTTAATATTGTGCAGGGTGGAGGCGGTTCTATCGTTGTCTTGAATGAGCCTGCTTTTAACGAAAAATTGTCGAGGCTTAAGAACAAGAAACTGCAGATTCCAGAAGAAAAGTTGAATTTGGAGGATCCGGTAAAATTGCGTCGGGATGTGTACGCAAAAGCGAAAGACGTCATGGACCGCGTGGACAAAGTTGCACAAAAGGAATTGGAAAAAGCATATCTGATTCTTCAGGATATTTATGAATGCTATGGATGCGATGAAATTGAAGAAGATGACATCAATGATTTTGTGGAAACAACTGGTCAGTTTTATGCGGAAGCTAATAATTCCAGGATTAACATCCAGGCTATAACCCAACAAATTGATGCGGTAAAGAAAACAGCCAAGCAGATTGCAAAGGCGATTCGCCTTGTAGAAGATGCACGAGAGGCAACCGATGCGCTTACCATCCTTCTGGCGTTTTCCGGCGATCCGATCTCTAGGCTAATTCCGTTTCAGGAACTGCTAAAAAGGGTGAAGAGTACAGCACAGACTGTTCAAACCAAAGTGGCGGAGAGAATGGCAGCATTAGGCGAGACGGATTCGGCGATATCCGCTACTGATCGCTATTATGCGGAAAATATGGTGATTTCAAAATGGAAAGAATTCTTGGAAAGAGGTGAAGACGATGAATGAAAGCATTTTGGAGCAGCTGGGCAATCAAATTAAAGCGATGAGAGAGCTACGGCGCAAAGAGCAGAAAAAAGCAAACGCCGAACAACAGAAAGCAACAGATCAGAAATATAAGATACTTGTCCAACAGGCAGATCAGTATATGAATATCCTGAATTATATCCAAAAAAATCTGGGTTTTGTATGCTCAGCCGAGTTGGTAGCAGGATTGAGAACCTTCTTTCATAAACTGGAGAGTGCTGTATGCTATGGAGATGCAGAGAAGGACGCTGTCTCGCAGGCAACGGATATGTTCAAGGGGGTTCAGAACGAAACAAAAAAAGTGTGGGCAAAACACTTTGACGCATTGACAAAGAAAACAAGGGGAACGCTGGAAATTGTCCGATCTATCGATCCGGAGAAGGTGATGAAGTGTTTGAAGCTTATTCAAGATGCCGAGGTTTGGACAATGGAAAAGACGGTGTTTGAGCGTCTGAGGCAGGCATTGGATGGAGCGGAGGTACTTATTCAGAGACTCGGTCTTGATTCGAACATAACGGACTTTCTTTCTAAAATGGCGCATGGACAGGCAACATTGAAAGACCTGAATGAGGACATCATCGCTTGGCTCCGAAAGGGTAATTTTGAATATCGGGTCAAGTTGTCCTTCAGGTAAGGCGGAGGGAAAATCATTGACAGAAGCCTACCCCAAAGGTATACTTATTATTCTAGGTAAATAATCAAATGAATGCGTTGATATTATTTTAACGATTGGGATGTGCTGTTATGAGCGTGATTACGAAGGAAAATGTTGATGGTCTTATCACAACCATCCAAAATCTGTACTTGTCTGATGATATTCCATGGATGATTGGATATTCGGGTGGAAAAGACAGTACTGCAACCGTCCAACTCGTGTGGATGGCAATAGAAAGACTTCCTGCCGAAATGCGGAAAAAGCCGATCCATATTATGAACACGGACACGCTTGTGGAATCTCCGATTGTCTCACGGTGGGTGAAAAAGTCTTTGGAGCAGATGAAGGTGGTTGGGAAAGAAAAGGCCATGCCTTTTGTTCCTGAACAGCTCACACCAGATTTCAACAATACATTTTGGGTTAACCTTATTGGGCGAGGATATCCTTTTCCGCGAAAAAAGTATCGTTGGTGCACGGATCGTTTGAAAATTCAGCCAGTGAACAATTTCATTCGTAATAAAATTGCAGAACATGGCGAAGTGATCCTTGTTCTCGGAACTCGAAAGCAGGAAAGTGCGCGACGGAATCGTACGATGATGAACCTGGAGAAGAAGCGTGTAAGAGAGTTGCTTAGCCCGAATCCAACGCTTGCAAATGAATTGGTTTTTTCACCACTGGAAAATTGGTCGGATGATGACGTCTGGGTGTTTTTGATGCAATACAAAAATCCATGGGGATATTCAAACATGGATTTGTTGACAATGTATCGAGGCGCATCGGCAGATAACGAATGTCCATTGATGGTCGATAAGAGCCTGCCCTCTTGTGGCAAGAGCCGATTTGGGTGTTGGGTTTGCACTATGGTGGAAAAAGATAAATCCATGGAGGCGATGATTGCAAATGATGAGGAAAAGGAGTGGATGACGCCGTTACTTGAGTTTCGGAATAAATTTGGTGATGAAAATGGCGACCGTGAACGCAGAAGTTTTCGACGTATGAATGGTCAAATTCAGGGAAGCCATGGGAAATTGTTCCATGGACCGTATAAAAAAGAGGTCCGCGAAGAGTGGCTGAGAGACTTGCTCCAAATTCAGAATACAATCAATACAGAGGGGCCGGAAGAATTTCATAATCTTGAATTGATCCGTATGGAGGAGCTGCGTGCCATCCGGAAAATTTGGGTTATGGAAAAGCATGAGTTTGATGATGCTGTTCCGCGCATTTATAAAGAGGTATTTGGTAAGCCTTTTTCGGATCCGGAGTGGATTTATTCGGAAAACTTTGGAAAAGAAGAATGGGATGTTCTAAAAGATGTATGCGATCGAGTCTGTGACGATGAAGCTCTCACATTTGAAATGATGTATAGCCTGATTGATATTGAAAACACAGCATCAGGACTCAATGATAGAAAAGGAATCACGGACCGTTTGGAGGCTGTAATCAGAAAGAGCTTCTATAAAGATGAGGAAGACGCAACGCACTATTATTCGTCTCGTATGCGCCGAAAAAAAGATTTTGGAAGCGATTATGATAATAAATTTCTGGACGATTTGAATGAAGATACAGCCGAATTTGATGATTGCGAGGATCAGGGCTAAATGGTTATAAAAAAGTTGATTTTAAATAATTTTGGCGTATATGCTGGAAGAAATGTTTTTGACTTTGTTCACCAGAAACCAATTGTCCTGATCGGCGGCATGAACGGAAGAGGTAAAACTACATTTCTTGAGGCAATTCTGCTGGCGCTGTATGGATCTAATTCAGTTGCATTCAAGGAGAGCAAATATAAGGCATATAGCAGATATCTGGAAGCCCATATGAATCGCAACAGCCTTGACCAAACAGCCTTTATTGAACTGGAATTTTATGAAAACAAAGGGGCAAAGCAAAAATATTCGATCCGCAGAGAGTGGAATGTGGATACAAAGCGTGCCACAGAAACGATTGTAGCAAAGGAAAACGATTTATATAGCGACTTCCTGACGAAAAATTGGGCGATGTTCGTTGAAAATCTTCTGCCGAATGCCCTGTCCGGTTTTTATTTCTTTGATGGCGAAAAAATTGCAGACATGGCTGTTGACGAGACGAATGCACAATTGAAGGATTCGATTCGTTCAATGCTTGGAATTGGCGTTCTGGACGTTTTAAGAAATGACATTGGAAAATGCTTGCGTCATGTGACAAAAGGTCTGCAAGGAAACAATTCGGTGAATGAAATCCAGAATATCCGGGCAGAGCGTGAATCCCTTGAAAAGCAAGCACAGATGTTCGAGTCGGAGCTTGAAACGCTAACTCGGAAAAAGGAAATCTGCGAAAAAAGACTGGAGGAAATCCGTCACCGATATGAAATAAAAGGAGGTGCGGCATCTGAAAGAAGGCAGGAACTCTTACAGCAGCAGGCTGAACTCCACGCTGCACTGGAGCAAAACCAGAATCAGCTAGTGGAGCTTGCGTCCAATGAACTGCCGTTGGTACTGGTAGGTGATTTGATTCTTCAAATCAAGCTCCAGGCAGAGGATGAACATAATGACCTCGTGATGCAACAGGCCTTGGAGCAAATTAATGAGTTGTTGGAGAGTTATTGCGGGAAATACCCTGAACATGCACAGGAAAGCAAATCTTTTGTTGAGTATATAAAAGAGCAAAGTGGCATGAATGTGAATGACCCAGTTTATCAGGTATCTGACCATGCTCTCTTTCAGTTGAATACACTGCTGGAAAAGCTTTTGGAGGATAGCAAGAAAGCGGCCAATGAAGTACTCCAGAAAAAACGAGAACTCAGGAAGCAACTAAATAATGTTGAAAGTTATCTTTCGTTAGATATTGACGAATCAACTCTTGAAAAAATCCGAAACCAGATGAAAGAGATCGAAGCGGAAGTAGTTCGGATTGAGGTGCATATCAAGGATGTGCAGCAAAAATCTAGCGAGATGAACGGCAAATTGACAGAGAAAAACGCTGAACTGAGAGCTGCAGTGGACACATATTTGACAAATGCAGAATTTCTGGATGATTCAGAGCGAATGATGAAATATTCGAATCTTGCCTTGAGGATTTTAAATGAGTATTCGGTCGCCCTTCAAAGCCGAAAAGCAAGGGCACTCAGCGAAACGATTACAGTCTGTTACAAAAAGCTGGCAAGCAAGAAAAATTTGATTGAGCGTATTGAAATGGATCCGGAGACATTAGATGTGCACTATTTTGGCGAAGACGGCATGATTGTGGATCAGGGTTCGCTGTCTGCCGGAGAAAAACAGCTGATGGTTATCTCGATTCTTTGGGCGCTGGCAATCTGCTCGAAGAAGAAACTGCCCGTCATTATCGACACACCGCTTTCAAGGTTGGATTCAACCCATAGAGCGGCTCTTGTAACTACTTATTTTCCACAGGCAAGTGAACAAACCATTATTCTTTCTACGGATTCTGAGATTGATCGTCATTATTATGATATGATGCGAGAATATATTGGCGATGAATTTACATTGAATTATAGCGAGGATACAAAGAGCACAACGATTTCAAGAGGGTATTTTCAAGAAAGATGATTATAAAACAGGTGCGACTATCGCAACAATCAAAAGAGCAGCTTTCTAGGTTGAAAGCTAAAACCGGAATCAAAAATTGGAATATACTCTGTCGGTGGGCGCTTGCTTATTCACTCTCAGAAAAAACGCTTCCGACAGATATTCCTGTGGCAGCAGACAGCAATCTGGAAATGAGTTGGTATACATTTGGTGGTGAGTATTATGAGATCTATGAGGCACTGGTCAAGGCGTGGTGTCTTCAAATGCATTTACCGACGGATGATGAGACCGTTTCTAAGTATTTCAGATTGAATCTTGAGCGAGGAATCGCACACCTTTGTGGGACTGGATTCATAAAAAGCACGGACGATTTGATAAGGTTGGCGATTAAGTAGCGATGAGTGTGTATTTGGATTACAATGCATCTGCACCAGTTGACCCACAGGTGCTAGATGTTATGATTGATGTGTATCGAAACCATTTCGGCAATGCAGACAGTCGGACGCATGGGTTTGGAGAGAATGCTCGAAACATTGTAGAAACGGCGCGAAAACAGGTTGCATCACTTCTGGGGGTTGCCTCTGATGAGGTTTTCTTTACGAGCGGCGCAACAGAAAGCAGCAATATAGCGCTACAGGGACTGCGGTCATATGCAGAGACAACAAGGAAGAAAAAAATAATAACATCGGAGATTGAGCATAAAGCTATTCTTGAAACTGTAGGTGCATTACAAAAAGAAGGCTTTGAGGCGGCTCTTGTAAAGCCGGACGCTACTGGAAGAGTGTCGGTTCAGAAAATATTAAATGAAGTTACAGAGCATACATTAGTTGTAAGTTTGATGCATGTAAACAATGAAACAGGCATTATACAACCGGTAGAGCAACTTGGAAATGCATTAGAAGAAAGAAAAGTCTTGTTTTATGTGGATGCTACTCAAAGTTGTGGTAAGCTTGTGGAAGAAATAAGAACGATGAAATATGATATGCTTTCATTTAGCGCACATAAACTGGGCGGCCCTCAAGGAGTAGGCGTTCTTGTCCTTAGAAAGAAAAACTATAAATTTCCGCCGGTGAAAGCCATTATGTATGGTGGACCACAGGAGCATGGAATTCGTCCGGGGACTGTTCCGGTTGCTTTAGTTGCTGGATGCGGTAAAGCCTGCGAAATTGCAGAGCAGGAATGTGTACAAAGAACAGAAAAACTAAAAGTGTTGAAGAATTTGGTTGTTCAGATGCTTGACGAATCTGGTCTAAACTTTACCATCAATGGAGATCAGAATTATTGTATGGACAACACTCTTAATGTCTGTTTGCATGGCATTTCATCTGAGGCATTGATGATTTCAACGAAGCGGTATTGCGGTATTTCAAATGGTTCTGCTTGCACCTCAAAAAGTTATTCACCAAGCTATGTCCTTCTCGCAATGGGAGTGCCTGTTGAACAAATCGAAAACTCTGTCAGAATCAGTTGGGGGGCAGACACTGATCCGATCCTACTGAAGGCGAAGTTCTCCGAAATGCTTTCCATAGCAAAAAAACTTGCACAGTAATGATGATTTGCGCCCCTGCAGACTGGTTGGTCTGTGGGGGGTGTGCACACCTGACGAAATATGCACTTTCCCCATTTTCGCCAAAGTGCAAAAATAGCGCCATGGAAAAATGTGTTTTTGAAAAAAGTCGGTGAAAAATGCTTTTTATCGTACACATCTTCCTGTAAAATGATCTCAGACAAAGCAAAACACACTTCGGGAGAAAATCTTTATGTTTGATACACGAAAAAAGGCAACCATGCCGCAGGTTCTGGCTGACATAAAGCCCTATCTCACAAAAAGATTCCTCTCAGAGCCGGTCATCAACGATAGAGACCTTCCGGTGATCTGTCAGACGATTCTGCGCCGATACAGCAAGATCGTGCAGGGCGTGACCAACAACAAGCCGAAACTGCGGATTCGGGTGGAGGGTGCGTTTTCTACGAAAGAGCGCAGCTTTGAGGTGGTACACACCGGCGGCAAGAAAAAAGACGACCTGCATTAGATCGACCGGTTGGAAGAAATGGATGCGGCGCTGTAAGCGGACGAGGTGCAAGAAATGAACTTCTGGAAAAAGCTGTTTGCCGGCATGGGCTTTGTGTGCGGTTTTCTGGTCTTTGAAACCATGTCGCTGGCGTATCACAACTCCAGCCGCCGCCATAAAAACCGCAAGGGGCGCTGTCGGCGCAACAGTTTTTGGAACACGCTTACCCGGTACATGGTCTTTGCGTGGATCTACGATGGTGTGAAGAAAAGCAGGGAACAGGTGGGCAGGCGGTACTACCGCCGCACCGGGAACGAGTTCCGAACGTCCTACGATTCCGGCATAAGAAGCAATCCCTCTGAATCTGCAAAAGCTGCCCCGAAAACCGTAGATGCGGCGCAGCCCAAAAAGCAGCGGGCGGCTTTTTCTGCGCCGAAAACGACAGCAAAGACCGCATCGGCATCCACGGCAGATAGGCCGAAAGCCCCTGCTGCGGAGGCAAAGCCGCCCCGCGAAACAACGGAGAAACCTGCCTCTGCGGCAGAAAAGTCTTTGCCAGACACTGTACCGGATACCGAAAACCTGCCTACCCCGGAGCCAAAAACACCGCAGGAGGTGGAGGCGGAGCGTCAGCAGATGCTTGCCCGGCTACGCACTGAGCTGCGGGAGCAGGTCTGTGCCATCCATGCAGACGTGACTCTGCCGCCTGACAGGGAGCAGAGAAGCGATGCAACAGAGCAGCAGCTGCACATACTGTTGTACCAGACCGATGTACCGGAGGCGGAACTGAACGCCGCCCTGTCCGACCTGCGCACCCAGCGCAGGCGAGAAAAAGCCCAGTATCAGGGCGCACCCTTTGCGGATGTGTTTCAGGTAGAGCTGATTCTAGCGGAGGAGGACAGCGACCGGGCCTGCATCGTGGATGTAGGGGACACCGGCATGAGCTATGTGATTCCGTGGAGCAGCATCCCGCAGGAGCTCCAACAGCTGCTGCGCCGCTATGTGGCGCAGGCAGACGGAAAGCTCTGCGGCTATTGCAAAGAGGACCTCTGCAACACCGAAAATGGACGGATGATCGTGGAGCTGTATCTGGGCAAACAGGAACATCACGTTTCGAGGATCCTATATTAAACAAGGTAGCAGCCCCTGAAAAAAAGTGACAGCGCTTTAGTTTGAAATGCTGTCACTCTTTTTTGTTGTCCAAATCACAGACAAAATAGTCACTCCATCTTGAAAACAGCGTAAAGGTTTATTATAATAAGATAAATGGTTGTGATTTTTGCAAAGGAGCTGTGAGGAATGAATCGGAACTGCCGCCGTAAAACAGAAAAGGTCTATGTGAAGGTGAACTCTGATTTTGACGCAACCGGCTATATGCAGCCCCGGCAAATCACATGGGGCGATGGCCGGACATATCCCATCGAGCAGGTGCGGGACTTTCGCCCTGCAAATACCATTGCCGATATGCCCGGCGACTGTTATACTGTAATGGTAAAGGGGCAGGAGCGGCACTTGTTTTTCGAGCGTTCTGACCCACGGTTTCCCTCCCGGTTTGGCCGGTGGTTCGTGGAGGTGGAAACCAAATAACACAGAGGAGGGCTAAAGTATGGCAGAACAGCGTACCTATCTGGCAATCGACCTGAAAAGTTTCTATGCCTCGGTGGAGTGTGTGGACCGCCATCTGGATCCCCTAACCACCAATTTGGTGGTAGCGGATGCCTCCCGCACCGAAAAGACCATCTGCCTTGCGGTGTCGCCCTCCTTAAAAGCTTACAAGATACCCGGCAGAGCACGGCTGTTTGAAGCCGTTCAGCGTGTCCGGGAGGTCAACGCCCAGCGGTTGCAAACTGCCATCCGGCAGAAAAAGGCAGTCCGGGGAGAGGATGGCAAGTACCACTTTGCCAGCACCTCCTTCGATGCCAACGCCCTGAACGCAGACCCGGCGCTGGGGTTGAGCTACATTGTTGCGCCGCCCCGGATGCAGCGGTATCTGGACGTGTCCACTCAGATCTACAAGACCTACCTCAAATATGTGTCCCCGGCGGATATCTACCCCTACTCCATCGACGAGGTTTTTATTGACGTGACAGGCTATCTGCCTTATTATCACATGAGCGCCCATGAACTTGCCATGACCATGGTGCGGGAGGTGCTGTACAACACCGGCATCACCGCAACGGCAGGCATCGGCACCAACCTCTACCTTGCAAAGCTGGCCATGGATATTGTGGCAAAACACATCCCGGCGGACAAGGACGGCGTCCGCATTGCAGAGCTGGACGAGCAGTCTTACCGGTATCTGCTGTGGAACCACCGCCCTCTGACGGATTTCTGGATGACAGGCCCAGGCACCGTGAAAAAGCTGGAAGCCCACGGCATTTATACGATGGGGGATTTGGCACGGTTTTCCATCCACGGGGAAGATCGTCTGTATGAGATTTTCGGCGTGGATGCAGAAATTCTCATCGACCACGCATGGGGATATGAGCCCTGCGGCATGGAGCAGATCAAAAGCTACAAGCCCAGCACCAACAGCATCAGCGAGGGACAGGTGCTGACCTGCCCCTACCCCAACGACAAAGCAAAGCTCATCGTCCGGGAGATGGCGGAGATTCTAATGTTCCGGCTTATGGAAAAGAAGCTGGTGACGGAATCCATTACCCTGGAGATAGGCTACGACCGGGAGAACGTGGACAAGGGCGGCTACCGTGGTCTGACCCAGACCGACCGCTACGGCAGAATCATCCCCAAAGCGGCACACGGCACTGTCCGGTTCGATGCCCCTACCAATCTAGGCAGCACCATCATCAACGAAAGCGCAAAGCTGTTTGAGCGCATTACTAACCCTGCGCTGACGGTGCGGCGCATTACCATCAATGCCAACAAGGTCACGCCGGACGAGGGCATCTATCAGGTGGACTTTTTTACCGACACCAAGAAGCTGGAAAAGGAGAAAAAACTCCAGCAAGCCATGCTGGGCATCAAGAACAAGTACGGCAAAAATGCCGTACTGAAAGCCAGCAGCTACGAGGAAGGTGCCACCATGCGCCAGCGCAATGCGCAGATCGGTGGTCACAGCGCAGGAGGTCCGGATGGAAAACTACAAAAATAGCAAGATCGGACAAGAGACCGCCCAAAAGTACGGGGACATCATAGAGATGGAACGCACCCAGACCGAAGAATCCCTTCGCAAGCACCCCCGCATGACTTTACAGAACCGGGCAAAGATTTTCTCTCCCTTTGCAGCACTGCGGGGTTATGATGAGCAGCTTGCCGCAGAAAAACAGCGCACCGAGCGGGTGACCAAGCGAATTTTGACCGAAGAAGAAATGTCGGCTCTGTCCGATCGGCTGATGCAGGTCACCAAGGGCATGACCATCACAGTGCGGTATTTCAAAGAGGATACCGCACACCCGGAGATTCCCGCAGTGGGCAACTACATCACGCTGACCGGAAAAGCGGACCGCATCGACCCAGTGTTCCGCATCTTGCAGGTGGGCGAAACCGTAGTGCCCTTTGAAGATCTGGTCGAGATCAGTGGGGAAAGCATCATGGAGATTGACCAATATCTCGGCATTACAGAGGATTAAGCACAAACAAGGCCACCAGTCGAAAAAACGGCTGGTGGTCTTGTTTACTTATGACGTATCGTCGGCAGCTGCTTGACTTTGTTTCCGACTTTTTTGCGTTCCAGCGAGAACACCATGTCTGGAGTGCGCTCAAAAAATCCTATGTCACGCCGCCAGCTCGTGCCACATTTGCAGTGGAACAGGCCAATGAACTGCTGCTTCATTTTACGTCCGCAGTTCGGACAGATTCGCTTGCTGGCTTCCATAAAAATTTACTGGAGTTTGGCAACAATTTCATCAGCGGACATACCGCTGGCAAGCAGCTTCTTCAGCACATCTTCTGCTTCGCCTTTCTTTGCTTCTTCTGCTGCCTTTGCTTCGACGGCAGCTTTTTTGTTTTCGGCTTTGGTAAGTTCCTTGGTGGCGGCTTTCAATTCTGCTTTCTTGGCTTTCAGCTGCGTCTTC
>OHQF01000326.1_pt1 | contig 32480 bp, 30 predicted proteins | sample 1578001 | NCBI WGS metagenome assembly OHQF01 (sample SAMEA3879538, study PRJEB24766) | human gut metagenome | biome: human-associated habitat; feature: feces | place: USA | collected 1985/1987 | reverse complement strand
AATCTCCAACGGGTCGCCGTTACTGATAACATTGACACGGAAAACCTTGTCCTCGTGGTTTTTAGAGGACTGGATCAGTGTATTTTCGCTATTTTCCGTGCCGGAATTAAAATTTACGGCGATGTCTCCCTGGTTGACGTGGAGCAGGGTGTCCACATCGCTGTGGAGCCGGATCTCCAGCCGATCCTCGAATACGTCGATGCGCTCTATCAGCAGTTCCAGGTCGTTTCGTTCCAGCGTTTCCTTGGAAAGAATGTCCCCGAATACCTCCATGGCGGTTTTGGCGGCACGCCCCGCCTGAATGATGGTGTTCCGCTTGTCCGAGAGCATACCGATCTGGTGATCCAGCCCCTCGATCTTCTTTTGCAGGTCCGCTTCCAGCTCGTCATAGGTCTCCGCCAGAAGCTTCTCCTGCTCCGGGTGCTTCACCATGTCCCGGATGCGCTGCCGCTTGGTGGCCTTCAGCTCCTCCCGCAGCTCCTCCATGACCTGAGCCAGGTGGTCGGCGGACTGCTCCGTTTCCACCACATCGGAATCCTGCCGTGCCAGTTCGGCGTTCAGTTCTTCCAGCATGGCATGGGAATGCTCCATGACCCGCCGCACATAGATTTTCAGCAGCTCGTCCAGCTTGTCCACCCGGATGTGGTGGGAGCTGCACCCGGAACGGCCCCGGCGGTGGTAGGTGCCGCAGGTGTAGGCGGCACTCAAATCCCTGCGGCTCATGGCAAACATGGGGCTGCCGCAGTCCCCGCAGAACAGGAAGCCGGAGTACACGTTGTCGTACTTCTTCACGCCCCGGTAATTGGCGGTGGAACGCTTCTCCCGGAGGGCCCGGGTGGTGGCAAAGGTGCGGTAGTCGATAATGGGCTGGTGGTGGTTCTCAATGACGATGTGTTCCTCCTCGTCCCGTTTCACATCCTTGCCGTTGATTTTGGCCCGGGTGTATTTGGCCTGGCGGAAAGTGCCGATATAAAAATCATTGTCTAAAATCCCCTGCACCGTGACGATGGCCCAGGCGGCCTTGGTTTTCCGGCTGGTGGGTTCCCCCGCCGCCTCTTTGCGCATCTGCTCCGACATCCGGGGAGTTGGAATGCCCTGCTCTGTCAGGTAGTTGGCGATTTTCTTGTAGCCCCAGCCCTGGTTGTTGTACAGGTCAAAAATCTGCCGGACGATCTCCGCTTCCGTGGGGACGATCTCAAATTCCTTCTGCCTGTTGATGATATAACCGTAGGGGGCGGCACACAGCCATTTCCCGTCGGCCTGCCGCCGCCGGATGACGTTTTTCACCTTCTTGCTGGTGTCGGTGACAGGCATTTCGTTGATGAGGAATTGAAACTGGATTTTCAGCCAGTCGTCGTCGTTGGGAAAGTCGATGTTGTCCCCCACGGAAATAATGCGAACACCTGCATCCCGCAGATCCTCCAACTCCACCAGCCCCCGGGAATTCCGCCGGGAGAATCGGGAAAAATCCTTCACCACCAGAATGTCATACTGATGCCGGATCAGCCCCTTTCGCATGGCCTGGTAGCCCTCCCGCTGCTCAAAGGTATAGCCGGAACGGTCCCGATCCTCATAAAAGGTCAGGCTGCTTCCCGGAAAACGGCGGTTCACAAAATCCCGGATGATGGCCTTTTGGTTTTCAATGGAAACGTTATCCCGGTCCAGCTCCTCATCTACGGAGATGCGGCAGTAGCCGGCAATGTCAAAGGTTTCGGTCATGGTTATTCTCCCTTGAGGTATTTTTCGGTCTGACGGTCAAATTCGGAAATATAGTCTGCATCCTGCCGTTTGCGGAATTCCTCATAGATGCCGCTGACCTTTTTCACCGCCGCCTCCCGGGAAATGCGGCCCTTGCCGTCCAGTATCTGGCGGCGGTTGTTGGTCAGAAACCGGTCCGTCTCTTTCAGCCAGTCCTGCATGGACATGAGCTGCTCGTCCTCGGCCATCAGCTCCGCATAGTCGATGAACATGGTCACCAGACGATTCAGCCGGGAAAGCTCCTTCTGATTCAGGTAGTTCTTTGCCACCAGTGTGTCGCTTTTGAGGATTTTCCCATCCGGCGCACCCTTCCAGGTGGTCAGACCCATGGTGGGGCTGTCCAGAGTAGCCCGCTGGGAAAGCAGCTCCGCTGCCGTCTTGCCGGTGACGGCATAGTGCAACTTGTTCTGAACGAAGGCATAGAAGGCTTTTGTCGTCTCGCTGTTTTTGTCATAGTCATAGCTGCACTGCTCAAAGACATCCGCGATTTTCTGATAGGCCCGCCGCTCGCTGGCACGAATTTCCCGGATGCGTTCCAGCAACTCATCAAAGTAATCCTTGCCAAAGGGGCGGCCGTTCTTCATCATCTCATCGTTGAGAACAAAGCCTTTCTGAATGTACTCTTTCAGCGTTTTTGTTGCCCACTGGCGGAACCGGGTGGCCTTTTTGGAGTTGACACGGTAGCCTACGGCGATGATGGCATCGAGGTTGTAGTGGTCAATGCTGCGCTGCACATTGCGGTTGCCCTCTCTGCGAACTACTAAGAATTTCTTAGCAGTTGCGTTGAGGGACAATTCTTCTTCGGCGTATATGTTCTTCAAATGCTGAATGATATTTTCTGGGGTACAGTCAAACAGCTCTGCCATACCATTCTGACTTAGCCAGAAGGTTTCCTCCGCAAATATCACACTAACATATTGCTTCTCGCCTTCGTCATTGTACAGCAGAATTTCTCCCTGATTTGCAATTTCGTTTCCCATTTCTTTTCCTCCAGTATCCGTTGTATCAGTGTATTTGCAGTACATTGTGGTCTTTTACTGAATGATATAAGTACAGATAATATTGTACATCTTATTCCTGTACTTTGCAAGGACAAATTGAAAATGGGCAGAGGAAATTTCTTCCCTCCGCCCCAGAATTCAACGTTCCAAGCTTGCCGTCCGCCGCTTCTTCTCCCGCTGCACCGCCAGTTCCGCACTGCGCCGTTTGTTATACGCCAGCAGGGCCAGGGTGTTCTCCTTCAAATCCTCCTGCCCGGAGTGAAATACCGCCACCATATATTTCTGCTGCTTCCACTGGGCATACATGGGCTTCAACTGATTTTGCAGAGCCTCGTCCCCATTCTCCTTTCGGCTCAGCCACACCTGTACCAGCTTCTTCGCATCATCCTGAATGATTTCCATGTTACTGCCCCCCTTTTCTCCCAATGATTTCCAACTTTATCGATTTTCATGCAAATAGGCATGCTCCTTTCTGTTCCTGCCGGTATGCTCCGCTTCAAAAGCACGGTCCAGCGTGTTCTGGATCTACGATATACGAAACAGCTCCACACCAGCGTCAGCAATTATTGGATTCAAAAATCATCTCTGCATCATTGATCGGTGCAGGCTTCCTTTGCTGAACAGGAAAGGAAGTCTACACTGCATCTAAGCTTAGCAATTACAGCTAAAGTATCTTCAATTTATTCATTATATAAGATATGATAAAGATAAGGTTGACAGGGAAGAAATTCGTCTATATACTATAATTGTATCATTGATTGAAATATGATAAAATTGAAAGTCAAGTGAGGAAATTGAATGAGAGATTTCAACTTCAAAGCAGAATATAAAAAGCTCCTGACGCCAGAGGTTGTGGCCTACCTGACGCAAATTCACGAATACAAAGGGCAGCAAAACCTTTTTATCGAGACAAAGGCGGATGAATTGTCTGATCTCTTGGAGGTTGCAAAGATACAGAGCACTGAAGCCTCCAACTGCATCGAGGGCATTGTTACAACAAACGAACGTCTGAAAAAAATCGTTCGTGAGAAGACCATCCCCCGGAACCGCAGCGAAAAAGAGATCGCCGGATACCGCGATGTGCTTGCAACGATTCATGAAAGCCATGACTATATCCCGCCAAAGCCGTCCATCATTTTGCAGCTTCACCGGGATCTGTACAAATATAGCGGTAAGTCCATCGGCGGTTGCTTCAAAAATTCGGATAACGTGATTGCCGAAGAACTGCCGGACGGTCAGCAGATTGTCCGGTTTGAGCCTGTACCAGCATGGGAAACACCGGGGACCATTGCTGCATTGTGCAATGCTTTTGAAGCGGCAATGCAGGATGCAGAGCTTGACCCGCTGCTGCTGATTCCCATTTTTATACTGGACTTCCTCTGTATCCACCCCTTCAACGACGGCAACGGCCGCATGAGCAGGCTTCTGACGCTGCTGCTTTTATACCGTTCCGGCTATATCGTTGGCAAATATATCAGTATCGAAAAGCTGATCTCCGACACCAAGGAGACCTATTACGAAGCCCTGCAAGCCAGCTCCTGCAACTGGCACGAGGGGACGAATGATTATGCACCCTTTGTCACCTATATGCTGGGCGTTCTGGTGGCTGCATACCGGGATTTTGAAAGCCGAATCGAGCTGCTGACCACCAAGGGACTTTCCAAGCCCGACCGGGTGCGCAAGATCATCAAAAACCACCTCGGCAAAATCACCAAGAGTGAAATCATGGAAAAGTGCCCGGATATCAGTCAGATCACCGTTCAGCGCGCGCTGGCAGAGCTGCTGAAATCCGGCGAGATCATCAAACTCGGCGGTGGCCGCTACACATCTTACACTTGGAACAGGGAGAGAGAATAAATGATTACAGGCGAACTGAAAAATAAAATCGACGGCCTTTGGGATATTTTTGCGGCGGGCGGTCTGGTGAATCCGTTGGATGTGATTGAGCAGATCACGTATCTGATGTTCATTCACGACCTGGATGATTCGGACAATCTCCGGGCAAAAGAGGCTGCCATGCTGGGGCTGCCTTATACCAGCATCTTCACCGACGAGGTGCAGGTGGGCGAGCGCACCATCGACGGTCAGCAGCTCAAATGGAGTGTATTTCATGACTTTCCTGCAGGGAAAATGTACTCCGTCATGCAGGAGTGGGTGTTTCCCTTTATCAAGAACCTCCACGGCGACAAAAACAGCGCCTATTCCAAGTACATGGATGACGCCATTTTCAAGCTGCCCACGCCGCTGCTGCTTTCCAAGGTGGTGGATGCGTTGGACGAGATTTACCGCCTGATGAACGAATCTCAGGCGGTGGACGTGCGCGGCGACACCTACGAATATCTGCTCAGCAAAATCAGCCAGTCCGGCCTCAACGGCCAGTTCCGTACCCCGCGCCATATCATCCGCATGATGGTGGAGCTGATGGACCCGAAAGCCGATGACGTGATCTGCGACCCGGCCTGCGGCACCTCGGGTTTCCTTGTTTCGGCAGGCGAATACCTGAAAGAAGCCCGAAAAGAAGAAATCTTCTTCAACCGCCAGAAGAAAGACCACTATATGAACCATATGTTCTTCGGCTACGACATGGATCGCACCATGCTCCGGATCGGTGCAATGAACATGATGACCCACGGCATTGCGAGTCCCTTTATCGAGTACCGGGACAGTCTGTCCGACCAGAATCCGGACAAGGAGAAGTATTCTCTCATTCTCGCCAACCCGCCGTTCAAAGGCAGTCTGGATGCCGATACCGTGTCAGCGGATTTGCTGAGGGTCTGCAAAACCAAGAAAACCGAGCTGCTGTTTCTGGCCCTGTTCCTGCGGATGCTGCGCATCGGCGGGCGGTGCGCCTGCATCGTGCCGGACGGCGTGCTGTTCGGTTCCTCTACCGCCCACAAGGCCATCCGCAAGGAGCTGATTGATGGCAACCGGCTGGAAGCGGTGATCTCCATGCCCAGCGGCGTGTTCAAGCCCTACGCCGGCGTGTCCACTGCCGTTCTGATCTTCACCAAGACCGGCCACGGCGGCACGGACAGAGTCTGGTTCTATGACATGAAGGCCGACGGCTTCAGCCTGGACGACAAGCGAAGCCCGGTTGCCGATAATGACATTCCCGACATCATTGCCCGGTTCCGCAATCCGGAGGCGGAAAATGGCCGCCAGCGCACGGAAAAATCCTTCTTCGTACCCAAGGCGGAGATCGTGGACAACGGCTATGACCTGTCCATCAACAAGTACAAGAAAACGGAGTATAAGCCTGTGGAGTATCCGCCCACCAGTGAGATCATGGCGGAAATCCGGGAATTGGAAATGAAGATCGGGGAAGAAATGGCAAAGCTGGAAGAAATGCTGGGATTGTAAAGGAGAACGGTATGGGAATGCAAGAAAACGGTAAACTCCAGATGTTTGAAAACCAGCCCATTCGCACGGCATGGGACGAGGAACAGGAAGAATGGTATTTTTCTGTTGTGGACGTGGTTGGTGCATTGACAGAAAGCGCAGACCCCACTGCATATTGGCGCAAGCTGAAGCAACGGCTGAAGGCTGAAGGCAATGAAACCGTGACAAACTGTCACGGTTTGAAGATGAAAGCGGCCGATGGCAAGCGCCGTCTGACCGATGTAGCCACCACGGAGCAGCTTCTTCGCATCATCCAATCCATTCCGTCCAAGAAAGCAGAACCATGTCGTGGTCGGAATGATTGAGAGCGTTACCGAAGAAAATGAGAAGGAATGACAAATTCGGATTTGTGGGGATGTAGAGATGGTAAAATATAGGCTAGGAGATATCTGTGAAATTGTATCTGGTAGCACTCCAAAAACTGGGGTTTCAGAATATTGGGATGGAGATAAAAAATGGATTACACCTGCGGAAATTACTGATGAATCGTATATAATCACCGACAGTGTACGCAAGCTGACCGAACTTGGCGTGACGAAAACAGGGCTGTCTTCGTTCCCTAAAGGAACGGTTATTCTATCTTCACGGGCACCGATTGGAAAAGTGGCGATTGCAGGCTGTGAGATGTATTGCAATCAGGGATTTAAGAACTTAATCTGCTCGCAGAAGATATATAATCGGTACTTATACTGGTTTCTTAAAGGAAATACAGAATATCTAAATTCTCTAGGACGTGGAGCAACATTTAAGGAGATATCAAAGCAAATAGTTGCATCTATTGAAATCAACGTGCCTGACATGGAGCAGCAAATGCAGGCGGCAGATAATCTTGAAAGAGTTTCATCAATTATACGATTACGCAAACAGGAACTTCAAAAACTGGATGACCTCGTAAAAGCCCGATTTGCCGAATTGTTCGGTGATATTAATGCCAATGAAAGAGAATGGAATGCTCAACCGTTAGGAGAACTCTGCACTATTGTTAGAGGCAGCTCACCACGACCTATTGAAAAATATCTTGGCGGTGATATTCCTTGGATAAAAATTGGTGACGCCACTGATGGAGAAAGCATTTATCTCCACTCTACAAAAGAACATATCATTCAAGCAGGTGTGTCAAAAAGCCGAATGGTCAAATCAGGCAGTTTGATATTTGCCAACTGCGGGGTATCCTTAGGTTTTGCCAGAATCATTACTTTTGACGGGTGCATCCACGATGGATGGCTTGCAATGGAGGGTATTGATGAACGATTAGACAAAGTTTTTCTGCTGCAATCATTAAATCAGATGACGGCGCATTTCAGAAGAATTGCACCTGCGGGAACGCAACCAAATTTGAACACAGCTATCATGAAAGCTTATAAACAAATCGTTCCTCCGTTGGAGTTACAAAAAGAGTTTCTTGCTTTCGTCGCCCAAACCGACAAATCAAAAGTTGCTGTACAGAAAGCCCTAGACGAAGCACAGCTACTATTTGACAGCTTGATGCAGAAATATTTTGAATAGGAGAAATTGGTATGAGGATTCAAGTTATACGTTGTTTATCGAGTGCTGCTGAAAAAGATGGAATGACTTTTTCTCCATTGTGCGAACCTAGAGCGATAGATGATTTTGATGTCAATATCATTGACTTGGCTGCGGAATCCATGTGGACTTATAGGTTGGATACAATCGGGATGGTCGATTCGCAACAAGATTTAGTTACCGTTCAGCAGATGGTTAAAAATAAAAAACGAGCAATTGTCGTATATGTATTGCCACAGAACATCCGGTATATGTATGATACGCGTTATTCAGGTGTGAATATGAGAAAAAATAAAGCTCTAAAAGATTTGCTGGATGGCATGCAAAGGCATACTATTGCCGCAGTTGTTCCAACCAAAGCAGCTATACCCCAAATTATTTACGAGAAAACTAAAACCTCAATTTCTGGATGTCAATTTGATGCGGATTTTTACTTTTTGAACCCCTTAAAAATTATTACAAAATCTGATAAAAGTGAAAAACCGACAACGGTTGAAATTGCTTCTCAAACATATGCAACGACGCTAGCCATTACTAAATCGAGCTCAGAATTGAATCATTTTCTTTTATCGATATTTGGACAGCATGATACGCCTGAGGCTCCGTCTTGGATGGAAAGCGTCTGTTTTGGAGATGATGCCGAGCAAAATACAACTATAGCAGCGTGTAAAGAACAGATCGACGAACTTAACAATAGAATTTCTGCAGCGCAAGCCAAATTGAAAGAAAATGCAGACATTAAGTCAATCTTATATACAAATGGAGAACAGCTTGTTTCAATTGTATTTAGGATTTTGGAAAAGCTCCTGAATTGTGATTTATCTACATTTATTGACGAAAAGCGTGAAGACTTTTTAATTAAGCTTCCTCGCTGTACGTTTATTGGCGAAATCAAAGGCGTAACATCAAATGTTAAATACGAACATATTTCTCAACTTGAACTTCATTATCGAGGATATTTGGATCGCCTTGCTGAGACGGGAGAGGTAGAAACTGTAAAACAGCTTTTGATTATAAATCCATTTCGGACAAAGCCGTTGGAGCAACGAGATCCTGTTCACACAGCACAAATAGAACTGGCCATCCGAAATGAGTGCTTGATAATAGAGACACGTACTTTGCTTCGTATATATGAAAGGTTTTGTGTGAATCGTTTGACAAGCCAACAATGCGAGGAAGTGTTTGCAAGACGCAGTGGGGTGATAGACCTTTCTGATTTTGACAAGCCTGAAGATATGGAACCATACAAAGTATGAGGTGCCTTATGACCAACTTTGACATTTTCTCATCCACCCCGCAGCTTGAGCCTTTCGCCTCCGTAGCCGTCTCCGCCGAGCGGATTCTACAGATTGCCCTCTCCGCCCAGTGTGCGCACTGGGCACCTCTCCCAAAGGGAGAGGCAAGGGGGCTGCCGCAAGATGGGGGCCTGTTGTGATGACCGAATGCCCGCCCGAATTCTGGCCGTCCCTTGGCTCCCACTCTGGGGGAGCTGTCAGCGAAGCTGACTGAGAGGGGAAAAACACCCTCTCTGCCCCGTCCGGGGCACCTCTCCCAAAGGGAGAGGCAAGGGGACTGCCGCAAGATGGGGGTCTGTCGTGATGACCGAATGCTTGCCCTAATTCTGACCGTCCCTTGGCTCCCACTCTGGGGGAGCTGTCACAAAGTGACTGAGAGGGTAAAAACGCCCTCTCCGCCCAGTGTGCACACTGGGTACTTCTCCCAAAGGGAGAGGCAAGGGGGCTGCCGCAAGATGGGGGTCTGTCGTGATGACCGAGTGCCTGCCCTAATTCTGGCCATCCCTTGGCTCCCACTCTGGGGGAGCTGTCAGCGAAGCTGACTGAGAGGGTAAAAATGCGCCCCATCCGGGGCACCTCTCCCAAAGGGAGAGGCAAGGGGACTGCCGCAAGATGGGGATCTGCCGTGATGACCGAATGCCTGTCCTAATTCTGGCCGTTCCTTGGCTCCCACTCTGGGGGAGCTGTCAGCGAAGCTGACTGAGAGGGTAAAAACGCGCCCCATCCGGGGCACTTCTCCCAAAGGGAGAGGCAAGGGGACTGCCGCAAGTCCGGTACCGCAACAAAGGAGATAAGCCATGCCAATTCCCAAAGACAACACAAAGCTTGAAAAGGCAAAGTCTCTTCGTCGGGAAATGACACCCCATGAACGCAAACTCTGGTACTTATTTTTGCGTACCTATCCCGTCAAAATCTACAAGCAGCGCATTATCGGCTCCTTTATTGTAGATTTTTATTGTGTCCAGGCCAAACTCGTGATTGAAATTGACGGCAGTCAGCATTATGATAAAAGTGGGATTGCTTATGATGCGGAGCGAACGGCTTACCTGGAATCTTTCGGGCTAAAAGTGCTCCGGTATTCCAACCGGGAAATCGACCGGGAATTTCCGGCAGTTTGCCAGCAAATAGATGCCATCATCAAGGAGAGACGAGCATGACAAATTTCGATTTTTTGCTATCCGAAGAAGACTTCTCCTCCTTCGCCCCTGTTGCCGTCTCCGCCGAGCGGATTCTACAGATTGACCCCTCCGCCTGCGTGCTGAACTGCCGCCGGGCGATGGAATTTGCCGTGAAGTGGATGTACTCTGTGGACAAGGGGCTGGTCATGCCTTATCAGAATTCCCTGGTGAGCCTCATGAATACCGAGGACTTCCGGGACATTGTAGGCGCGGACATCTGGCGGCGGATGGATCTGATCCGCCGCATGGGCAATAATGCCGCCCACACCGGCAAGAAAATCACCGAGGAGCAGGCGGTGCTGTGTCTGGAAAATCTCTATGTCTTTCTGGATTTTGTGGCATACTGCTATGGCGAAAACTACACCGAGGGACATTTTGACCGCAGTCTGCTGCGGCAGCCCGCCGAACCCGCTCCGCAAGGGGATAAGGGAGCGGCCGACATTGATCTCGCCGCGCTGATGGCGGAGAACGCCGCGCTGAAAGAGGAACTCACCGCCCGTCGTGCCGAGCAGCAGCAGACCTATGTGCCCAAGCCCCTCGACCTGTCTGAATACAAGACCCGCAAGCTGTATATCGACACCATGCTGGAAGACGCAGGCTGGACGGAGGGCAAGGACTGGCTGAATGAAGTCGAGCTGCCCGGTATGCCCAACAAGTCCGAGGTAGGTTATGCGGACTATGTGCTCTACGGTGACGACGGCCGTCCGTTGGCAGTGATCGAAGCCAAGCGCACCTGTGTGGATGTGGCTAAGGGCCGCCAGCAGGCAAAGCTTTACGCCGACCTGTTGGAGAAAAAGCACCACCGCCGCCCGGTCATCTTCCTGACCAATGGCTTTGAAACCCGCATTACGGATAATCTGTATCCTGAGCGGAAATGTGCAGCCATTTACTCCAAGCGCGATCTGGAGAAGCTCTTCAATCTCCAGAGTATGCGGACGAGTCTCAAAAATATCATGGTGGACCATAAAATCGCCGGGCGCTACTATCAGGAGGGCGCGATCAAGGCCGTCTGCGATGCCTTTGCCCGGAATCGCCGCAAGGCACTGCTGGTCATGGCTACCGGCTCTGGCAAGACGCGAACGGTCATTGCCCTGTGCGATGTGCTGCTTCAGCACGGCTGGGTGAAAAACATCCTGTTTCTTGCTGACCGCAACAGTCTGGTCACCCAGGCAAAGCGCAATTTTGGGAATCTGCTGCCCGATCTCTCCGTCACCAACCTCTGCGAAGAGAAGGATAACTACACCGCTCACTGCGTCTTTTCGACCTATCAGACCATGTACAATGTCATTGACAGCGTGCAGGATGAGGAAGGCAAGCTCTTTACCTGCGGGCACTTTGACCTGGTGATCTGTGACGAAGCCCACCGCTCGGTGTATAACAAATACCGGGATATTTTCAACTATTTCGACGCGCCGTTGGTGGGACTGACGGCCACGCCCAAGGACGAGATCGACAAGAATACCTATGAGATATTTGAGCTGGAAAACGGCGTGCCGACCTACGGCTACGAGCTGGCACAGGCGGTGAAGGACGGGTATCTGGTGGATTTCCTATCGGTAGAGACGAAGCTGAAATTTATTGAACAGGGCATCGTCTACGATGAGCTTTCCGACGAGGACAAGCAGGCCTATGAGGACACCTTCGAAGATGAAAACGGAGAATTACCGGAGCGTATTGCGTCCTCGGCGCTGAACGAATGGATTTTCAATGAAGACACCATCCGACAGGTACTGAACACGCTGATGACCCACGGTCTGACCTTCGACTATGGCAATAAACTGGGCAAGACGATCATCTTTGCAAAGAATCACACCCATGCGGAGAAAATCCTCGCAGTTTTCAAGCAAGAATATCCACACCTTCCCGGCTTTGCCAAGGTGATCGACAACTATATGACCTATGCGCAAAGCGCCATCGACGAATTTTCTGACCCGAAGAAACTGCCTCAAATCGCCATTTCCGTGGATATGCTGGACACCGGCATTGACGTGCCGGAGGTGCTGAATCTGGTGTTTTTTAAAAAGGTCATGAGCAAAGCGAAGTTCTGGCAGATGATTGGGCGTGGCACCCGTCTGTGTCCGGGGCTGATGGATGGCAAGGATAAGGACAAGTTTTATATTTTCGACTTCTGCGGCAACTTTGAGTTCTTCCGCATGAACAAGGGCAGACCTACCGCCAATATGATTGCCCTGCAAGGTGCGATCTTCCATCTGAAAGCTCAAATTGCCTTCAAATTGCAGGATCTGGCCTATCAGACGACAGAGCTGATCGCCTTCCGCAAGACGCTGGTGGAGGACATGGTGCGCAAGGTGCGGGAGCTGAACAAAGAGAACTTTGCTGTCCGCCAGCATTTAAAATATGTAGAGCGGTATGCCGAACCGGACAGCTACAATGCCCTGACCTATGAGGATACCTTAATTATGGGGCAGGAGCTTGCGCCGCTTATTACACCGGATGAGGATGATGCCAAGGCGCTGCGATTCGATGCGCTGCTATACGGCATCGAGCTTGCGTACCTGGCGGGAAAGAAGTACGGCAAGGCGCGGAGCGATCTGTTCAAAAAGGTCTCCGCCGTCGCGTCTGTGGCAAATATTCCGGAAATCATGGTACAGGCGGAACTGATCAACAAGATCCTGCACACAGATTATGTGGAGACTGCCGGAATCTGTGAATTTGAGCATATCCGGGAGAACCTGCGTGATCTTATCAAGTATATTCCGGTCAGCAAGGTACTCTACGATACGAATTTTGATGACGAAATCCTGTCTGTAGACTGGAAAGAATCGGAGTTGGAGAACGACGATCTGAAGAACTACAAGGCCAAGGCGGAGTTCTACATACGTCAGCACATGGATGATGCCGTTATTGCCAAGCTAAAGGGGAATATTCCATTGACTGCGGAGGACGTACAGGCACTGGAAAAAGCACTCTGGGGCGAAGTCGGTACGAAACAGGATTATGAGACTGCGTACGGCCAGAAGCCGTTGGGCGAGTTTGTGCGGGAAATTGTCGGACTTGATATGAACGCTGCAAAAGAAGCCTTTGCACAGTACTTAAATGATGCGACCCTTGACAGCAGGCAGATTTACTTTGTGAATCAGATCGTGGAGTACATCGTCCATAACGGCATGATGAAAGACCTGTCCGTTTTGCAGGAAGCACCGTTTACCGACTACGGCAGCATCGTGGAGGTGTTCACAGACCTGTCCGTGTGGGCAGGCATTCGACAGGTGATTGAGAGGGTCAATGCGAACGCTGCGGCGTAAATGTATTTACAAATTACAAACCCGGCATCTGGCGTCCTGAAGCATTTGGTATAGAATAAGACAACATGTGTTGCCCTTGCTGACACAGAGAGGACGGCCCGAATCTATTGCAATGCAATGGGTTCGGGCCGTCCGTTTACATGATTCATTTCTCTCGGATGCCTACAGTCGCCGTTTCCGTTGTTATGTACTATTTCCACCCCCGTCTTTTAGCCAAATCCAACATAGAAAAACAGTATTTCTCCCACCGTGTCAATGATGTCTGCAACGGGTCGCCTTCACGGATACGCAGGGTTCTGCGGATTTCCTTAGGGATGACGATCCGACCCAGGTCGTCCACCCGGCGGACAATGCCAGTTGCTTTCATATTGGTTCTTCTCCTTTGAAGCGCATTGCGCGCATTTTCTGCACGGTAGAAGTATTTGCAGGAAGAGGGGAATTATGTAATGGAATGGAAAATTCACATGGGCTACATGTTACGAAATGCAGGATGAAACTGGCTTCTGATGGACATTTCCTGCCGGATATGGTATAACATATCAGATCATCCCGTGAGCGGATAAATATCCGCATTTCATTCAAGGGCGGTGTAAATATGACGATTCCCAAATATGACGAGATGTATCGCGCGTTTCTCGACTGTCTGACCGATGGCCAGCCACACAAATCCAAGGAAGTAAAAGACACGATTGCTGAAGTGTTTCATCTTTCGGATGAGGAGCGTGCCGTTCTGCTGCCCAGCGGAAGCGGCCCGGTTTTTGACGGCCGGGTTGGTTGGACAAGAACCTATCTCAAGAAGGCAGGCTTGATTCAGAGCCCTTCCCGCGGCGTTTTTGCCTTGACACCTGCGGGAAAGCAGGTGCTTTCTGAAAATCCTAATGCGAAAACCACGGCTGGAGACGGGATATTCTCCCGGTCTTGGCTGCAGATGTTTTCTGCCAGAATAAATCCCCCTGAAGCGGCGTTGGTATTTCCACAGTCTGCTTCAGGGGGATTTCTTTTATTGGTTTGTCATTTTCCGTAGGTCAGGCCAAATCTGGCATAGGCTTCGGGCATTTCCTCCGGGCGAAGCTCTCTGGCTGTGACCGTGCCGTTATGGATTTCCTTATACAGGTTCCCGTCCAGGGTTCGGCGGCCGTCCAGGGTCTTCAGAGCGAACATCTCCTGCTTGTTGAACGGGGATTCCGGATGCTTTTCGCAGTAGAAGTTCAGGGCTACAAAATCTGCCACCAGCTGGGGTTCCTCCGTGAAGGAATAGAACTTGCGCCAGCTGCCCTTGTACAGATCCCAAAGGACCCAACCCAGGAAGTCCTCCTTTTCCAGCCGATAGCTCTCGCCGAACTGCTCCTGCACCAGACCCTCCACCAGGCGGATGGGCTCCCGCTGGGCCGTTTCGCCGATGCCCACATCGCACAGCCAGACCCCGTCGGTGGCCTGCACACGCATCACCCGATGGCGGCGCATGGGCGGCGTGGGTTCCCCCCGGAGATAACGGGCGGCGTAGTCCGTTACTCCGTAGCCAAGGCAGCGCAGAAGATTTCCGAAGCTCCCGTTCAGCTCAAAGCACAGACCGCCCCGGCCCTCCGTGACAATTTTCCGGAAAAGGGCATCCGCCTCCAGAGAGGTGGGAACATCCCGGAGAATATCCAGATTCTCGTAGGGAACCGCGGTGCAGTGCGCCAGATGGAGCTTTCGCAGCAGTGCGGAATCAGGGACAATTTTTTCCGGCATTTCCAGTCCCAGCCGATGAAAATACGCATTTACGTCCATTTGCTGACCTCTTCCAGAATTTCCATGACCGTGAGCAGCTGCTCCCGGGAAACATAGGGCGTGGGAACGCCCTCCCGGATGCACTGGGCAAAGTGCTTCAGTTCGTTATAGTACCATCCGCAGGGCGGTACATTGATGCCGGTGGAGATCTCCACCTCGTCCTTGGTATCAAACACTCTGGGCGGTGCGTCAAAGGTGTAGGCCGTCATGGTTTTTCCGTCGTTGATGACCACCGCGTTCTCAAAGTAGACCCGCCAGCGGGCGGTCCAGGGGCTGTCGGCGTTGAACCAGGCGGCCTCGCCGTTTACATGCTTGTCACCGAAATCGTAATCGATCCGCAGATGCTCCGCGTAGGTCTTGCCCCGACCATGGCAGGTGTTGATCGTAAAGCGCTCGGGCTTGCCGAACAGGGAGACGATCACGTCCAGATCATGGATATGCAGATCAAAGGGCAGCAGCCCGGACTTGCTCTTGTCAAACAGCCAGCCGCCGACGGCCCACCGGGGTGCCGCGGACAGACGTTCAAAGCTGGCATCCAGAACCTTGCCGTATTCTTCGGATTTCACCAGTTGACGCAGAGCCTGGATTTCTTTGGTAAATTGCAGCACCTGAGCAATGTACAGATGGCAGCCCTTGGCCTGGGCGGTATCCAGCATTTCCTTCGCGTCCGCGTAGTGCAGGGCGATGGGCTTCTCGCAGATGGTGTCCATGCCCAGATTCAGGCTTTCCATGACCATATCGTGGTGAAGGAAGGTAGGCGTGCAGATATCCACCGCGTCCAAGTTGCAGTCCTGAACCATCTGCGTGATAGAGCGGTACAGAGGAACGCCCCACTGGGCGGCCGTGTCAGCCGCGCTGGGAGCCGTATCGCACAGCGCGACCACGGATGCGTTTTCCACCACTTGCCAGTTGGCAAAGTGAACCCGGCCCATGCCGCCGCCGCCCACAATGCCGATTCTCAGATTTTTCATAATGACCTCCATAAGCGTAGGGTACTGTCAGAGCTCACAGGACGAAGCCGTGCGCTTTCAGATACCGGGCGGAATCCAGCACCGCCTGGTTGACCTCGGCCAGATCCTTGGGCCCCGCGGCGGTGAATTCGATTTCGATGGAGAAGGGGCTGTGGTTTTCGGCCTTGTCCAGCATGGCAAACAGTTCCGGGAAGGGAACGTAGCCCTTGCCCAGGGCGGGGAAATCCCATTCCTTCCGGCCGCCGGCCTTGTCCTTCAGATGGATATAGCCAACCCGATCCATACAGGCCCCCAGATCCTGGACTACGTCCACGTCACCGTAGAAAATAGCGTTGGCGGTATCGTAGTTGATCCGCACCCGGTCAGAGCCGACCAGGTTGACGATCTCCTTCAGAATCGCGCCGGTGCCATGGTCGCCATGAACCTCCAGCACCAGAATCATGTCATATTTTTCAAGATAGGGAAGGAACCCCCGGATATGCTCCGCTACCACCGCGTTGGAGGCGACGGCATTGTCCTTCAGGTGCGCTTCGCCAATGGACGAGACAATATACCGTGCCCCGAAGAAATGGGCCAGACGGATATTCTTTACGAAATCCGGGATTCGCGCCGTGTCCATCAGATTGGTGTGTCCGCTCATGGCGAAGGGGATCAGGCCTGCCTCGTCCAGCTTGTCCTTCACTTCCAGCAGCCGCTGGAAGCTCTGATCCGGGAACACATGCTCCGTCCAGCCCTTCGTGGCGGTCAGCTCAATGTAATGGAAGCCCGCGGCCCGGATGCCGGCAATGGCCTCCTCAATGGAATAGCCATGGTAGCAATTGGAGTTGACCGCAATGATTCTGTCCGTCATGGAATCTCCCTCCTCAAATCAGGAAATTATCCAGATACCGCTTGCTCAGGCGAATGGAATTGAGAATGTCCTCCCGACTGCCCTCAAAGGCCTTGTCCTCCACCTCGATGACGGCGCAGCCGTTATAGCGGATGTCGTTCAGGGCGGAGACAAAGGCAGACCAGTTCACATCTCCCAGGCCGGGGATTTTCGGGGACATATAGTCCAGCGGATATGCCAGCACGCCGCACTCGGCCAGCTTTTCGGGATAGAGCTTGATATCCTTAAAGTGGACGTGGAAAATGCGGTCGGAGAAGTCGTAGATGGTCTTCACATAGTCCAGCCCCTGCCAGACATAATGGCTGGGGTCGAAATTCAGACCGAAATTGGGGGAGGGGATGATCTCGAACAGCTGCCGGTAGATTTTCGGGGTGCACATCAGGTTCTGTCCGCCGGGCCACTGATCCGCGCCGAAGAGCATGGGGCAGTTCTCGATGGCGACCTTCACGCCGCACTGCTCGGCCAGAGCGATGATGTCGGGCCAGATCTGCCGGAACAGCTCGATGTTCTCTTCGAAGGTCTTGTGCTGATCCTTGCCGATAAAGGTGGTGACCATGTTTACGCCCAGCTTGGCGGAAGCCCGGATGACGGCCTTCAGGTGGGAAATCGCCGCCTCCCGCTTTTCCAGGTCCGGGTCCATGGTGTTGGGATAGAAGGCCAGAGAAGAAATCTCCAGTCCCTTGGACGAAGTCAGCTTCTTGACATAGTCGGCGTAGGAATCGTCCTGGCAGACACGCTCGCAGTCAATGTGGCTCACACCGGCGTAGCGGCGTTCCGCTTTGCCCGCGGGCCAGCAGGCTACCTCCAGGCATTTGAAGCCCATCTGGGAGGCGATGTCCACAACTTCCTCAAAGCTCCATCCGTCCAGAATGGCGGTGAGCAGACCGAATTTCATCATAACGGTTCTCTCCTTATCTGTTTTCGGGGATTTCCACGGCCGTTCCCAGCTCGGAAGACCGCAGAGAGGCAAACACGGCACGCATGGCGGTCAGGGCACTGCGGCCGGAGATCTCCGGCTCCCTGTTGTTCACCAGGCTGTCCATCCACAGGTCGATGACGCCGGACTTGGTCTGATTGTCATTGGTCTGAATGGCTTCCACATCATAGCTGATCTTGCTGCCGTCGGCCAGGATCACCTTAATGGCCGCGGCGGGATCGTCATAGATGCGCATAATGCCCTTGGTGCCGTAGAGAATGGTAGAATTGTCCTCCGCACCGTAGTAGGTCCAGCTGGCGGTCATGGTGCCCATGGCTCCGCCGGACAGCTCGTAGATGCAGATGGCGTTGTCGTCCACGCCGATCAGATTGCCGGAGGCATCCTTCTTGTCCAGGGTCGTCACCCTGGCAGTGGTGCGGATTACCCGCTGACCGGTGAGGAACTGGATCAGGTCGGTCTTGTGGATGCCGAGATCGGCCATGGCGCCCATGGCAGCCCGATTCTTGTCGAAGAACCAGGTGTTCTTGCCCGGGTCAATGGACCAGGTCTCCGGGCCGCCGTGGCCGAAGATGGTCCGGAAGGTGATGATATCGCCGATCAGACCCTCCACGATCAGCTTCCGTGCCAGGCTGTGGGCCTTGGCAAGACGCTGGTTGTGTCCGATCATCAGAAATTTCCCGTTTGCGTCGGCGGCCTGAACCATGGCTTCGCAGTCGGCGAGGTTGGTCGCCATGGGCTTTTCACACAGAACGTGCTTGCCCGCGTTCAGAGCCGCAATGGTCAGCTCTGCATGGGCAAAGTTGGCGGCGCAGATGGACACGGCCTGGATTTCCGGCTCTGCCAGCAGCTCATCTACGGTGGCGTAGGCACGGCCGCCGTACTTTTCCGCCAGCTCTGCCGCCCGCTGCTGATTGATGTCGTAAAAGCCCACCAGTTTTGCTTCCGGATGGGCCGCGTACTCCGGAATGTGGCGAACCTGTGCGATTTTGCCGCAGCCGATGATACCGATTCCAAACATAGCTGATTCCTCCCGATTGGTTAATTGCTGTCCTTCTTCTGCAGAAGAACGGCGAAGATGATGATGAGTCCCTTGACGGCCTCACACAGGAAGGTGGGCACGCCGACGGTATTGAGGATATTGTTCATAACGCCGATGATGAGCATTCCCACGAACGCACCCACCAGGCTGCCCTTGCCGCCTGCCATGGAGGTTCCGCCCACGACGACTGCCGCGATGGCGTCCATTTCATAGCCGGAGCCCGCATTGGCGAAGTCCATGGAACCGATTCTGGCAATGTAGATGATGGCGCCGATGGCGCACATCATGCCGCCCAGCGCATAGACCTTCATCTTGACCCAGGCCACATTGATGCCGGAGAGCTTGGCGGCCTTTTCATTGGAGCCGATGGCGATGGTCTGGCGGCCGAAGGCGGTCTTCCGGAAAATAATGTGCATGATCACAACCATGATGACCCAGTACAGGATAGGCAGGATGATCTGATTTCCAATCCGGGCGGAGGCGATTGTCTTGAAACCCGCGGGGACGGAAGGATTGAAGGTCTGGGTCATCTGCTGGGTCACGGACCGGAAAATCTTCATGGTGCCCAGGGTGGCGATAAAGGGCGGCAGCTTGCCGTAGGCAATCAGCGCGCCGTTCAGGCCGCCCATCAGCACGCCCATGAGGATCGCCGCGAGCATGGCGATTACATAGGCAAGGGGGCCGGTGATGCCCATGGCGGCCAGAGGGCCGTTGGTCTCATCGAGCATATAGAGCAGCCCCGCGCCGATGGCGCAGAGGGTGGAGCCTACCGAAAGATCGATGCCGCCGGTAATGATGGCAAAGCACATGCCCAGGGCGATTACGCCCGCGTAGGCGTTGTTCCGGAGAATGTTCAGCCAGGCAATCCACATTTTGCCGAACATGCCCGTAAAGGAGCCTGCGTTGAAGCCCTGCACCGCGGCCTGAATCAGGATCATCACCAGCAGGGCAAACAGGGTGGACAGAAAGCTGTTCTTCGACCAGATTTCCCCGACGCTGCCGATGGTTCGCTTGCTTGTTTTGTTGTTCATGGGTTACATTGCCCCCTCTTTCTCGGATTGATTGCCACCGGTGGCAAGATACATAATGTGCTTTTCGTTCATATCCTCTCCGGATACATGACCTACGATCCGGCCGTGGTACATCACAAGACTGCTGTCGCAGACGCGGATGATCTCCTGAGCCTCGGAGCTGAGAACGACGATTGCCACGCCCTCCTGGGCCAGGCGATGGATGATGCCGTAGATCTCTTCCTTGGCGCCTACGTCAACGCCCTGGCTGGGATTGTCCAGGATCAGCACCTTGGGGTCGGACATGACCCACTTGGCCAGGACTACCTTCTGCTGGTTGCCGCCGGAAAGGCTGGTGATCAGGTCATACTTGTCGCCCATCTTGATCCGCAGCTTTTCCTGCTGAACCCGGAAAGCCTCCTGCTGCTGATTCTTGTTGATGAACAGTCCCCGGACGAATTTGGGCAGCTGCACAATGGTGCCGTTGTCCAGAATGGACATATCCTTCAGAATGGCGTTTTCCTTACGGTTTCTGGGCAGATACGCCAGACCTTCCAGAAGCGCCTGGTGGGTGTCCGTCAGATGGACTTCCTTTCCGCCGATTACTACCTTGCCGGTGTAATGGCTGCCCATGGCACCAAAGACCGTCTGGAACAGCTCGCTTCTGCCGTCGCCCAGCAGGCCTGTGATTCCCAGCACCTGACCGGCCCGGACGGAAAGGGAGATATCCAGGAAATGCTTCCCGTCGCTCAGATTCTCCAGCCGCAGCATTTCATCGCCATAGTTCTGATCCCGTTTCAGGGATTCCGTCCGGATTTCGTGGCCCACCATATACTCGGCCAGCTTCTTGGTATTGGTATCCTTCACCAGACCCTGGGCCACCATACAGCCGTCACGCAGGACGGTATAGCGGTCGCAGATTTCCATGACCTCGCCAAGCTTATGGGAGATGAAGATAATTCCGACGCCCTGCTCCTTCAGCGTGCGCATCATAGCGAAGACCCGCTGAATTTCCGGCTCCGTCAGAGAGGTGGTAGGCTCGTCCATAATGATAATGGAGGCATCCTGCATCAGAGCCCGGGAAATCTCCACGATCTGCTTGTAGCTGGCATCCAGATCCCGAACCATGGTATTGGGATCCAGCTCCAGATTCATGCGCTCGAACAGCTCCTTCGTCTTTTTCCGCATCAGAGCCTTGTCCAGCAGACATCCTTTGTGGGGCAGATGGGTCAGGAACATATTCTCGTAGATCGTCAGATCGTTGATGAGATTCAGCTCCTGGTGGATGAATCCCACGCCGGAGTCCAGCGATTCCAGAGGCGTTGTAAAATGTACTTCCTTCCCGTCCAGGCAAATGGTGCCGCTGTCGGCGGGAAGAACGCCGCCCAGAATATTCATCAGGGTCGATTTGCCGGCACCGTTCTCTCCCAGCAGCGCGCAGATTTCCCCGGTTCCCAGGGAAAAGTCCACATCCCGCAGTACACGGTTCGCCCCGAAGGATTTGTTGATTTTTTGCATTGAAAGATTCAAACGATCACTTCCATTCTTTTGCTTGTCTGTAAATTCCCACAAAAAAGTGCCGAAAGCGCCGGAAAGGCGGCTTCGGCACTTTTTCATAGGAAACGCGCGGGGCTATGGCTACCCAGCCATAGCCCCGCGTAAAGTTTTAGATGCCGCCCTTGACTCTGCCGCAGCCGACAGGCGCGCAGATCGGGAAGATCCGCTTAGTAAACGGTGTTCTCGGGATCCAGGTAGTCAGCCACGTTATCCGCGCTGACGATGGTGGTGGGGATCACAACGACGGACTCGGGATGGCCGCCCTCCAGCACATCGATAGCGGTGCGGATGGCATCCTGAGACATCGCGGGAGAGTACAGAGCGGAAGCCAGACCCAGATCCGCATAGGCAGGATCGTTAATCATCCGGAAGTACTCCTGGCAGCCGCCGCCGCCGGTGATGGCCTTGATGTCCTTACGGCCGGCCTCGGTGATGGCCTGGATCGCGCCCATAGAGGTCTCGTCATCCATGGAGAAGACGGCGTCGATCTGGGGGTGAGCCTCCAGAACGTCGGCCATGCCGGCCAGACCCTTGTCACGGGCGAAGGACTCCAGCTGAACCTCGAAGATGTTGGACTGGTCGTAGCCGACTTCCTTCAGGTAGTCATAGAAGCCCTGCTTACGCAGCTCGCAGACGGAGCCGGAGGAGGGAACGTCCATCACAACGATATTGGCGGCGGGGCCGACCTTCTCGGTGATGTACTTGGCGGACTGATAGCCCATGTCGTAGTTATCGCCGGTAACCTTGTAGATACCCTGGCAGTCCACATCCACGTCAAAGTTCACAACGGGGATGCCGCTGTCGATGATGTTCTGCAGAGCGGTCTCCATGCCGGTCCACTGGGGCCAGGAAACGATGACCGTTGCGCCCCAGGCAACCAGATCGTCCAGAGCGGTGGTCATGGAAGCGGCGTCCTTGGAAGTGGTGATCATGTACTCCAGGTTGTTTTCCTTGCAGTACTTCTCAGCGTAGTAAGCAACACCGGCAACCCAGCCGTGAGTAACGTCGGGAGCGGCGATGCCGACCTTGATCTCCTTGGCAGCGGGAGCCTCGGTTGCGGCGGGAGCCTTCGTCTCGGCAGCGGCAGGCGCTTCGGTCGCGGCCTGGGTGGGAGTGCTCTGTGCGCCGCAGGCGGCCAGGGACAGAACCATAGCCAGCGTCAGCAGCATAGCAATCAGCTTTTTCATTTTGTATTCCTCCAGTTCTATTCGATTCACGGCCATGTGCCGTTGAATACGCAAGTACCAAATTCAAGACACCGATACTTGCAGAATCTATATACCATAAACAGTTCAAAATGTCAATTGCCTTCACAAAAATAGCATATTGCACAAAGCTGCTGCTTGACTTCCGAACGGATTGCCCAATTCCTTTTGCAAAATTCTGTTTTCCGTGCTTTTCCGGTGCAGGACTTCCGTTTCGCTGGGCGGTTTTTTCGGATAGCCGCTCATGCCGACTGCGCACTGTCAGCGGCGACACGCCATCGATACCGGGCGGTACCCAAAGGCCTGACGATTTCAGGCCAGCTGCGCGCGCACGGGTTGTTGACCCTGCCACGCTGATTAAGCCGCCTCCCGCATTCGCTGGCGGACTACGTTGGCAATCCGGGCGATGAACTCCCCGTTGGTGGGCTTGCCCCGGTCGGGACTGACGGTGTTGCCGAAGTAACCGCAGAGAATGTCCATGTCCGCCCGGGTCCAGGTGACCTCGATCAGGTGGCGGATGCCCCGCTCCACCCGGGAGGCGGTGGTGTCGAACTTGGCGGCGATCTGGGGATAGAGGCCGAAGGTGATGTTGTTGATATAGCAGCCGTCATTTACGCACAGCACCACCGCCTCCACCGCGAAGGGGTGTCCCAGCAGATGATCCGGCGCGCCGATGTCCAGCAGAATCTGCCGGGTCAGATACTCCGGATCCAGACGGTTGATCCGGGACTGGTTCAGCAGAACCAGCAGCTCCCGGCGCAGCCGTTCCTTCTGGGCGGGGGTTTCCGCGGCGCACAGCCGCATGAGGGTGTCTACCTGCATTTCCAGATTACGCATATTTTGTTCCTCCTTAAAATGATACCCGTTTTGTTGGACGGATTGTGTGCTAATCTTGGGGAAATCCGTCGAAGGATTTTCCACAAAATCAAACAGGATTCAGTTGACTTTAGTATCTTGCCATGCTACAATATTCCTGTGCAATGAAAAAATATAGACAAAGAAGAATACTAAAGTAACCTTATGAACGCATTGTAGCACTACTTTAGTAGCCTGTCAATGGGGAGATGGCTACAAAAGTATTCTTCTGCGAATTGCACAACGGTGAGGGGGGCACTTTGTGTTTTTTGACAGATTCCAGGCTTTGTGCGAGAAAAAGGGAGTCAGTGTGTACCGGGCCTGCATGGACGCAGGCCTGAACCGCAGCGCGGTGGCCAAGTGGAAGGCCGGCGGAAAGCCCAACGGCACCAGTGCCGGCAAGCTGGCGGCCTATCTGGGGGTCACCACGGACTACCTGCTCTGCGGCAAAGAGCCGGAGAATTCCGGCAGACAGGTCAGTGACGAGGAAATCAAATTCGCGCTCTTCGGCGGCAACGGGGAAATCACCGATGCCATGTACGAAGAGGTGAAGCAGTTTGCCGCCTTTGTCCGGCAGCGGGAGGCGGAGAAGAAGGAGTAGCCATGGACATTCCGATGCTGTACGCTCTGGCGGAAAAAGAGAATATTGGGATTCTCCGTTTTCCCCTTCCCAATACCGGCTCCATGTCCGTAATGGACGAGGGAGGAAGGTGCAGCATCGGCATGGATCCGGGGGTGCTGGACGGCGGCGCCCTGGAGCGGGTGCACCTGGGTCATGAGCTGGGGCACTGCGTCACCGGCAGCTTTTACAGCCGAAGCACGGCGGTGGACAGCCGCCAGCGGCACGAAAATCAGGCGGACAGATGGGCAGTGCAGAACCTGATTCCGGTGGACGACCTGGATCAGGCGGTGGCCGAGGGCTGCACGGAGCTGTGGGAGCTGGCGGAGCGATTCGACGTGACGGAGGAATTTGTCCGGAAGGCTGTGTGCCTGTACGTCCACGGCAATCTGGCCACGGAACTGTACTTTTAATTGACATTTCCTCTCCGATGGGTTATAATACCATCCAAACGCATAGCAGATACGTCTTCGGGGGGCCGGCATTTCCGGCTGAGATAGAGCGACAGGCTCTGACCCGTGTACCTGATACGGTTAGTACCGTCGGAGGGAAAGGCAGAATACCACCTGTGGTAATCGCATTGCACCTGGACGGGTTTGCAGTGCGATTCTATTTTTTTCGGAGGTATTCTCTATGAACAATTCCCATCGCAAGGTGCGTATGCTCACCGAAGGTGCGCTGTGCATCGCTCTGGCGGAAATCCTGAGCTTCCTGCCCCTGTACAAAATGCCCTGGGGCGGCTCCGTGGATCTGGCCATGCTGCCCGTGATCCTGTACTGTGTCCGCTGGGGCTTTGGCCCTGGCATGGCGGCGGCCTTTGCCCACGCCGTGTTCCAGACCCTGTTTGAGGGCGGCATCGCCATCGGCTGGCAGAGCATTCTCGGAGACTTCATCGTGGCCTATACCGTGCTGGGTCTGGCCGGCCTGTTCAAGGGCAAGTTCGTCCCCGCGACCGTGGTGGCCTGCGTGGCCCGGTTCCTGGTGCACTATGTGGTCGGCGCTACCATCTGGGCCGAGTACATGCCTGAGACCTTCTTCAACATGACCATGACCACCCCCTGGATTTACTCCGCTCTGTACAACGCTGCCTACATGCTGCCGGATATGCTGGTAATCCTGCTGGTGGGTGTCATCCTGATGAAGACCCCTGCCAAGAAGTACGTCACCGGCGAAGACCTGAAGTAAAAATCGGAGAAAGTAGGGGCGGCCATTGGCCGCCCGCGCTTGTTATATGGGGGTTATTCCTCGCTGAGAACGTGGGCTCCCTGGAATTCCACATGGAGCGGCAGCATCTGCCAGCTGTGCTCGGTGATGGAATCCAGCTTCTTTTCCAGCTTTTCCTGCAAGCCCGGATTCCGGGTGACGCACAGTAGGGTGGGACCCGCACCGGACAGGCAGAAGCCCGCGCCGATGGTGCGAACCAGAGCCTCAATTTTTTCGTAGTCGGGAATCAGGCTCTTCCGGTACTTCTGATGAAGCCTGTCCTGCATGGCGGTGCGCAGGAGCTTCTCGTCTCCCAGCTCCAAGGCCTTGAGCACCAGAGCGCCGTGGGAGATATTATAGATGGCGTCCGCCCGGTTCACCTGCTCCGGCAGCACCGAACGGGCCAGGGAGGTGGACAGGCTGAATTCCGGCACCAGCGCCAGGAACTCCCAGCCCGGATGCAGGGGGAAGCTGACGCACACCGGCAGACCCCCGTCTACCATGGAGGCGGTGAGGCCGCCGTAGAAGGCAGGAGCCAGGTTGTCCGGGTGACCCTCCATGGCGTTGGTGATGTTGAGAAGACCCTGGGTGGACAGCCTGCTGCCATGGAGCACGTTGGCTCCCATAGCACCGGCCACCAGCAGAGCGGCGGAGGAGCCAAGACCCCGGCAAATGGGAATGTGGGCGTCGATGTGAATTCTGACTCCCCGCACCTCTTCGCTGAGGGTGTTCAGCACGGCACAGTAGGCGGTGTAGGCCAAATTGTCCGGGCCGGTGTAGGCCTCGTCGCAGCCGGTGATTTCCAGACCTTCCTCGGTTTCCTCAAAGGTCACGTCGGTGTACAGGCTCAGGGCGCAGCCGAAGGCATCAAAGCCCGGCCCCAGGTTGGCGGTGGTGGCGGGGACACGGATGGTAACTTGTTTCATGGCGTTCTCCCTTACAGGCTCAGGACAAAGCTCAGCATTTTGTCCTTGTCGATGACCTGGGTGTGCTTTTCGGGCTTGCCCTGTAAGGATGCCAGATTCTTGGGCACGGGCACGCCGGTAATCTGGCTGAGCCGAGCCATCTGGGTGAACTCGTCGCCGGAGGTGTCGCCGCCGATGGCGGTGAGCACCGCCGCGGGGAACTTGTAGGGGGAGGCGGTGGACAGCACCACCATAGGCCGGTTATCGCCGGTTTCGGCGACGTAATCCTCGGCGGCAGCCCAGCCGGAGGCGGTGTGAGGATCGCACAGATAGCCGTCTTCTTTATAAACACGGCCGATGATTTCGGCGGCTCTGGCATCGTCGCAGCAGGCGGCCCAGAACTGAGACTGAATCTTTTCCAGCAGCTGGGCGGGGACGGTGTAAACGCCCTGGGTGTTCAGCTCCTGCATAAGCTCTGCCACCAGCTTCGTGTCCCCGCTGAGCAGGTACAGCAGCCGCTCCAGGTTGGAGGACACCAGAATGTCCATGGAGGGGGAGGTGGTCTTGAGCAGGGGACGGCGGCGGTCATAGGTGCCGGTGCGGATGAAGTCCGTGAGCACATTGTTGGCATTGGAGGCGCAGATGAGGGCGCCTACAGGCAGACCCAGCCGCTTTGCCAGGTACCCCGCCAGAATGTCGCCGAAGTTGCCGGTGGGAACGGAGAAGTTCACCTCATCGCCCAGACGGATTTTCCCCGCGTCCAGCAAATCCCGGTAGGCTCGGAAATAGTACATAATCTGGGGAGCCAGCCGGCCGATATTGATGGAGTTGGCGCTGGACAGAGCCACGGGCAGGTCACGCCCCTGGCAGGCGGCGAAGATGTTCTTCACCCCGGTCTGGGCATCGTCGAAGTTGCCCCGGACGGCGCAGACGGAAACGTTATTTCCTTCCTGGGTCACCATCTGTGCCCGCTGAACCTGGGATACGCCGCCGTCGGGATAGAACACGCAGATGCGGATGCCGGGCACATCCCGGAAGCCCTCCAGAGCGGCCTTGCCGGTGTCGCCGGAGGTGGCGGTGAGAATCAGAATGTCCTTTTCCTGACCCTTGACGGCCTTGGCGGCGGTGAGCAGCTGGGGCAGCATAGAAAGGGCCACGTCCTTAAAGGCGGAGGTGGGCCCCCGGAACAGCTCCAGCATGGAGAAACTGCCCACTGGCACGGTGGGAGTCAGGTCTTCCGTCTCGAATTTTCCGGTGTAGGCCCGGCGCACCAGTTCCGGCATATCGGGAATATCCGGCAGCAGAGCGGAGAGAATTTGGGTGGACATCTGGATGGAGCTGCCCTTCAGACATTCCTGCCAATCAAAGGCAGGCAGACCTTCGGGCATATACAGACCGCCGTCGGGAGCCAGTCCCTCCAGGACGGCCTGGGCGCTGTCAACAAAGACGCTTTCGTTTCGGGTAGAATGATACCGCATTGGCTTACCTCCTAGGATACATAGGCCGGGCACGTTCCGGGTTTGGGGGAAGTGCCCAATTCATTGTTGCTAATTGCACAAAAACCGAGAAAATCAAACAAAAACCTTGGCTTTTTGATGCAGTTGCTTTTTTGATAGGTATATGATATACTGTTTTTCGTAAAAAAGCAAGTGTTTTCGGCATGGGTACAGCTTCTTTGCGCATCCTGCCGAATTACCTGAAAAAAAGGAAGGTACTATTTATGAATATCGGTTTGCTCGGCTTCGGCGTAGTCGGCCGGGGCGTTTATGAGATTACGGAAAAGCGTGGGGATATGCAGGTGAAGAAGGTTCTCTGCCTGGAGGACATTCAGCTGCCCGACGCCCAGGCGGTGCGGGACATCCGGGCCATCACCGAGGACGAGACCATCGACACCGTGGTGGAGGCCATGGGCGGTCTGCATCCGGCCTTCGACTTTGTGAAGGCCGCAATCGAAGCGGGTAAGAACGTGGTCACCTCCAATAAGGCCCTGGTTTGCACTTTCTACGATGAGCTGCTGCCTCTTGTGAAGGAGAAGGGCGTGCTCTTCCGGTGCACCGCTGCCGTGGGCGGCGGCATCGGCTGGCTCAGCGAGCTGGAGCGTGCCCGACGGGTGCAGACCATCGCGGAGGTGGGCGGCATCATGAACGGCACCTGCAACTATATTCTTGACAACATGACCCGGAACGGCCTGGGCTACGACGAGGCGCTGAAGCAGGCTCAGTCCCTGGGCTATGCCGAGGCCAACCCCTCCACCGACGTGGACGGCATCGACACCTGGCACAAGGTGATTCTGTCCTCCAACATCGCCTTCGGCGTGAGCCTGGACAAGACCACCGTTCCCGTGGCGGGCATCCGGAACATTACCGCTTCCGATGTGGAAAATTTCAAGGCCCATGGCCTGGTGTGCAAGCTGATTTCCACCGGCAAGCGGGTGGCGGGGGGCTACAGCGTCTATGTGCACCCCACCCTGGTGAAGGCCGGGGAGCTGGAGGCTGCGGTGCCCATGAACTATAACCTCATCACCTTCCGGGGTGACACCTCCGACCGGATGAGCTTCTACGGCCAGGGCGCGGGCAGATACCCCACCGCATATAATGTGGTGGAGGATCTGGTGGATGTGCGGAACGGCCGGGGCTTCTACGCCCCCTACGGCGAGGCCGTCAAGGCCGACAACACCGGCCTGCTCCGGTTCTATGTCCGGGGAGACTGGAAGGGCGCCGTGGAGGAAACCTGGGGCGACGCCGTCATCACCGCTCCCGTGGCGGTGGGCGAAATCCACGGCTGGCTGAAGGAAAATCCCGATGCCTTTATCGCGGAAATCCGGGCATAATTCCGAATCAGAGAGGAAAGACCAAATGAAAGTAGTAAAATTCGGCGGCAGCTCCATGGCGGACGCAGGCCAGTACCGGAAGGTGCGGGACATCCTCATGGCCGATCCTGACCGGCGGGTGGTGATTGTGTCCGCCGCCGGCAAGCGGTTCAGCAAGGATCACAAGCTGACGGACCTTCTGTATCTGTGCTACGCCCACATTCAGTACGGCGTGGACTGCTCTCCTATTTTTGATCTCATTGCCAACCGGTACATTGACATCCGGGACGACCTGGGGCTTGACCTGCCCATTGAGGTCGAGCTGGCGGAGCTGAAAAAACGCATTGATTCCAAAGCCATCTCCCAGGAGGAGCTGGTCAGCCGGGGCGAGTATTTTTCCGCCAAGCTGATGGCGGCGTACCTGGGCTTCCAGTTCGTGGACGCCGCGGACTGGGTGAAGTTCAACATGGACGGCACCGTCAACGAGGAGGAGTCCTATCAGGCGCTGAACAGCCAGGTGCTGGTGGGCTACGGCGCGGTGATTCCCGGCTTCTACGGCACCATGCCTGACGGCACCATCCACACCTTCTCCCGGGGCGGCAGCGACATTACCGGCGCTCTGGCCGCCGCGGCATTGGACGCGGACGTGTATGAGAACTGGACGGACGTTTCCGGCATTCTCATGGCCGACCCTCGGATTGTGGACGATCCCCAGGCCATCCCCGAGGTGACTTACGACGAGCTGCGGGAACTGAGCTATTCCGGCGCTCAGGTGCTCCACGAGGACTCCATTTTCCCTGTCCGGGAGAAGAACATCCCCGTGAACATCCGCAATACCAACGAGCCCGAGGCTCCCGGCACCATGATTCAGGAGTCCTTCCCCGGAGATCATGACCCGGAGCGGTTCATTACCGGCATCACCGGCAAAAAGGACTTTTCCATCATCTCCCTGAGCAAGCGGGGCATGAGCAACCAGGTTGGCGTTCTGCGCAAGGTGCTCACCGTGCTGGAGCGGCACGGCATTTCCGTGGACTATGTGCCCAACGGCATTGACAACGTGTCCGTGGTGCTGCCCACCTGGGCCATCGAAAAAGACCTCTACACCATCATGGCCGAGATCAAGAAGGAAGCCCAGCCGGATACCCTGGACGTGCACCACCACATTGCCGTGGTTGCCGCCGTTGGCCGGAAGATGGCCTTCCGTCCCGGTATTTCCGGCAAGATTTTCGCCGCCCTGGGCGAAAGCGGCATCAATATCCGTATGATCAACCAGGGCCCGGACGAGCTGAACATTATCTTCGGTGTGGACAACAAGGATTTCAAGGAAGCCATCCGGGTTCTGTATAACAGCTTTATTACCAAGTAACAGGAGGAAAGGGAATATGAAACAGTATACCGTAGCCGTCCTGGGCGCAACCGGCGCCGTGGGACAGGAAATGATGAAAATCCTAGCCGAGCGGAACTTTCCCGTGGGGAAGCTGGTGCCCCTGGCCTCTGCCCGTTCCGCCGGCAAGACCGTGAAGTTCAAGGGTCAGGACGTGACCATTCAGGAGGCCTGTGATTCCGCTTTTGAGGGCGTGGACATCGTGCTGGGCGCGGCGGAAAACGACATTGCCAAGAAGTTTGCTCCTGCCATCGTGAAGGCCGGTGCGGTCTTTGTGGACAATTCCTCCGCCTTCCGGCTGGATCCCAACGTGCCCCTGATTGTGCCGGAAATCAATCCCGAGGATGTGAAGTGGCACAAGGGCATTATTTCCAACCCCAACTGCTCTACCATCATCACCGTCACCGCCGTCAATGCCCTGAACAAGATTGCCACCATTCAGGCCATGACCGCTTCCACCTACCAGGCGGTGTCCGGCGCCGGCGCCGGCGGCCCCATTGAGCTGCAAAACGAGGTGGAGGCTCTGCGCCTGGGCAAGACCTATGAGCCCAAGGTCTTCTCCTACCAGATTGCCTACAACCTGATTCCCCAGATCGGCGGTGAGCAGTTCGAGGGCTATACCAGCGAGGAAATGAAGATGCAGAACGAGGGCCGGAAGATCATGCACCTGCCCGAGCTGAAGGTCAGCTGCACCTGCGTCCGGGTTCCTGTGGTGCGCAGCCACTCCATTTCCGTGTCTGTGTACTTTGACCGGCACGTTACCGTGGAGGAAGCCCGGCAGGTTCTGAAGGACGCCCCCGGCGTGAAGCTGGTGGACGATCTGCCCAACCTGAAGTTCCCCATGCCCCTGGATACCTCCGATCAGGACATTGTCTTTGTAGGCCGGATTCGCCCAGACCTGGTGTTCGACAACGGCCTGTGCCTGTGGTGCTGCGGCGACCAGGTGCGCAAGGGCGCGGCCACCAACGCCATCCAGATCGCGGAACTGCTGGTGAAGGAATAAATAATACTATAATAGTATAAATCCCTCCTGACCGGGCAATGCTCCCGGCAGGAGGGATTTTTATGACCATACGGGATGCCATGACCGCCCCGGCCGTCCGGATTCACCCCAAGGAAACGGTATGGGTGGCGGCGCGGATGCTGGAACGGGAGAACATCGGAGCACTGCCGGTGTGCGGCAGCGACGGCAGGCTCTGCGGAGTCGTTACCGACCGGGACATTGTGACCCGATGCCTGGCGGCGGGGCGGTCGCCAAGTACCACGGCGGTGGAGGAGATCATGACCACCGCTGTGGTGTCGGCAAGGCCGGACATGGATTTGGAGCTGGCCGCCGGGCTTATGGGCAGGCGGCAGATCCGGCGGCTTCCGGTGACGGAAAACGGCAGGCTGTGCGGAATGCTCAGCCTAGGAGACCTGGCGGTCAAGCCGGAGTGCAGTCTGGATGCCGGAGACGCGCTGACGGAGATCAGCGAAGGTCTGTCCCGGCGGAGGTAAAAGTGAGCCAATGACGCGCAATGGACTGCTGGGATAGTACACAAAAATAATTGAAGAATTTTGTAGAAAACGCTTGACAAAAGGAGGATGCTGTGGTAGTATATCCAAGCTGTCCGCGAGGGCAGCTAAATAATGCCAAATTTGAGAAAAATTTGAAGAGAAACGAAAAAAGTTCTTGACAAATTGGATCAAATGTGGTAAACTTAAAAAGTTGCGTGATGAAGAGCGAAAGTTTGGAGCGCGACCTTCACAGCTCGAAAAACTTCGAAAAGAAACGAAAAAAGTTCTTGACAAAGTTTGAAAGATGTGATAAACTAAAACAGTTCGAAGCGAACGGAAAACCGGAAGCTTGAACGCGTCTGTACCTTGTAAATTGAATAACGTAAAGACGATTTTTAACACCTTGGAC
>OHQF01000321.1_pt1 | contig 32822 bp, 49 predicted proteins | sample 1578001 | NCBI WGS metagenome assembly OHQF01 (sample SAMEA3879538, study PRJEB24766) | human gut metagenome | biome: human-associated habitat; feature: feces | place: USA | collected 1985/1987 | reverse complement strand
TATATAGGATTTCGGCGCAGATTTTTTCCTGTATTTTATTGGTGTTTAGTATTAACTATATAAAAAAACAGATCAAAGCCGCTGCCGCGGCTCTGACCTGCTCATAAATCACATATTCCCACTCAAATTCATTATAATAGCCGTCACTGCAATAGGACAGGTCTCACATCGGAGTATCCTCTCGCCGAGCCATATAGTCACAGCTCCGCTCTCCTCTGCCATTTCCACCTCAGAACGCTCAAATCCACCCTCCGAGCCAATCATCACCGCCGCCGTGTCCGCAGACATAAGATCTATCCCCGAAAGCTTCCGACCGCCGTTCTCATAGCATATAAGCTTTATCTGCGCCGCCGACATATCCTTTACAGCCTCATCAAAGCTCATCAGCTCCCCTATCTCGGGAATTATCCCTCTGCCCGACTGCTTCGCCGCCTCTTCGGCAATTCGCATAAAACGCTCCCGCTTCTTCGCAAAGTCCTTTTTATCGGGACGCGAAACGCACCTGCGCGAAAGGAACGGCACTATCCGCACCGCGCCAAGCTCCGTCACTTTCTGTATTATCTGCTCGAACTTGTCCTGCTTCGGAAAAGCCTGATATATCGTCAGCTTTAAGCTCGGCTCGCATTTTGACGGCACAGCCTCCTTTACACGGCATAAAACCGAACCCTCGGTCATCTCCTCTATCTCGCAGATATAGTCCGTACCCGTGCGGCAGAAAGTTATCTCGTCCCCGATCTTCATTCGGAGCGAGTAGCCAATGTGGCGTGCGTCCGCACCCTCAACATTTATATAGTCCGTCGGTTCGTGGTCAATAAAAAATCTCGGCATAGTTTTCCCTCATATTTCTTCAAGCGAAAGTGTCGCAATTGCATTAAGGTCCATTCCCGCGCGCTTGCCCGAAAGATAATCGTAATAAGCCTGACAGCCTATCATAGCCGCATTGTCACCGCAAAGGTAAAGCGGAGGCATATAAAGCTTCATTCCGTTCTTCTTACATTCCTTTTCAAGCAAACCGCGCACTGCAGAATTCGCCGAAACACCGCCTGCAAGCGCCACCGTCCTGTAATTGTATGCCTTAGCCGCCGCAATGGTCTTTCCGACAAGAATTTCCGATATCGTCTTCTGGAACGAAGCCGCAAGGTCATTCTTGTTTATCTCCTCACCCTTCTGCTCCGCATTGTGCGCAAGGTTTATGACCGCTGTCTTTAAGCCGCTGAATGAAAAGTCATATTCACTTCCCGTTATCTTCGGGTGAGGAAGCTTGTATGCGTTCGGGTCACCACTCTGCGCCGCCTTGTCTATCTGTACACCGCCCGGATAGCAGAAACCAAGCACTCCTGCCGCATCATCGTGCGTCCTGCCGATAACGTGGAACTTCGTGTAGTCCGTTACCTCGATTATGTGCGAATGTCCTCCGCTCGCAACAAGACATAGATACGGCGGCTTCAAAGGCTCGTCCGTTTCCTCACTTGCAAGATAATTCGCCGCAATGTGTCCCGCAATGTGATGTACGGGAATAAGCGGCTTGTCTGCCGCAAGAGCCAAACCTTTTGCAAAGCTTACACCCACAAGCAACGCACCTATCAGCCCCGGCGCATAGGTAACGCCTATAGCATCTATCCCGTCAAGATCAGTGTCCGCATCTTCAAGTGCCTTTCTCACAACTCCGAGAATGTTCTCACAGTGTCGCCGTGAAGCAATTTCGGGTACAACTCCGCCGTATTTCTTGTGTTCCTCTATCTGCGTCGAAACAACGTTGGAAAGTATCTTTCTTCCGTCCTCAATGACAGCCGCCGCCGTTTCATCGCAGGAGGATTCTATTCCGAGTATCTTCATTTCATTCTTCCTTCTTTCTTCAAAGAAATTCTGTCAAAGCAGTGTGCAAAATGCTCTGCCTACTCTTTAAAATACTTAGTCATAAGCACAGCATTTTCCGTCGGCTTTGCGTAGAAATTTTTGCGCATACCGACCTGCTCAAATCCGCATTTTTCGTATAAAGCTATCGCCGAAGCGTTGCTCTCCCTTACTTCAAGGTCAATTCTGTAAGGCTCGCTTTTTTCAAGCTCACTTATCAAAGCCGAAGCAATGCCGAGCCGCCTGAACCCCTCTTTTACAGCAATATTGTAAATGCTTATCTCGTCAAGCACAGCATTAGCCGTCACAAAGCCGCAGACCTCTCCGCTTTCAGCCTCGGCAACAAGAAATAATGCCCCGTTCGCCGCAAAACTGCTCTCAAACGCCGCCATGCTCCAAGGGTCGGCAATGCAAGCCTGCTCTATCTCAAACATAGCTTCAAGGTCAGCCGAAACTGCCTTTCTTATCGTGTATCTCATAAAGCCGCCCTCAGTATCTCGTCCGTCAGTCTGCGCAGGTCGTCCATGCAGGTCAGAGTTCCGCACCTGCCGCGGAAACTTGCCGCATTCGGCAAGCCCTTCAGATAGAACGAGCATTGCCGCCTTAACTCAGCCATAGCCTTTTTTTCACCCTTGAATCCGACCGTCAGCTCCGCCTGATGAAGCATTATCGCAAGCTTATCTTCAAGCGCAGGCTCGGGCGCATATTCACCCGTTTCCATGTAGCTTTTTATCTGCGAGAAAAGCCACGGCCGCCCGTAACTTCCCCTGCCTATCATTACAAGGTCACACCCCGTCTGTTTGTACATATCCGCCGCACTCTCGGGCGAGTCAATGTCACCGTTGCCGATAACGGGTATCGAAACAGCCTCTTTTACCTGCCGGATTATGTCACGGTCAGCCTTTCCGTGATACATCTGAACACGGGTGCGCCCGTGAACGGCTATCATCGATGCGCCTGCCTGCTCTACCACCTTTGCGAATTGTACAGCATTCACATTTTCATCGTCCCAACCCTTGCGGAACTTCACCGTAACGGGAACATCGCTGTTTTTCACAGCCGCACGAACTATCTCTGCCGCAATTTCGGGCGTTTTCATAAGCGCACTTCCGCTGCCGCTGCCAACTATCTTCGGAACGGGACAGCCCATGTTTATATCCAGTATGTCGGGCTTGTATTTCATCAGCATCGAAGCCGCCCTGCCGACAAATTCGGGGTCTTCGCCGAAAAGCTGCAAAGCGTAAGGCCGCTCGCTCTCAATGACAGTGCAAAGCTCCTCCGTCTTTCTGTCGGAGTAACATAATCCCTTTGCCGAGATCATCTCCGAAACCATGTAAGCCGCCCCCTGCTCCTTGCAGACCGCACGGTAAGCTCTGTCCGCCACCGAAGCCATAGGCGCGAGCGCAGCGGTTTTTTCTATTTTAACATCGCCTATTGAAATAAAGTCCATAGCAGCCTTCCGTTCCAAATAACTATTTTGCGGCTCTCAATTTTCCCCGAAAGCCACCCAAGGGATATCTTCGCCGCCGAATGAGGTCACAGCGTCCTGACAAATTCCGACATGGCACATAATATGCCGTATTTGAGCGCATATCACACTGAGATAGGTAAAATCCATATCATCGAGGATTTTTCGGCAGAGCATATCATCGGTAAGCGAATCAAAAAATTCATCCTTTTTTACATCGAAAATTTTAAAAAGATCCGTTACCTGCTCCTTTGTCATTGAGCCGTCTTTTTCGCAGCACCACTCGTCCCGATACAGCTTTTCGCCTATTTTTTCGGGCAGGCAAAAGCTTGATCCAAAATCGGCTTTGTAATCAAGCCTGAGCCAAAAATCGCTGCCAATGAGAGCGTGGACAACGTTATTCCAAACAGGCAGACCGTTATTATCTGCCTTCCAAAGCTCATCGGGACAAATCTCAACTATGCTTTTGAGCATTTTATAGCTGTCGTCATACTGCACTTTCAGCATTTTAACAATTTCATTCATATTAATTCCTCTTTACCGAAAATTCGGCTTTTTGATCTGCCATATTAACCGTCAATTATAAGCTCTCCGTGCTTATGCCGTGAGCAAAGTCCTTTCTTTCATCTTCATTGTCATAAACATGATATTCTCCGCAAACATCTTCAAGCCTTTTATAGCTTGCCGAAACATAATCACTGCGGCGCAGACCAACGGCAACTATAAGCGCATTTATAACGCTCATCGGAGCGATAAGCGAATCCGCAAAGGATACCATGTCGCTTCGTGCGATAAGGATATTGTCAGCGTATTCCGCAAGCGGCGAGGACATACTGTCCGTTATGGCAATGTTCTTTGCACCCTTTGAGGAAGCATACCGAAAAGCCTTGACCGTGTGTGTGGAATACCTCGGGAAGCTTATGCCGATCATAACATCGTTTTCCCCGATATTCAATATCTGCTCGAACATTTCCGAGGTAGAGGTCGTGTGAACAAGCTTGACATTATCGAACATCATCGTAAAGTAGAACGAAAGGAAACGTGCCAGTACAGCCGCCGAGCGTGCGCCGATAACATAGATGTTCTTAGCCTCGCAAAGCACGTCCACCGTGCGGTAAAACTCTTCCTTGTCGCCCTCTTCAAGCGTCTTTTTCAGCTTGTCTATATCCATGCTTATGATCTTTTCGTAAACGTCCTCGTCGGCAAGACGGTCGTTCATAACATCGATACGCTGAACTGTCGTGAGCATATTGCTCGTGTAGTCCTTCAGCGCGCGCTGAAGCTCGGGATAACCCTCATAGCCAAGCTCCGTCGCAAAACGAACCACCGTCGATTCGCTCACCCCGACAATGCCGCCGAGCTTCGATGCCGTCATGAATGCCGCCTTGTCATAATGATTGAGCATATACTCCGCAATTTTCTTGTGGCCCTTTGAAAGCTTCGGGAGCCTTTCCCTTAATTCGTCAAACAATAACTTCTGCATAACTTTTACCTTCTTTTTTTATTCCCACAAGCTGTTCTGCAGCTTGATGATATCCTCTCTGCGCTTTTTTGTCGCATTTTTGTCGGCAAAGTAACGCCCGTCCTTTTCCGCAATGACATCGCCCTCATGCACCGCCCCGTCAAAAAGCGAGATATCCGCGTTGAAGTACCTGTCACCGTCCTCGATAACGACCGTCTTTCCCTCTATCCTGTCAATTATCATCATTTTCAGTTGCTCTCCTTTTCCGTCTGTACACGATAGCTTTCCCCGTCCGAGTAAACAGTTATCGTTCCGCATTCGTCCGTGCGGAAATATTCAATGCCCATTTCTTTGAATTTGTCAATGGTCTCCTTGTGCGGATGTCCGTAAGAATTGTCCGTTCCGCAGCTTATTACAGCCGTCTTTGGCGAAACAGCCTTGAGGAATTTCTTGCCCGAAGAAGTCGAACTTCCGTGATGCCCTGCTTTCAGTACATCTGCCGAAACATCAGCACCGCTCGCAAGAATATCAGCCTCCGCCTCCTTTTCCGCATCGCCCGTGAAAAGGAACGCACAGCTCCCGTGCGTGAGCTTTATCACCACAGACCAGTTATTCAGATCGTCATAATCGTCCCCAACGGGCGCAAGCACCTCAAAAGCCGTGTTGTCGTTTTCCTTGTTTTCGTCAGCGAGCGAGTAAACATTCCCTGCCTGCGCCGCCGTGAGCTTCTGTCCCTTTTTGCTCAGAGCCGTCAGAAAACGCTCATAAACCTTAGTCGTCGGTACAAGATCGTCCTTTACCCTCGGCGCAATGACCGTCCCGATGTCGTATTTTTCTATTATCCTGTCCATCGCACCGATGTGATCGGCGTGAGGGTGAGTTGCTATAACATAGTCAAGCTTTGTTATCCCAAGCCCGTCTATCACAGCTTCAATATCGTCCGCCGCCTCTTTTACGCCCGCATCGATGAGAACATTCTTCCCTGCATAGGAAATAAGCTCGCAGTCGCCCTGCCCAACATCAATGTACCGTATCGCAAGGTCAGCGTCCTTTTCGATAAAGTTGCTGACCACAGCCGCCGGCTCTTCCGTATTTCCCTTTTCAAGATACGAACCATAAGCGAACGCCGCTATAAAAAGTATTACAACTATCAGCGCAGGGAACGTCAGTCCACGGTGAAAAAGCCTCCTTAAACTCTGTTCTTCCCTCTGTTCGGCTTTCCGCCGCGCTGCTGATGAGCCTGATGATCTTGATTTTGACGATGATTTTTTCCTTGCTGCCAATTCTTTTCACTTCCGTTTCTACCGTTAGCCTTGGCATCATTCCTGCCGTGAGAGTTCCCACGGCTGCTTACGTTAGCTTTTCCGTGCGAAGTTCCGTGTCCCCTGCCCTTTTCAGCCTGCTTCTGCTTTCGCTCGTTGAGTTCCCGCAGATATTGAGCGTCAGGCTTTACAAGACAGTCAGGCGTGCTGCCGATAAGATCGGTTCGGTGCGCTTTCTGTAAAGCCTCAATGCACTTCCGCTGATTCTGCGGACGGAAATACTGTAAAAGTGCCCTCTGCATACCCTTTTCCTCCGCCGTCTTAGGCACATATACCTTTTCAAGCGTGTAAGGGTCAAGCTCAGTGTAAAACATACAAGTCGAGAGCGTTCCCGGTGTCGGATAGAAGTCCTGCACCTGCTCGGGACGCATTTTCAGCGACTTTAAGAACAGCGCAAGCTCCACAGCATCATTCAGAGTGCTGCCCGGGTGCGATGACATCAGATACGGCACAAGATACTGCTCTTTTCCGATCTGATTCGTCATTCTGTAGAATTTATCCTGGAATTTCTTATAAGCCTCAATGTGCGGCTTGCCCATTTTGTCAAGTACAGCCGCCGAACAATGCTCGGGCGCAACCTTTAACTGTCCGCTGACGTGGTTTTCGATAAGCTCACGCATGAACTCATCGTCCTTGTCCTCGATAAGATAATCGTAGCGGATACCGCTTCGGATAAATACCTTTTTTACCTTTGGGATCGCCCTTATCTTGCGGAGCATTTCAAGATATTCCGTGTGATCGACAACAAGATTCGGGCAAGGCTCGGGCGCAAGACACTTTTTTCCCTTGCAAAGACCATATTTGAGCTGCTTGTCACAGCTTGTCCGTCTGAAATTCGCAGTAGGGCCGCCGACATCGTGAATGTAGCCCTTGAAGTTCGGCAAAGTCGTCAGAAGCTTTGCCTCACGCAGAACGCTCTCCTCACTTCGTACAGCAATTCGCCTGCCCTGATGAAGCGCAATGGAGCAGAAGTTGCAGAATCCGAAACAGCCGCGGTTGTGCGTTATCGAAAATTCAACTTCCTTTATGCCCGGAACGCCGCCCTCTTTCTCATAAATAGGGTGATAAGTCCTCATGTAAGGCAGCTCGTAAACAGCATCAAGCTCCTCCGTAGTCAGTACGGGCGAGGGCGCAAGCTGAACGAGCATCATATCGTCCTGACGCTGAATGATAGTCTTTCCGTAAACCTCGTCCTGCCAGTCATACTGTATGCGGCAAGCCTTTGCATATTCAGCCTTGTTCTCACGGCACGCCTTTAACGACGGACATTCCACCGCACCGTAAGGCGTGTCAACGGGCTTTACAAGATAAGCCGTTCCGCGAATGTCCTTTAAGCCGTGAATGTCCTCACCCTTTGCAAGACGTGTGCAGATCTCCGTTATCTGATGCTCGCCCATTCCGTACATGAGCAGATCAGCACCGCTGTCATAAAGTATGGACGGACGAACCGCATCGTCCCAGTAATCATAATGCGCAAATCGGCGAAGCGAAGCCTCCAAGCCTCCAATGGCAATGGGAATATCCCCATAAGCCTCACGAAGCTTCTGACAGTACACAATTACCGCACGGTCAGGGCGCTTTCCTGCCATTCCTCCCGCCGTGTAAGCATCATCGGAACGCTTCCTCTTTGCGCTCGTGTAGTGTGCAACCATGCTGTCAATGTTTCCCGATGTCACAAGGAACGCATACTTCGGTCTGCCAAGCTTCTTGAAATCACGGACGCTGTGCCAGTCGGGCTGTGCAATGATGCCGACCGTGAATCCAAGGCTCTCAACAACTCTCGATATAATGGAAATGCCAAAGCTCGGGTGGTCAACATAGCTGTCCCCCGTGATGCAGATAAAGTCAAACTGCTCTATCCCACGCTCCTGCATATCCTCTTTTGATATAGGTAAAAACGGCATAAATTCTCCTTTTTATATTCGTAACATACGGCTCAATTCGGAATTATTATTTTTCCTATAATTCGCATCAAAACGCAAATTCCCGTAGGGGCGTATCCTAATATCCGCCCGTTTATATATCTCACACTAATTACGCATTTCGCATAAAAAACTTAATTCATGTATACAAAACAGAAAGCAAAACCACTACGCATATCCATATAAATATCTTAAAGAATACCTTTATGAACACTCTGCCGGCATATTCCGGATTTTCAATATGAACAGCAAGCTCCGCACCGATGATACCGCCGAAAAACGCAGGAATTATCCCCGCCTCATTGTTCTTTTTGATCATTATGTATGCCGCAATATTTATCGCCAGAAATATCGGAATTATCACAAAATAGCCCATCAGCCAAAGCACATATCCCACCAGCAGAAAAATAGATACCGATTCCGCAAATTTTTCGCTGATAAACACCAGCACCGTCAGCGCAATGCCAATGAAGTCGATAATATGCCGCACGAAAAAGTTTTTTGCAGGCTGCTCACCGTCCTTATTCTGCTGTACATCTTCCTCCGAAGCCTCGGGAACAGACTTCGGTGAACGATAGTTGTTCTTTTTGTCGAACACAGAAAACAAACCATAGTCAACAATGTCATAAAAAGCGTCAATTATCCTTTTCAGCATAGCATACACCCCAAATCGAGATAACAAACAGACGAAATCACCCAACACAACGGGCATAACGGGACGGGGAACCCGTCCCCTACGGAAAATCCACCCTAAATGCAGGGTCTATCAATGGGCGGATACAGAATCCGCCCCAACGATTTCACGATACTTTGCGGAGCAAAAATAATTCCGAATTCCGAATTCCTAATTCCGAATTCAGCTATCCTCTTCCATCTGCGAAACAACTTCGTCAAATATCTCCGAACCGTCGTCACCAACGGGTTCGGAAACAACGTCCTGATTGATGAGCTTGCGCTTTAGCCACATCTCTTTCGTGATTATAACAGCTCGCGGCTTTGAACCCTCGTAAGGGCCAACAACGCCCAGCTCTTCAAGCTGATCCATTATTCTCGCCGCACGGGCATAGCCAAGCTTGAGCTTTCTCTGTAAGTACGAAACGGAAGCCTGTCCCGCATCGCACAGCACATCAACAGCACGGTCGATGATCTCCTCATCGCTGCCGTCACCCGTAGGCACATCGGAGGAATTATCTCCCTTGCCCTCACCCTTAGGCACAGGCGTAGCCTTTTCTATCTCCTCGATGATCTCGCTCGAATACTCGACCTGACCGCCGCTCTTGATGAACGAAACGACCGCCTCGACTTCCTTTGTCGAAACGAAACAGCCCTGAACTCGGACAGGCTTCGGTATTCCCTGCGGATAGTAAAGCATATCACCGTAGCCGAGCAGCTTTTCCGCACCTGCCGTGTCAATGATAGTTCGGCTGTCTATCTGCGATGAAACCGTCAGCGCGATTCTCGACGGGATATTCGCCTTGATAAGACCCGTGATAACATCAACTGTCGGTCGCTGCGTTGCGATTATAAGATGCATTCCTGCCGCTCTCGCCATCTGCGCAAGTCGGCATATCGAATCTTCAACTTCGTTCGAGCAAGCCATCATAAGGTCAGCCAACTCGTCTATCGCAATGACTATCCTCGGCAAAGGCTCAACGCCCTCCGTTTCGGCAGCCATTTCATTGTATCCGTTAAGGTCACGGACATTGCTGTCCGCAAAAAGCTTGTATCGCTTGAGCATCTCCTGAACCGCCCACGAAAGCGCACCTGCCGCCTTTCTCGGGTCGGTAACAACGGGGATAAGCAGGTGAGGTATGCCGTCATAAACCTTGAATTCAACCATTTTAGGGTCAATAAGTACAAGACGGACTTCATCGGGTGAAGCATTGTATAAAATACTCATAATTATACTGTTAGTACAAACAGATTTACCCGAACCCGTAGTACCTGCAATGATAACGTGCGGAAGCTTCGCAATGTCACCGACAATAACTTCACCGTCAATGTTCTTTCCGACAACGAACGAAAGCTTGTGAGAACTCCTCGCTCTCGATCATCTCACGGATCGAAACCGTGTCTTTTACTCGGTTCGGAACTTCGATTCCGACAGCCGCCTTGCCGGGAATAGGCGCTTCGATACGAACGCCTGCTGCCGCGAGATTGAGCGCAATATCATCGGCGAGCGCAGTTATCTTGGAAATTTTAACACCTGCACTCGGCTGAAGCTCATACCTCGTAACGGTCGGACCACGGTGAATGTCAACTATCCTCGTCTGAACGCCAAAGCTCTTCAAAGTGTCAACGAGCGTGTCAGCGTTGTTCTTCATCTCCGCCTCTGCCTGCTCGGAGTTGCTCTCATTGTCAGCCAGCTTCAAAAGATCAACAGGCGGGAACGTGTAAACGAAAGTCTCCTGCTTGTTCTCGGTAATTTCGTGCTGAATGTCAGCCGCCGTCGGTGCATCGGGCATATCAAGCTCCTCGGTCGATCCTATCTTCTCCGAAGCAAGAGTTGACTGCTTCGCAACAGCCTTGCGGTTAGCCATAGCATTGGCAATATCCTTTTTCAGCTGCGAGCTGTCCTCCTCGGACGAAGCCTTGACCGCGCCCGATGACACAGCCGCCGAAGCATTTTCCGAAACATTGTTTGACGAAGCCGCAGATGCAGCATTTGAAGCCGCCGAACTTGCCACCTTTTTCGGAGCAGCCGCAGCCTTTTTTATAATATCGTCAAGCTCGCTCGATGCCGATTTGAGCTGTTCCTTTGCAAGCTCCTTGTCAGCCTCAACAGCCTTGTTTCCGACTATCTTGGGCGCAGCCGCAGGAATAACAGAACCCTCGTCCGTGAACTCCTTAGGCGGCTCGGTCAGAGTTCCCGTAGCCTTTATCTGCTCCGACTGCGAAAGCTTCTGTCCGGCAGGCATCGGAATGTCAACATCGAAGTTCTTCTGCTGCTTTTCTGCGATCTTTTTGGGAACGTCCTCGTTCGGAACAGTCTTTTTGCCGTTCCTTGCCCCCGGAGGAGGTACAAAATCGGGCGTTTCAACATAGCTCTCCGCACGGGCAGCGCTCGCCTTTGCAAAACCGTTGCGCACCATTCTGAAAAGGTCAATGACCGTCTTGTTCGCAACTACCATTATATATACGAAGCAGAGCAGCACAACGATTATCGATGCCCCTACCCTCTTGAAAAGCGCAAGCAAAGGTCCTGCGATGATAATGCTCATCACTCCGCCGCCCCGAAGCTTCTTTCCCTCCGAATACAGCGCAGGAAGTATCTCGTCAAAAAGCCGCTCTCCCTGAAGCTCCCCTGCGAAGAATATCTGTACAAAGCCCGTCAGAAGCAGTATCGCCGCTCCGCACTGAACTAAACGTGTGCTTACATAAAGCTCCGTCTTATCCATCGCTATCATTATCGAAGCATATATCATCACTATCGGCACAAGGAACGCAGTCACGCCGAATAGCCCGAGAAAAATATTATGTATTGTGTTCCAGAGCGACTCACCCTTTATCAGCGTGAACGCCGCCGCAAGCACACCTGCCGCAAACAGCACCGTTGACCATAAAACCCGATCGTGATGCCTTGCATTCTCATTCTGACGGGCGATCTCCTCTTTGCTCGCCTTTGTCTTGTTCTGTGCCAAATCTATTCCTCCAATTATTTCGCAGCTATCATCTCATAAAGATAATTTCCGCTTACGTCCTCATAAATTCCTATCGAAAGTACAATTATACCAAGTATAAGCGTGTAAAACGCAAAGATCCTGAATTTGTCCGATACAACGAGCAGCTTTATAAGCCTTATTGCCAGATATCCCGATACAGCCGCCACAACAAAGCCTACAATAAGCGGCAGTATAAGCTCCGAAGCCGCTCCCCCGTCATAGGAAAGCATCTCCGTCAGCGCACCTGCAAGTATTACGGGTATTCCGAGAATAAAACTGTATTCAACAGCGTCCTCACGCTTCAATCCTGCAAAAAGTCCTGCCGAAATAGTCGAACCCGACCTCGATATGCCGGGGACAAGCGCAATTCCCTGAAATACACCTATCAGAAGCGCCTTTGGTGTCGTTACCTCGCCGCAGGTCAGCTTGTTCCCATCGCAAAGCTTGCTCGTAGAAAGGAATAACAGCGCCGAAGTGTAAAGGAAACCAATGCCCTCCGCAACAATGCTCCTGTCCGACTGCAATCCCTCGAAGAAATCCTTGAATATGTAAAACCCGAATAGCGGCAGAATGGAAATTATTATCATAAAGATCATTCTGCGCTCGGGATTCATCTCTTTCCACTTGAATTTTCCCGTGAAAATATCCTTTATAAGCTTGAAAAATTCAATTATCAAAGCCTTTATCTTCCCCCAGAACGCAATAAATACCGCAATAAGCGTTCCAAGATGCAGGAAGACATTCACCAACACTGCACTTTCCCCGTGAATACCGAAAAAATGCTGAAAAACCGATAAATGCCCCGAGCTTGATATCGGCAGAAACTCCGATAGGCCCTGAATAAATCCCTGAATAATGCCCTCGATCACTGTCATAAAATTATTCCTCCGTTGTCTTATTTAATACTAATTCTCGATCAACCTATAGACAAACTCTCGGCTATAATAAGTTCATTCTGCGTCAAGCTCCCTTGTCAGGCGACAGCCTGTCTGCGGTCGCTTTCCTTGACTGAACTTATTCTATCTGTCGATTTTGTCTATAGAACGATTGAGAATTAGTATAAGCGCCCCAAACAGCGCATTTTCACTTTTTTGAAGCTGAAAAAGCAGTCAAACCGCCCACATCATTCGGAAGTTTAAGTTCTTCCGCCGAAAGCTTGGTGCAGTCCGCAGAAAACAAAGCTTCATCGTATCCATTAGTACCTTTAGCCGAACGAAGCGCATAAGCAGCCTCGCGTTCCTGCGCATATAAAATATCATATTCGCCGATAATAGAGTGAATGACCATTTTCCGCACCTCCGCTTACGCTCCTTCATCGGGATAACGAGGTTCGCCCGTTTCGATAAGCCTGTAAAGCTCCTCAATAGCATCGGACAGACCGCCGAGCCGATCGATCAAACCCTCATTGACCGCAGTTTCGCCGTCAATGACAGTACCCATATCCATCGTAAGCTCACCCGTGTTCATCATAAGCTCCTTGAAACGCTGTGCGGAAATGCCGCTGTTTCGGCAAACGAAATTGCTTATCCTGTCCTGCATCTTGTCAAAATAGGATAAGGTCTGCGGAACACCGAGAACCGTGCCGCTCATTCGGACGGGGTGGATCGTCATAGTTGCACTCGGCACAATGAAAGAACGCTTCGCCGAAACTGCAAGCGGCACGCCGATAGAATGACCGCCGCCAACAACAATTGAGACCGTCGGCGTTTTCATTCCCGCAATAAGCTCCGCGATCGCAAGCCCTGCCTCAACGTCACCGCCCACCGTGTTGAGAATAATAACAAGTCCCTCGATCGAACGATCCTGTTCAACAGCAACAAGCGCAGGCATAATGTGTTCGTACTTGGTTGTCTTGTTCTGCGGCGGAAGAAGATAATGTCCCTCCACCTGCCCGATTATCGTCAGACAGTGAATAAGATGCTTCGCATTCTGTGAAGTGACTTCCCCCGTCTTTTCAATAAGCTCCGCACGGTCAAGCGCCTCATCAGCAGCGGAATCGTTGTTATCACTGCCGTTATTTTCATCTTTATCGATCATATCTATATCTCCCGAACTGAATTTTCTATATACCTATTATTTCATTTTCGGGGCATAAATATACAGTATAATTATAAACCAGTTTTCAGAAAAAGTCAACCGAAACTAATGCGTAATTCGTAATGCGCAATGCGTAATTATTGCAAACGCCGCAATTTTCGATAAAGGCAGAGTATATACACACTTAATTTATAACATTAAAATCAATTTTTCAACAACGATCTTTCCACATTTCCAAAAGAACTATGTTAAAATACATTTCCAACATAATATTATAAACCATACAAAATGCGAAAATAGGCAGATATTGAACCCATAGATTTCTTTTTATACTAAACACCAATTAAAAACTATACAAAAAATTAAGCAAAAGCTCTGATATATGGATTTTGTGCAGATTTTTTTCTATAGTTTTATTGGTGTTTATACTAATTCCAGACCAACCTATAGACAAATACTCGGATATAATAATCCGATTCTGCGTCAGACTCCCTTGACAGGCGGCAGCCTGCCTGCGGTCGTCTTCCTTGACTTGGATTATTCTATCTGTCGTCTTTGTCTATAGAACGGTTTGGAATTAGTATTAGTATTAGTATTATATAAAGGCAGATCATTTACCGCTCCACTCGACAAATTTCAGTTTTACGATAATTACGCATTACGAATTACGCATTCCGCATTAAACAAAAACGCTGTCCGAAATTGATCGGACAGCGTTGATTTTATATATCGAAAGAAACTTATACAAGTTCAATGATAGCCATTTCAGCAGCGTCACCGCGTCTTGGACCTGTCTTGATGATTCTTGTATAACCGCCATTAACATCAGCGTACTTAGGTGCGATCTCGTCAAAAAGCTTCTTGACAACATCTTCCTTTGTAACATAAGCAAGAACCTGACGTCTGGAGTGGAGGTCGTTAGTCTTGGCGATGGTGATCATCTTTTCAGACATAGCGCGAACCTCTTTGGCTCTTGTTACTGTTGTTTCGATCTTGCCGTTTTCGAGCAGGAATGTAACCATAGCTCTGAGCATTGCTTTTCTGTGGTCGCTTGTTCTGCCCAATTTTCTTGTTCCCGGCATTCTAATCACTCCTTACCTATTAAAAGTATCGTATTTTTGCAAAATTATCACTCTTAGTTATCATCTTCAGAGCTGAGTTCAAAACCGAGGGACTGAAGCTTTTCCTTAACTTCGTCAAAGGACTTCTTACCAAGGTTTCTGACTTTCATCATCTCTTCTTCTGACTTGTTGATCAAATCACCTACTGTGTTAATGTTTGCACGTTTAAGGCAATTGAACGAACGTACTGATAAGTCAAGGTCCTCAATGGTCATCTCAAGGACTTTTTCTTTGCCCTTGTCGTCCTTTTCTACCATGATCTCAGTGATAGCGGATTCATCGGAAAGCTCGCTGAAGAGCTTCAGATGCTCAATGAGGAGGTTGGCTGCCTGTGATACAGCTTCCTTGGCTGAAACAACGCCGTTGGTCCAGACATCAAGTGTGAGCTTATCATAATCAGTTACCTGTCCAAGACGGGTGTCTTCAACAGTGTAATTTACTTTCAGTACAGGGGTATAAATGGAGTCAACAGCGATAACATCAACGCCGAAGTTGAAAAGCTGCTTGTTCTTTTCAGCAGGAACGTATCCGCGTCCTCTGTCGATAGTGATCTCCATATAAAGCTTAGCGTCTTTGCCGAGTGTAGCAATGTGCATATCCGGAACGAGGATATCAACTTCCGAATCCGCCTTGATGTCACCTGCGGTAACTTCGCATTCGTCTTCGGCTTCGATATAGATTGTCTTGGGGCCTTCGCCGTAAAGCTTAGCCGTAAGTCCCTTAAGGTTAAGAACTATTTCAGTAACATCTTCCTTAACGCCCGGAATAGTAGATAATTCGTGGTGTACACCGTCAATCTTCACCGAAGTAACAGCAACACCCGGAAGCGAGGAGAGCAGGACACGTCTGAGGCTGTTGCCAAGAGTATGTCCATAGCCGCGCTCAAGAGGAGCGATAGCAAACTTGCCGTAAGTGCCGTTGGTCTTGAGTTCAACGGTTTCGATTTCCGGCTTTTCGATTTTTTCAAGCATTATAAAACCCTCCTATATTCGCATTGCGGATCATTAACGCATATAAAAAGTTTATACACGATAAACCTATTACTTGGAGTACAACTCGACGATAAGGTGAGTTTCAACCTCATAGTCAAGGTCTTCAGTTGCAGGCATACGAACAACCTTAGCGGAGAAATTGTCCTTGTTGGAATCGAGCCATGTAGGAACTACTCTGCCGTTAGTCTGATCGTAGATCTCCTTGAACTTAGCACTTGAACGGCTGCCTTCGTAAAGAGCGATAACGTCGCCTTCCTTAACTCTGTAAGAAGGAATGTCAACTCTCTCACCGTTTACTGTGAAGTGTCTGTGAGTAACGAGCTGTCTTGCTTCACGTCTTGTGAGAGCGAGACCCATTCTGAAAACTACGTTATCAAGTCTGGATTCAAGAATAGTGATGAGCGCATCACCGGTAGTCTTGTCAGTAGCCTTGCTTGCGAGTTCGTAGTAGTGATAGAAAGGCTTCTCAAGAACGCCGTAGATGAACTTGAGCTTCTGCTTTTCCTTGAGCTGTGTGCCGTATTCGGAAAGCTTCTTTCTGTTGTTGGCACCGGGGTTTCTATTAGAAGTCTTAGAAATACCCATAACCATAGGGCTGATTCCTAAGTATCTGCATTTTTTGAGTATGGGGTCTTTATTAACTGCCATTTAGAATTACACCTCCATTGGTAATTAAAAAACGTATTATTAAGCGGAAACGCTTACCTGTAAAAGAATATCGGTATATCTGTTATACACGACGTCTCTTAGGAGGACGGCATCCGTTGTGAGGAATAGGAGTAACATCCTTGATGAGTCTTACTTCAAGACCTACAGTCTGCAAAGCTCTGATAGCAGCTTCACGTCCTGCACCGGGTCCCTTAACGTAAACTTCAACAGTCTTAAGACCGTGATCCATTGCAGCCTTAGCAGCAGTTTCAGCAGCTGTCTGAGCAGCGAACGGAGTAGACTTCTTGGAACCTCTAAAACCGAGTTCACCTGCGGAAGCCCATGAAATTGCGTTACCCTGTGTATCAGTAATAGTTACGATTGTGTTGTTGAAAGTGGACTGGATATGAACAGCACCATTTTCAATGTTTTTACGCTCACGACGACGTCTAACGACAGTCTTCTTGCCTTTAACCTGAGCCATTGTTCATTCCCTCCTTACTTCTTCTTGTTAGCGATTGTCTTTACAGGGCCCTTGCGGGTTCTTGCGTTAGTCTTGGTTCTCTGACCTCTGACGGGGAGACCCTTTCTGTGACGAACGCCTCTGTAGCAACCGATCTCAACAAGACGCTTGATGTTAAGAGCAACATTTCTGCGAAGGTCACCCTCAACGATGAAATTCTTATCAATATAATCACGGATCTTTGCAAGATCATCCTCGGAAAGGTCCTTAACTCTGATGTCAGGGTTTACGCCTGTTTCCTTGAGGATAATATCAGCAGATTTGCGACCGATGCCATAGATATATGTGAGTCCGATCTCGACTCTCTTATCCTTTGGAAGGTCAACGCCTGCAATACGTGCCATTTACATACACCTCCGAATTGGATTTTTACGTTTTAAAGCAATTATTACGGATCTTTACTGATTAGCCCTGACGCTGCTTGTGCTTAGGGTTCTCGCAGATAACCATAATTTTGCCTTTTCTCTTAATGATTTTGCATTTTTCACAAATTGGTTTTACTGAAGGTCTTACTTTCATGATAAATACCTCCTTTTTCAAGAATTCACTTTGCTCTCCAAGTAATTCTGCCCTTTGAGAGGTCATATGGTGACATCTCAACCGTGACCTTATCACCCGGAACGATCCTGATGTAGTTCATTCTGAGTTTACCGGAAACGTGAGCGAGAATCTTGTGTCCGTTTGCAAGTTCGACCTGGAACATTGCATTCGGGAGAGCTTCGATTACTGTACCTTCAATCTCAATAACATCCTCTTTAGACAAACATATGCCTCCTTTTAGATTTATGGATCTTGGGTTTCGGTGAACGAAGAAATTATCTTTCTAAGTCCCTTATCTGTCAGATTGTCTGTATCTATAACAGTATTGGTAAGTTTAAGGTGTTTTAAACGCTTTTTCTTCGGTTTTTCGAGCTTTCGCTCTTTTCCGTCGGCAATAAACGCAAAATCACCCTCAACTGCGGTGATCACAAGGAAATTTCCTCTGTCATGTCCTGCAGCCGATCTGACGATCATTCCGATTTTTGCTTCCACAGCCTTAACTCCTTTCGGGGTTTGCCGTTGTCAGACAATTGTGGGCTTCGTAAGGATCACGGGCCCGTCGGGAGTGATTGCGATAGTGTGCTCAAAATGAGCAGCGGGTGAACCCGATCTGGTCACTACGGTCCAGCCGTCCGAAAGGACTTTAACGTCCTCTCCGACCGCATTGATCATCGGTTCAACTGTGATAGTCATGCCTGCAACAAGTCTTGGACCGTGTCCCGGACGTCCGTAATTCGGAACTTCGGGAGCTTCGTGCATTTCTCTGCCGATGCCGTGACCTATATACTGTCTGACTACACCATATCCATGAGAAACGCAGTGTTCTTCAACCGCATGACCGATGTCGCCGATACGGTTTCCGATAACGGCCTGCTCGATTCCGAGATACATACTCTCTTTTGTTACCTCAAGCAGTTTGAGCGTTTCTTCGGGAACGTTTCCTACAGGGAAGGTATAAGCCGTGTCCCCGTTGTAACCATCATAAAGTGCGGTAACGTCAATGCTGACAACGTCTCCGTCCTGAATGAACTTCTTCTTGGACGGGATACCGTGGATCACCTCATTGTTGATCGAAATGCACGCCGAACCGGGGAAACCGCAGTAACCGAGGCTCGAAGGCTTTGCACCGTTCTTGACGATGTAATCGTGGATAAGCTTGTCAAGCTCGTAAGTTGACATACCGACTTTTATTGACTGTCCGCCGTAGTGAAGTGCGTTAGCGGTGATAACACCTGCTTTACGCATCTTCTCCAATTCGGACTTGGATTTAACATTAATCATTTTTCTCTGCCTTTAAGCATTGAGCGCTTCCAATACGACCTTTGAGGTCGCTTCCACGCCGTCCAGACCCTTAACTCTTGTGAGCTTGCCCTTTGCTGCATAGAAATCAGCGAGAGGAGCAGTCTGAACATGGTAAGTTTTAAGTCTTTCAATAACGGTTTCGGGAGCGTCGTCCTTTCTCTGTACAGCGTTGCCGCCGCACTTGTCGCAAACGCCGTCTACCTTAGTCGGCTTGAAGTCAACATGGTAGGAAGCACCGCATTTTTCGCAGACTCTTCTGCCCGAGATACGAGCCTGAATGTCTGCATCGGGAACGTCGATCGAAAGTACCTTGTCGATGTTTACGCCCATAGCCTCAAGAGCCTCTGCCTGAGGAACAGTTCTGGGGAAACCGTCAAGAATGAAACCGTTCTTGCAATCGTCCTCGGCAATTCTGTCTTTAAGAATGCCGATCACAACCTCGTCAGGAACCAAAGCGCCGCTTTCCATATAGCTTTTAGCCTTAAGTCCGCATTCCGTACCGTTCTTTACCGCTTCACGCAGAATGTTGCCGGTAGAGATCTGAGGGATACCGAGCTTTGCGCTGATAACCTCTGCCTGTGTGCCCTTGCCTGCACCGGGAGCGCCAAGTAAAATCAAATTCATAACAAATCCTCCTGACGATAAGTGTGTAATGGTTTGTGACGATTATTCGAGGAATCCCTTGTGGTGACGCATCATCATCTGAGATTCGAGTGTTCTCGAGGTTTCAAGAACAACGCTTACCACGATGAGAATCGAAGTACCGCCCATTGCGATATTCAAAGACGGCATTGCCATATTTGAAAGTATCGGGAAGATAGCGATAACGCCGAGGAAAAATGCACCGACCAAAGTGATCTTTGAAAGAACTTTCTGGATATAGTCGCTGGTAGGCTTACCGGGTCTGATACCGGGGATACCGCCGTTGCTCTGACGGAGGTTGTTAGCTATTTCAATAGGATTATACTGCATTGCAACATAGAAGTAGTTGAACGCAATGATAAGAACGAAATAGATGATAGCGTACCAACCGCTGCGGTAGCTGAAGAAGTGAACGAAGCCTGCGTAAAACTTCTGCCAGAAGGTAGTCGGATTTTCGCTGACCTTGATGAACATTTCAAGCGTAGCAGGGAGCGACATAATAGCCATCGCGAAGATGATCGGCATAACGCCGCTCATTGCGATCTTTATCGGAATATGAGTGCTCTGACCGCCGTACTGTTTTCTGCCGACAACACGCTTAGCGTACTGGATCGGGATCCTTCTTTCTGATTCATTCATAAATACGATGAACGCGATCATAAGAACGAAAACAATGAGAACGACCGGAACGATCAGGTAGTATTTCTTGTCGTCCTTTGCAAGCTCAAACATACGGAGAATGCTTGCAGGGCCTCTCGAAACGATACCTGCAAAAAGTATCATTGAGATACCGTTGCCAATGCCCTTGTCATTGATGCAGTTGCCGAGCCATACAACAACGCCTGCGCCTGCGGTAAATGCTGCGACAATAACTATCGCTGCAAATACGCCCGAAGCACCGTCTGCAAATCTTACAGCACCGCTGTTGCGCTGCGTGATATAGTAAGCATATGACATTACCAGAGCTATGGCGAGGGAAACAAACATAGTGATCTTATCAATTTTTTTTCTTCCCTCTTCGCCTTCCTTCTGAAGATTTTCAAGAGGAGGGAGCGCATACGTCAGAAGCTGAACGATGATCGAAGCATTGATGTATGGCTGGATCGAAAGAGCGAAGATCGTTCCCTTTGAAAGAGCGCCGCCGGAGAGGATATCCATATAGCTCAGGAAGCTTCCGCTGCCCGAAATATCGGATGCCATTACCGAAGCGTCAAGAAAAGGAACCGGGATATGACAGCCTAAACGGAAAATAAAGATGATCAATAATGTGTAAAGGATTTTATTCCTTAACTCAGGAACCTTCCAAGCGTTTCTGAAGGTCGTAAACACATTACATCACCTCAGCCTTTCCGCCTGCCTTTTCAATTTTTTCTTTTGCTGAAGCAGAGAATGCATCAGCCTTAACAGTCAAGTTCTTGGTGATCTCACCATTGCCGAGGATCTTAACGCCGTTGTCAATGTTCTTAACAAGACCTGAAGCGAGAAGAAGCTCTGCATCGACCTCTGTACCTTCCTTGAAGATTTCGAGCGAGGAAACATTAACAGCAGCCATCTTTGCTGCGAAGATGTTGTTGAAACCTCTCTTAGGGATTCTTCTTGCGAGAGGCATCTGACCGCCTTCAAAGCCGGGTCTTACGCCGCCGCCTGAACGGGCATTCTGTCCCTTGTGGCCCTTGCCGGAAGTTTTGCCCCAGCCTGAACCGTGACCTCTGCCGACTCTCTTAACGTCCTTCTTGGAACCTTCAGCAGGTGATAATTCGTGAATATACATTGTATCGCACCTCCCTGCAATTATGCTTCGGTAACTTCTACAAGGTGATTGATCTTAGCGATCTTTCCCTTTGTAGCATCATTATCGGGCTGAACCTTTTCAGCACCAACCTTATTGAGGCCGAGAGAATGTGCTACTGCGATCTGCGGCTTTGTGCAGCCGTTAAGGCTTTTAACAAGCTTTACTTTAAGTGCCATTTCAAACGTCCTCCTTAACCTAAGATCTCATTAACGGACTTGCCTCTGATGTCGGCAACGTCCTTAGCGCTGCGGAGAGTTGAAAGACCCTGGATAGTAGCTCTTACAACATTGCAGGCGTTGTTGGAACGCAGGGACTTTGTTCTGATATCCTTGATACCTGCAATTTCGATAACTGCACGAACAGGACCGCCTGCGATAACACCGGTACCGGGAGCAGCGGGCTTCATAAGAACTCTGCCTGCACCGTATTCACCGATAACCTCGTGAGGGATTGTTGTTCCTCTGAGGGAAACTTTAATCAAATTCTTCTTTGCATCCTCGATACCCTTGCGGATAGCATCAGGAACTTCTCCTGATTTACCGATACCGAAACCAACTGTGCCGTTGCCGTCGCCTACTACAACGAGTGCAGCAAACTTGTAAATACGACCACCCTTAACAGTCTTAGAAACTCTGTTAATAGCAACAACCTTCTCGGAAAGTTCGAGTGCAGAAGCGTCTATCTTAGCATTAGCCAAAAGAATAACCTCCTTATAAGTTACTTGGAAGCCGAACTTAGAAGTTCAGACCGCCCTTTCTTGCGCCCTCGGCAAGTTCTGCAACTCTACCGTGGTAGAGATAACCTGCACGATCGAATACAACGTCCTTGATGCCCTTTTCGGCAGCTCTTGCAGCGATCATCTCGCCAACCTTCATAGCGCCTTCCTTGTTTCCGCCGTTTGCACCGAAATCCTTCTCTACGGAAGATGCAGCGCAAAGTGTTACGCCTGCAACATCATCGATGAGCTGTGCGTAAATGTGATTTGCAGAACGGAAAACATTAAGTCTTGGGCACTGTGCTGTTCCGCTGATCTTGGAACGTACACGAACCTGTCTCTTAGCTCTTGCAGCCTTTCTGTTGAACTGCTTTACCATTTAAATTCACTCCTTTTCAACAAGGAATAGTAGCCGATCTTTCAGGCTGTCCCATTCCTCCACATAACAGGATAAATATTATCGGATTACTTCTTACCCTTAGCAGCTTTACCTTCCTTGCGGATGATATGCTCGCCCTGGTAACGGATACCCTTGCCCTTATACGGCTCAGGCGGTCTCTTTTCGCGGATCTCAGCAGCGTACTGACCAACCTTCTGCTTGTCGATGCCGTTTACAACGATCGTGTTGGGGTTAGGAACATCGAGCTTGATATCAGCTGTTTCGGGAACAGTGACCTGGTGTGAGAAGCCGAGGTTCATAACAACGTTTGTACCCTGCTTTGCAGCACGGTAACCGATACCCTCGATCTCGAGAGTCTTGGAATAGCCGTTTGTAACGCCTTCGATCATGTTGTGGATAAGTGTTCTTGTAAGGCCGTGGAGGGACTTGTGGAGCTTATCCTCTGTAGGACGCTCAACAATAACTTCATTGCCTTCAAGCTTAATGATCATATCCTTGTTGAATTTTTCAACAAGAGTACCCTTAGGTCCCTTTACAGTAACGGTAGTGCCGTCGATCTTAACATCAACGCCTGCAGGAACACTGATAGGCTTTTTACCAATTCTTGACATTTATGTGTTCCTCCTTACCATACGAATGCAAGAACTTCGCCGCCAACGTTGAGCTCTCTTGCCTTCTTATCTGTAACGATACCCTTAGATGTAGAGATAATAGCAATTCCGAGGCCGTTCATAACCTTTGGCATATCCTCGCAGCTGGAATAGATACGAAGACCGGGCTTTGAAACTCTGCGGAGTCCTGTGATAACCTGTGATTTATTTTCACCGTACTTAAGTGTGATTCTGATGATACCCTGTTTGCCGTCATCAATGATCTGGAAGCTCTTGATATATCCTTCGTCAACGAGGATCTGAGCGATAGACTTCTTCATGTTGGAAGCAGGCACATCAACTGTTGCGTGCTTTGCAGAATTCGCATTACGGATTCTGGTGAGCAAGTCTGCAATTGTATCAGTAATTTGCATACCTTGGTAACCTCCTTATTTTAGTGGGGAAAAGATCCCATTGCCGATTGTTTTTACCAGCTTGCCTTCTTAACGCCGGGGATCTGACCCTTGTGAGCCAGTTCTCTGAAGCAGATACGGCAAATACCGTATTTTCTCATATATGCGTGAGGTCTGCCGCAGATCTTGCATCTGTTGTAAGCTCTTGTGGAAAACTTAGGAGTCTTCTGCTGTTTAAGCTTCATTGCTAATTTAGCCATTCTTTATTAACCCTCCTAAATGATTACTTGATGAAAGGAGCGCCCATAAGCTCAAGAAGAGCCTTAGCTTCTTCATCAGTGTTTGCAGTAGTGATGATGTTGATATCCATACCGCGAACCTTGTCGATCTTATCGTATTCGATCTCAGGGAAAATGAGCTGTTCCTTGATACCGGTAGAGTAGTTGCCTCTGCCGTCGAAGGAGTTAGCGCTGATGCCTCTGAAGTCACGAACACGTGGGAATGCAACATTGAAAAGTCTGTCGAGGAATTCGTACATCTTTTCGCTTCTGAGAGTAACCTTAACACCGATAGGCATGCCTTCACGGATCTTAAAGTTAGCTACCGACTTCTTAGCGCGGCATACAACAGGCTTCTGACCTGTGATAGCAGCGAGATCAGTCATGATAGCGTCGATAACCTTAGCGTTATCCTTTGCTTCACCTGCGCCGACGTTGATAACAACCTTGTCGATCTTAGGGATCTGCATAACACTCTTGTACTCGAACTTTTTCATTAAAGCAGGAGCAACTGTGCTGACATAAAGTTCTTTTAAATTAGATGCCATATCAATTTCTCCTTTCCTTAATATGTCTTGCCGCAGTCTGCATTCTTGCAAACTCTTGACTTAGTACCGTCAGCCTCGATCTTGTGGCCGATTCTTGTTGGCTTGCCGCAGTGCGGGCAAACAACCATTACCTTTGAAGCGTACATAGGAGCTTCGCACTTTACGATGCCGCCCTGCTGTCCCATCTGTCTGGGCTTAACGTGCTTTGTAGCGATGTTAAGACCTTCAACGATAACCTTTTTCTCCTTGGGGGATACTTCCAAAACCTTGCCGCGCTCGCCCTTGTCGTTACCTGAGATAATAACAACGGTGTCGCCGGTTTTAACGTGAAGCTTATTCATTTCAGGACACCTCCTTAAAGTACTTCAGGAGCAAGTGAAAGGATCTTAGTATAGTCCTTGTCTCTGAGCTCACGAGCAACAGGTCCAAAGATACGAGTACCCTTCGGGTTCTTGTCTTCCTTGATAATAACAGCAGCATTCTCATCGAATCTGATGTAGGTTCCGTCTTCGCGGCGAACACCCTTAGCAGAACGAACGATTACCGCCTTAACAACGTCGCCTTTTTTAACAACGCCGCCTGGTGTTGCTTTCTTAACCGAAGCAACAACAACGTCACCGATATTAGCATATCTTCTGCGTGTGCCGCCGAGAACTCTGATACACATAAGTTCCTTAGCACCCGTATTATCAGCGACTTTTAAATAAGTCTGCATCTGTACCACAGTGCACTACTCCTTCCCGTTTTTACAGAGCATCGCGGCAGAAAGACCCGATCTTCACCCTGATCCGCTGCCGTTCACTCATATAAATTGATTTTAATATTCAAACAAGCTAAAATGGCCCAACGCTCCCGGGTGTTTCGCACTTTTGAGTGCTTTTCACACGTTCGTTACAGCCATCACCAAGAAAACATTATAGCATAGTTGCCCCTTGTTGTCAACCGGCATTTTCGCCAAAAACAAGGGACAATATGATATATTTTTTACTTAGCCTGCTCAATAACCTTTACTAAACGCCATCTCTTATCCTTGGAGATAGGACGGGTTTCCATAATTTCAACGCGGTCGCCAATGTTGCAGACATTGTTCTCATCGTGAGCCTTAAGCTTAACAGTTCTCTTGATAGTTTTCTTATAAAGAGGATGCTTAACGCTGTCTATGATAGCAACAACGATCGTCTTGTCCATTTTGTTGGAAACGACCTTGCCGACTCTTGTTTTTCTAAGATTTCTCTCATCAGCCATCTTCAAAACCCTCCTTCACTTACTGCTGTACTTTGGAACGCTCAACAAGAATAGTCTTGATACGAGCGATGTCCTTCTTAACAGCCTTAAGACGTGTTGGATTGTCAAGCTGATTTACAGCGAGCTGAAAACGGAGAGCAAAAAGCTCTTTCTTGAGGTCAACAAGCTTGTTTTCAAGCTCGAGATCAGTCATTTCTCTAACTTCTGATGCCTTCATTATACGCTCGCCTCCTCTTCTGCCTGACGCTTAACGAATTTGCACTTGATAGGGAGCTTGTGAGCTGCAAGACGCATAGCTTCACGAGCCTGCTCCTCAGTAACGCCATTGATCTCGAAAAGAACTCTGCCCGGCTTAACTACTGCAACCCAGTATTCAGGTGAACCCTTACCGGAACCCATTCGTGTTTCAGCAGGCTTTTCTGTGATCGGCTTGTCTGGGAAAATCTTGATCCAAACCTGACCGCCACGCTTGATGTAACGTGTCATAGCGATACGGGCAGCTTCGATCTGGTTAGAGGTAATCCATGCAGGTTCAAGAGCCTGAAGACCGAAATCGCCGTATGAAACAACGTTACCTCTTGTAGCCTTACCTGTAAGTCTGCCTCTCTGTACTCTTCTGTACTTAACTCTCTTTGGAAGAAGCATTACTGGTTACCTCCTTCTCTTCTTTCTGTACGGTTTCTGCCGCCGTTTGTACGGGGCTTGTCACCGTTAGCTCTTCTGGGCTTTCTTTCAGGCTTCTCGGGAGCTGTCTTAGCAGCAGTGAGGTCGCCCTTGAGAACTTCGCCCTTGTAGATCCAAACCTTAACGCCGATCTTGCCGTAGGTTGTGTTAGCCTCTGCAAAACCATAGTCGATGTCAGCACGGATCGTCTGAAGAGGAATTGTACCTTCATGGTAGCTTTCGGAACGTGCAATTTCAGCACCGCCAAGACGGCCGCCGCACTTAACCTTGATGCCCTTTGCGCCGAGCTTCATAGCTCTGCCGATGGACTGCTTCATAGCTCTTCTGAAGGATACACGGTTTTCAAGCTGTGCAGCGATGTTTTCTGCAACGAGCTGTGCATTCATATCAGGTGTCTTAACTTCAACGATGTTGATAGCTACAGACTTACCGATCATCTTTTCAACCTTAGCACGGATCTTTTCGATGTTCTCGCCGCCTCTTCCGATAACGATACCTGGCTTAGCGCAGTGAACATGGATTCTTACCTTATCAGCAAATCTTTCGATCTCGATCTTGGCAACGCCTGCTGCATAAAGTTCCTTCTTGATATAATTACGAACGTTGTAATCTTCTACGAGGGTATCGCCGAAAGTTGCTTTGTTAGCAAACCAGCGGGAGTCCCAATCTTTGATTACGCCTACACGAAGGCCGTGGGGATTAACTTTCTGTCCCATTTAGTTTACTCCTTTCGACTTATTCTTTTTCCTTTACCACAAGAGTTACATGAGATGTTCTCTTGAGGATGCGGAATGCTCTGCCCTGTGCTCTCGGCATGATTCTCTTCATTGTAGGTCCGGGGCAAACGAAGCACTCGGATACATAAAGGTTGTTCTTATCCATACCGAAATTGTTTTCTGCATTTGCGATTGCGGACTTCAGAAGCTTCTCCAGATATTCACAAGCAGATTTAGGTGTGTTCTTTAAAATCGCCATAGCTGTTTCAACGTCTTTGCCTCTGATAAGGTCAAGAACGATCTGGACCTTTCGAGGTGCTATGCGAGCATTTTTGAGGTATGCTCTTGCTTCCATTCTAAATTCTCCTCTCTGCCTTATTACTTACCGTTGTTGGATGTCTTTGAACCCGCATGACCCTTATAGGTTCTTGTTGGTGCGAATTCACCGAGTCTGTGACCTACCATATCTTCAGTCACATATACGGGAACGTGCTTTCTGCCGTCATGAACGGCAAATGTATGACCTACGAAATCAGGGAAAATCGTTGAAGCTCTGCTCCAAGTCTTGAGGACTTTCTTTTCACCTGCTTCGTTCATAGCAATAACTCTCTTAAGAAGAGCTTCCTGGACGTATGGTCCTTTTTTAATGCTTCTGCTCATTGGTTTTCCTCCCCTCTCAAAATCAGAGGCAAGATGTCGGGAGCTTGAATGCTCCGACATTCCTCTTTACGATTCCTATGAGTAAACTTTCAATAAAATTTCTTATAAGATTACTTGCCGTTTCTTCTCTTAACGATGAACTTGTCAGTTCTGTTATGAGTAGCTCTGGTCTTGTAACCGAGTGCCGGCTTGCCCCAAGGAGTAACAGGTCCCGGACGGCCGACAGGTGACTTACCTTCACCACCACCGTGTGGGTGGTCGCATGGGTTCATGACAGAACCACGAACGGTAGGTCTGATACCTCTGTGGCGGGTCTTACCAGCCTTACCGAGGTTTACGTTTTCATGGTCAATGTTGGAAACCTGACCGATGGAAGCCATGCATCCTGCAGGGATCTTTCTCATTTCGCCGGAAGGAAGTCTAACGAGAACGTAATCATCTTCCTTACCCATGAGCTGAGCCATGTTGCCTGCTGCACGAACAAGCTGTGCGCCCTTGCCGGGGTAAAGCTCAATGTTGTGAATGAATGTACCAACAGGGATATTAGCAAGAGAAAGAGCGTTGCCCGGCTTGATATCGGAGTCAGCACCTGCGCGGATAACGTCGCCAACAGCAAGGCCGTTAGGAGCGATGATGTATCTCTTTTCGCCGTCCTCGTACTGAACGAGAGCGATGAATGCGCTTCTGTTAGGATCGTACTCAAGTGTGAGAACAGTAGCATTCATGCCCTGCTTATCTCTCTTGAAGTCGATGATTCTGTATTTTCTTCTGTTTCCGCCGCCTCTGTGACGAACAGTGATCCTACCGTAGCTGTTTCTGCCGGCATTCTTCTTAATGGGAGCGAGAAGGCTCTTTTCAGGAGCTACCTTGGAAAGACCGCTGTAGTCAGTTACAGTCATCTGACGTCTTGAAGCGGTGGTAGGCTGGTAAACTTTAATAGCCATTGTAGTTCAAATCTCCTTTATAAATTTGCGATGTTTTGCGGAAGCTGTTTCCTTCCATACTTACTCAATGCCCGTGGGCTAAGGAGTAAAAGCCTTATTGGGCCTTACATCATACCGTCGAAGAATTCGATGGTCTTGGAATCTGCTGTAAGAGTAACGATAGCCTTCTTCCAAGCTGCTGTGTAGCCTGCGTTCATGCCCATTCTCTTATAGCGGCCTCTTACGTTGAGAGTATTTACCTTTGCAACCTTAACGCCGAAGAGTTCTTCAACTGCCTTAGCAATTTCGACCTTGTTAGCGTTCTTGGCTACTTTAAAGGTGTACTTTCCATTCTGAAGACCGGACATGCTCTTTTCAGTGATGATAGGCTTGATTACGATATCCTGTGCTAACATTATGCGTACACCTCCTCAATTTTAGCTACGGCATCCTTAACAACGATGAACTTTTCAGCGTTGAGAATGTCATAAACATTGATCGTGTTGACGAGAGCTGTCTTAACACCCGGGATGTTGGCAGCGCTCTTGATTACGAAGCTGTCATTTTCGGAAAGAACGATGAGAGCCTTCTTGCCCTCTGCTTCGATCGACTTGAGCATATTAACAACAGTCTTTGTCTTGAATTCCTCCATCTTGATGGAATCGAGAACGATCATGTTGTTGTCTGCTACCTTAACGGACATTGCAGACTTCATAGCAAGTCTTCTTAACTTCTTGTTTACTGTGAAACGGTAGCTTCTTGGCTTAGGACCGAGTGCGATACCGCCGTGTGTCCACTGAGGAGCTCTTGTAGAACCCTGTCTTGCGTGGCCTGTACCCTTCTGTCTCCAAGGCTTTCTGCCGCCGCCTCTTACCTCTGTACGGGTGAGAGTGGACTGTGTGCCCTGACGCTGATTTGCAAGGTAGTTAACTACCATTGTGTGCATAGCGGACTCGTTGGGTGTGATACCGAAAATTGCATCTGACAGCTCAATGTTGGAAACCTCTTTACCTGTCATATCGAGAACTTTCATATTAGGCATTGTTGCTTCCTCCTTCCATTAAGCTTTTTTCTTTACGCAGTCGCAGATTGTAACGATTCCGTTCTTAGGACCGGGAATAGCACCCTTGATTGCGATAAGATTGTTTTCTGCGTCGATCTTGACGATCTCAAGATTCTGGATAGTAACCTTTTCTGCACCCATGTGACCTGCAAGCTTCTTGCCCTTGAAGATACGGGAAGGTGAGGAGCAGGCACCCATGGAACCTGCCTGTCTGTGAACAGGGCCTGTACCGTGAGTTTCCTTGAGTGAGCGCTGGTTGTTCTTCTTGATTGTACCCTGGAAGCCCTTACCCTTTGAAGTACCGCTTACATCAACGATGTCGCCAACTTCAAAAGAATCTGCTTTAAGGATAGTGCCGACCTCGATAGCCTCTGCGCCGTCAAGTCTGAACTCTTTGAGAGTTCTCTTGAGAGGAGCGTCAGCCTTTGCAAAGTGACCCTTTACAGGCTTGTTTGCAAGCTTTTCTCTGAGATCGCCGAAGCCGAGCTGTACTGCGCTGTAACCGTCGTTCTCAACTGTCTTCTTCTGAACGACTACGCAAGGGCCGGCTTCTACAACTGTCAAGGGGATGACCTTGTTAGTTGCTTCATCGAAAATCTGTGTCATACCGATTTTCTTACCGATGATTGCCTTTGTCATGATTTTTTCCTCCTATTGGTTATTGGTTGTGTTTTTGCACAACATGACCTGCGGATCGATATTTTCGGAAATGGCAGGCTCTCGCTTACTTGATTTCCATTACGATATCAACGCCGGCAGGAAGTTCAAGACCCTGTAAAGCTTCAGTTGTCTTTGCAGTAGGTCTTATAACGTCGATGAGTCTTTTGTGGGTGCGAAGCTCGAACTGCTCACGGCTGTCCTTGTACTTGTGTACAGCACGGAGGATAGTAACGATCTCCTTGTCTGTCGGGAGCGGGATAGGACCCGAAACTCTTGCACCGCTGCGCTTTGCTGCCTCTACGATCTTAGCTGCTGCCGCATCTACAACCGCATGGTCAAAGCCCTTGATTCTGATTCTGATTTTTTCATTGACTGCCACTTAGAATCGCCTCCTTAAGCAAATTTAATAATGTAGAGGGGACAATGTAATGTTCAACGCTACCGTGTGTATCGCAAGCTTCACATAAAAAAATCCGAAAAACACAGGTGTTTCCGGAAACGTCAGCTTTTATACACACAAAACTTACCTATCGGCATAAAGATGCCAACGGTTTAAGCACACACAGTGTTGATATTACAGCCGCCCGGTTTAAAATCGGACATACTCCATGAAAATTCCCCGGCAAACCGCCGGCCACCTTTCACTTCAACGCATATCTTGTTGCAGTCACGCAAGTAGTATTATAACACACTAATTCCGTCATTTCAAGGGTTTTCGCAATTTTTCCGAAATTTCAAAATAGAATTTTGCCCCGATTTCCGATAAATTTTTATGCACTTCCGACAAAACATCATTTTTTGTGCATAAAAAGGACGTTTTCGGGGCAAAATAATAGGTCTTACCCCAAATACGGTTCAAATTTTATGTCCATACAGTATTCACAGCCGCCCAGCAATTCGTTTTGCTTTTGGATATACCGTTCATAGTCGTATTCAGTATAGCTGCCAATGTAAGCGTGGTGAAATTCATTGTTATCACAGTCATAAACCGCATCAAAAACACCTTTTCCCAACGGAGATATTATCTGTACAGTTTCATTGATACATGATATCTGCGACTTTTCTATTCTGTCGGTAATTTTGAACGCATATTCGGAATCGGAGCATCTGTAAACCTCTATTTTGGTCTGAGAAAACAAAGGAGCGATAATTCTTTCGCCGAATAGAATATCTGCATTTTGTGAATTGATGATAACAAATTCAAATTGTGCATACAGCGAGTATAGTATCACCCGGTCGTCATAACCGTCATTGTTATAATCGAACCTCGTCCCGAAATATATATCCGTCACCCCAAAAGGCTCGTCCGTGCTGTCCAGCTCCGCTTTCTTTTTCTCAATAGCCGCGGCGATATCTTTGTCAGGCTTGCAGTTTTCCGATACCGTTTCCGAACAGCTGCTTGCTGTAATTTCTCCCGTCAAACTCTCCTGCACATTGTCGGCTGTCTTTCCGCAGGCTGTCATTGCAAGGCAAGCTGCGAATAAGAGATATATTGCTTTGTTTTTCATAATATCGCCCGAAAGATCAAGTTTCATCATTATAATAGGTATCGGAGAAAAGTCCAAGCTCATTTTCCAAAGAAATATCGAAATCACCGCAAAGCTTTCCGTCCGTGTTTAATGTGAAAGAAAAATAAAGATCGTCATCATCTTCCTCGGTCGTTTTTGCAAAGCAATCGTAAGTCACACTTCCGTCGTCATTTTCGGTATAGCCGATAATATGAGCGTGTTCATTGCGCATCTGATATATAAAAGTCGGTTCATTTCCGTTTACATAAATGCAGTTATCTTTGACGGTAAAAAGCGAACCTATCGCAGAGGGTTTGTATTCTTCAAACAATTCATCTGAATAAAAGCTTTTGATATAAGCTATAAGCTCATCGTAAGTATAATCAGTGATCAATAATTTGTAATACGGTATAGGGTCGAAGGTCACACCCTCGGCAGCAGGCATATTTTCGTCATCTTCAAAATAATTGCCCTCGCTTTTATCGTCAAAATCAAAATACGGCGTATCCAAATAGTCTTCCCAAGCCGCACCGCAAAGATAGTCCCAGTACATCTTTGCATAGCTTTCCGCAAACTCCTGTCCCCTGACAAGAATTTCATCGTTTTCGTCAAAGGTCGTTTCGGGAGTTGGTCTTGTTGTTGTGATAACAGTGGTTTCGGTCGGTGCTGTGGTCGTTGTTTCGGGAGCTGTTTCGGTTTTCGTTTCTTCCGTGACCGTTGTTTCTTCCACCGTGCTTTCCTGCACATTGTCAACTGTCTTTCCGCAAGCTGTCACTGCAAGGCAAGCTGCGCATAACAGAAATATCGCTATGTTTTTCATATAATCACCACTCAGTTAGCTGATTTTGCATAAACTTATATCCAAAGTGAAAAATTATCAAATTTCCAATGTCCATCTTCCCAAAGCAGGGTGTAATAATACGTTTCAAGCCGTTCAGTTCTGTTTTCAGCCGTTCGCATCTGATGAATGCTGTCATCTGCTTGGTTAAGAAGCTTGTGGTCTTTGAAATATACCGGTTCATCATCAGTAAGATCGGGAAGTGCTCTGTAAAATGCCTGATGTATAAGTTGTACTTCCGTATCGGAGATAACTTCGATCTGCCAGTCGCTTATCGCATAACTCAGATCAACG
>OHQF01000319.1_pt1 | contig 32939 bp, 45 predicted proteins | sample 1578001 | NCBI WGS metagenome assembly OHQF01 (sample SAMEA3879538, study PRJEB24766) | human gut metagenome | biome: human-associated habitat; feature: feces | place: USA | collected 1985/1987 | reverse complement strand
TCTGCAAGCAGATGAGGTGCTAAGGCTTTAGCCGGTGGTTTTTAGAGGTGACCATTGTTTATCGCATAAAGATTTGTTTCCCACGCAGGGATATAAAGCTGATGACGGACATACAGCTTCAAATTCGGGTTAAGTTTGAGCAGCTGCAGCGGTATCGCGAACAGATCCTCGTTGCGGTGATAAAGCGCGGAAATGACATTCGCACCGCCGCTGATATGACGCTTTGCGCCCTCAATGGCTTCGCGCTCCGAACCCTCAACATCCAGTTTTATGAGCGTGACCTGCTCGGGTATCGCATTATCGACCGAGAGCGCAGTCGTTTCTATCTCGCCCTTGGAGGAATTCTGCGACATTCTGCCCTCGTTTTTGGTGAATCGGAGAACAGTATCTTCATTCCAAGCGGCGGCGTTGAAAGCTGTCATATCGTGAAGCTCCTCGGTGTTTTTGCAGAGCTTGCGGAAATTCTTCGGGTTCGGTTCAAAGGCGTAGATATGCTCATATTCGCCTTTTGCCGCCTCGGCGAATTCAAGTGCGGTATCGCCGTTGTATGCGCCGAGGTCAACGTATCTTTCGTTTTTTCCAAGCTTCACGATCGAAGAATATACCTCGCTTTTGTCCGATGTGCAGGCGTTCAGATACTCTATTTTGCCGCTTATTTTGAAATTTATCACGTTTTCATAAGTCCTGCGCGAAGCTTCATCTTCAAGCCTGTCATAAACAGCTTCAAATTTATCCTTGTTTTCGCAGAAGTAATCATAATCGAACAAGCCGCCGCCCGCAACGGGAACATCTGGCGCAAGCAGCAGATGCTTTTCGGCGATGCTGTTCACACGCTTATAAAGGCTCTCATAGCCTGCGGCAAACGCAAGAACGATAACGAAATCGTCCACAAGCTGTTCTATCTGCGAAAGCTTATGCACAAGATGTCCCTCAAAGCTGTGACCTCGGACGAATTCGTCGCTTGCGAAAAAGCCTGCGGTCGGGATATTGTATTTTTCAAAGACTGAAAGAATCTTCAGCGCACCGTCACCCATTCCGTATATGAAAATCGGCAGGTCGGTCTTCTGCAAAAACTCCCAGCAGCTTTGCGTTTCTTTTATTTCAAGTGCCATTTCCGTCACCGTCAAATTCGTCATTATCGTCATGGTCGCAATGACAATCGTGATCGCCTATGTCTGCACCGATCATATCTCTGCCGCGCACTCTGTAACGGTCGCGCTGGATATCAACGTTCTCTTCGAGAAGTTCCATAAACTTTCGCGGTGCTTTTATCGACTTTATAACCTTAATGGGGGTGTCAACATCACGGCAGTTTACCGTGACCGTTCCGCAGCCGAAAAGGCGCTCGCCGAACGACAAATTCAGGCTCTTATCGGAAACCCGATAAAGCTCGATCTCGTCCTCGTGTATTGAAAGAAAGCCCGTCTGCGTGATAAGCTTCTTTTCGGTGAGGATATAGCGTGTGAATGAAAGCGGCAGACCGAGGAATGTTCTTTTTTTATCAGTCCAGATATAGTCAAAATCTATTCTTGCCATAAAATGACCTCCACAAGAATTTTTCGCATAAAATACACTTTAATTATAATACAATTAAAAGGATATGTCAACGAAATTCCGAGGAAACCAACTTTTCACGAAACCGAGGTCATTTTTATGGAAATTTATATCGTACAGCAGGGCGACACCGTTTCATCTGTCGCCGCGCGCTTCGGAGTATCTCCGCAGAGGATAATTGCCGATAATTCGCTTGCGCTCCCCGATAATTTGGCGGTCGGGCAGGCGCTTCTGATACTTATTCCCGAAGTCGTTCACACCGTTCGGAGAGGCGAAACGCTCGAAATCATTGCCCGTGACTACGGAACGACCGTGCGCAGGCTTCGGCGGAACAATCTCGGTCTGACTTCGCGCGAATATATTTACGAGGGCGAAACTATCGTTATCAGCTATGAAAATGAGCGTTCCGGAAATCTAAGTCTGAGCGGCTTTGTCTATCCGGGAGTGAATCGGAACATACTCCGCCAGGTCGCTTCTTTCGCGGAATATACTATTATATTCGGATATGGATTTAATACTGACGGAAAGCTTATTATCCCGAACGACAGTGAAGTGATAAGCATTTCAAAGCAGTTCGGTTCAAAGGTGCTTCTTAGCCTTTCGCTCATCAACGAGGACGGCAGTTTTTATTCGGGAAAGCTTGCGCCGCTTTTGAACGATATTGGATTTCAGGATCGTGTGCTTTCGCAGATGATCGATGTAATAAAGCGCAAGGGCGCAGACGGAATGGACATCGATATGGAGTATATCCCTGCGGCGTACAAGGACAGCTTTTCGGCTTTCGTGCAAAACGCCGCCGACCGCCTTAACGCAGAAGGCTTGGTGCTGAACATCGATCTTGCCCCGAAAACGAGTGCAGATCAGCAGGGTACGCTCTACGAGGCTCACAACTACGCATCGCTCGGCGCAAGTGCCGATCTTGCGTTTCTTATGACTTATGAATGGGGTTATCAATTTCACTATACAAGATATATGTAAAGAGAGCAGGCTCAAACCGGCTTGTTTACCTCTTCCCTATTTTTTAAGTAAACTTATATTGCGTACTTATGGATGTCATTGTATAAAAGCAAAAACCTCCCACTCCGAAAAAATCAGAGTGGGAGGTTTGCTTTTTAGTCGTCACTTCCGTTATCGCCCTTATCTCTTAAAGCCTGCAAAGCCTTCTGCAGAAACTTAGGAAAAGACACACCCATAAGACCGACATTCTCGAATAAAGACAAACCCTCATTGCCAATGAAGAACAGTATCACAGCCGTGCGAACATAGCTTGCACCCATAGCATCATCAAGCAGGACAGCAAGCCATACGATAAGGATAATTACGCCCTTCTTGCAAAGCCCCTTGAACCCTGCCTTCGATGAGAGCGTGCCGCTGTCCGTCTTGTTTGACCTGTGCCATATCAGAGCGACAAGCACACCCGTTATGTAGTCTGCCACCATCATTGCCACAAGGACTTTGAGTGCGCTGTCCCAGCCGCCAAGAGCGTTTGCGATAAAGCTTCCTGCAGCAGCGAAAACACAAAGCACCGAATTTTTAATTGTTACTGCGTCCATTTTCATTCCTCCTAAATTTTCTTAACATACTTTTCGCCGATGTTGATCCAACCAATCCCTGACTTGAGCCTGCCCCAAGTTGCGGAGCCGACCTGCACAACCTCGACGATCGTATAGACACCACCGCCGCGGATCACACCGATAGCCTTATTGGCAACGCCGGCAGCGCATCTGATATTGAGTGCCTCGTCAATGATCCTTACCTTAAACGGCACATCGGAAACAGCGTTATTGCTCGGCTTGTCAACTTCGCCGCAACTCATGATATATGCTACTCGCTGTTTAAAAGCCGACCAACGAGCATTTGCAACAGCCTCCGACTGATACTTCGTCGGCACGAACCACAACGGACACTGCTTGCCCGTCACATCATAATGCCGTATCAAGTCATCGACCGACAAACCATACTTTTTTAGCAGATAAGCGCAAAGTTCAGCCGCCGAGTTGGTTGTTTCTTCCGTAAACTTCCCCGTAGCATCGGGGTGACAGCACTCAATACTGATACTGTATGTGTTAGCCTGATTTGAGCAGTAAGCAACTTCATTTTCGGGAACACAGCGCAGTATTTCACCCTCCAAACCCACAATATAGTGCGAAGAAACATATCTTCCACCACTCTTCTGATTTTCAAAGTAGTTTCTGTTAGCCATTGCCGAGCTTTTCGGATTCCCAACATAGTGCAGAACAACCTTTTTCACACTTTTCAAAGGTATCTGCGGTCGGGAATACTTGTTCGGCGTGAGCAAAGCATCAGTTATTTTCACTTTTATCTACCTCCAATCATCTGTTTCAAGCACTTCGTAGGCTCGCCGAAAGTAACATTTATGCTCAATCCGCTTGTCGTGAAGCTCTCCGATATCTCCGTTATCCGAGCGTCTTGGGAGATCCCGAAGCGTGAACTGTAAACAGTCACAATGTCCCCGACATCGAACCGCTTGGCATAGTCAGCATCAAGCTTGACCACCGCATCAATGCAGTCGGTAAATTCGGAGCAGTTATTCTTGAAGAAGTCGGAAGCCCTTTGAGCTGTCCGAACCCTATCCAGAACGGGATACCAGATTGTATCACCGTCTTTGTTCAGCTTATAGTCATAAACTATAACAGGGTCTATCTGATAAACACCCTCTCGGCGGCTGTACCCCTCACCATCTCCGAATTCACCCTGCCAGGCCGCAACCGTGTCCGATTCCGCTTCGGAATAAATAAAAGCGCTGTTGATACTGCCTTCTTCCGAATATATAGCGTCCATACTGCTCACATTGTCGTAAAGCTCTGAGAATACAACAGGAGCGTTCGCATCTTGGTGTATCGACCTGTCAGCACTTTTTCGTGCATAAATCCGTATCTTGTTCCGATCACCGTGCTCGATCTCGGAACGGAGAAGCAGGCCGTTCTCATTGCATATCTTGCCTGCATAGTCACCGAGATTCATGTAGGTTATGGTTTCACGGTCAAGCTTGGCGCAGTCGACCGTCTTGTCAACGTAGGTACATTCAAAACGGCGTTTGGTGTTTTTTACAGCTTCACCGAGATTTTTGTCAATGATAGTCAGAAGCGAATCAGTGTATGAGCCGTCTGCAATGGCTCTGCTGTTGAGCATACCGTCAAAAGAACAGCCCGATACATTTATCACGCCTTTAGTGCCGCTCATACTGCGATGAGTGATGATACCCGAGTACCGCCCGGGTATCTCAATTATCATCTGTGGACGTATGAGTTTAAGGTTGTTTTCGTTCGCAGGGAAAACCGCCGTGAAAGTATCACCGAGCGGACAGCGCTTTGTCCACATAAGCGACGTGACCTGATCCGTCACACCGATCAGGTCAAGAGCCTTGTTGTAAACATACATATCCATTGCTATACACCTCTGTATCTTTCGTCAAGTCTGATCGTGATGTTGAGTGCATCAGAACCGTTATCCAAAGCCGCATATACCCGACAGCCGCCTCGGGGGACAGAGAAGAACGCCGAACCCCATAACAGACGGGGCATTATGTCCGTTTCGGTATCGGAAGTTACACTCGAAAGCCTGATAGCCTTTCTGCGTGGCCGTGTGTCGATAGTTATTATTTCGCCTGCCGAGAAAGTCCCTCGCAGTGCAATGTATTCCTTTGAGCTTGCCTGCACTATCTTTATGCCATTGACAGAACTCTTGACCTCTGCCCGTATGATACAGCCTGCGTCTGTTTCGCCGTCGTTTGATATGAATGCAGATGAGCCTGAAGAAAGCTTTCCGAATTCAAAAGCATCTTCCTCGGAAAGCTCCCAGTCGTCGAACTCCCACATCGCATTATCTCCGCAGACAGGCGTCAAAGCCCCGTCCTTTATGAAATACGGGTCACCGCAAAGCAATGAGACCTGCATCGTTCCCGGACGGGCCGCAAGAACAGCGGTCATACTTTCAAAGCGACAGCTTATCCTGCGTTCCTCATTGTCATCATAGATGAAGCCGAGCGTTCCCTCGCCATTGCCGTAAAAGATCTTGCCGAGCCGCAGTCTTGCTTCGTCATAATCACAGCAGGGATAGAGCGTCAGTACGATATTACGGGAGTTGATGCGCTCACCGATGTAGTCAGCACCATCACCGAAAGCATTCTCGTTCATCGTAACAGCGCAGGAAGGGTTCACACCGCTTACCTGCGTTACTTCAATGCCACCCCAAAGGTTGAACCTGTTTCCGTCGGGATTTATATAGTAAATTCTCATCGGCTACTTCCTTTCCGAAAGCTGCTGTGCAACTTGTTCCAGATATCGCTTCGTGTCATAAGGGCTAAGCTCCTTTGGACTGTAGTTGTTCTGCGTGATATTGTTTGTAGTGCCGCCGCTTTCCGCAAGCCTGCCAAGAGCCGCCGCCATTTCTTCCGATGCACCGCCGCCCATAGGTTCAGCCGCCATTTTTTCAAGGCTTCCCTTGCCGCCGAGCGCACGGAACACTTCCGCATCTCCTGCCGAAAGAACCGCTTCGCCTCGGTGAAGCTTTGCAGGAAAATCATCTTCGGGAATGAAATCCGACCCGAAAGCATATCCCGGAGCTGAACCGTCACGGTCACCGCCGCTTCCGCCTCCGCCCATATCAGAACCGCCGCTGCTGCTTTCATCATCGGGAGTAAAGTCAACATTGTCGATTTTGTCTATCTCGATGCCGAGAACTCCCGTGAAATCATTTATCTTATCAATGATCCGGTTTATAAGTCCGATCGCAGCGTTTACAACTTCCTCGGCAATCTTAGGGATCATCTCGAAGACGTTTTTGAACTGGTCGACGATCGCAGTCCAAGCCTTTTCCCAGTCGCCTGCAAAAACTCCGACAATAAAATTGATGAGGTTCGTCAGCGTGTCAAGCAGGAAAGTGATAGTGTCCGAAAGAAAATCTATCAGCGGCATAACGGATTCAATGGCTTCACCGAGTACACCGCCCAGAACTTCCGCAAGGAAAGTAATGATAGGTGAAAGCGCTTCAATGAGCGGCGAGATCGTCCCAAGCAGCTGAACTATCGGCGGAAGAAGCTTCTCTATAAGCTCCAGCAACGGCTTCGCAAGCGTTTCAAGCACCTTTACCAATGGCGGCAGAAGTGACTTTATGATATCCATAAGCGGCGGAAGCAGTGCATCAAGAATATCCGCCAGTACGGGCAGAACCTCGTTTATAACGTCCGTCAGTGGTTCTGCAAGCTCCGATATTATGTCTGCGCAGGAGTTCAACAGCGTTTCTATAACGGGAAGAAGCTGTTCCACAAGTTCCGATACCGGGTCGATAAGGTCGAGCAGAATGTCCATAACGGGCGGCAGAACGTTTTCCACAAGTCCCTTGATAGGGTCAATGAGCCGCTGAACCTTTTCAAGATTCTCATCGGAGAAAAGCTCACCGATCTTGTCCTTTATGCTGTCGAAAACTTCAATACCGCTGTTTTTCAGCGTGTTCACAAGCTTGTTGAACTTCTCTGCGGTCGTGTCGGCTACCTTGTCATAAGCCTCACCTACAACGTCACTGTCGGTGTTCATTGCGGAAAGGTTATTGTTGAATTTATCCGCATTTTCGCCCGTTACAGCAAGCGCCGCCTTGCCTGCTTCGGTCGAACCGAACATATCCGAGATAGTCAGCCCCTTGTCCTGCGCATATTGGTCGAGCATTTCAAGGACTTCCTGATAGGTCTTTCCGTCAGCCATAAGGTCGGAGAAACCCTTGCCGTCACCCGAACCCTTTTTAGCCGCCGCAAGCTCGGCCTTCTGCGATTTTTTCAGCTCTGCAAGCTTTTCCTTGTTCGTTTTCTTGAAAGCATCAAGTGAAGCTTCGTTTATTTCCTTGATGTTGTCAAGAGCCTGCTGCTTTTCGTCTTTGAGTGCCTTCAGCTTTTCGGACTGTTCTTCCTTTAAGGCCTTTTTCTTCTCTTCCTGCTCTTCTTTGAGCGCTTCCTTTTTGGCTTTCTGCTCGGCAGTAAGAGTTTTTTTATCTTCCTTGTATTTCTCGTTTTCAGCTTTCTTTTTGTCTTCCTGTTCCTCTTTGAGAGCTTCTTTTTTATCGTCATACTCTTTTTTGAGGTTTTCTTTCTTGCCCTTTAAGTCCTCAATCTGAGCCTTTCGCTCATCTTCACGCTTCTTTCGGGCAAGCTTTGCTTCAAAGTCTGCGACTTCCTTTTCAGCCGCTTTGCACTCCTCGGGGTCAGTAGCCTTGCTGACCTTGTCCTTTAAGTTTTTGAGCTTTTCGGCGTTTTCGGCTGCCTCTGCCGCTTTCTGCTCCGCTTCGGTCTTTTTGTTGAGCGCATCTATCTCCGCTTCCACAGCCTTGATAGCATTGTACTTTTCTTCATCGTTGAGTTTCAGCTTCTCGGTGTACTCATCGTCAATAAGTGCAAGCTTCTGATCATGAGCCTTTTCGAGAGCGTCCATCTCAGCTTCGAGCGACTTGTCGAGTTCGTTGGCTTCCTTTTCCTTCGTCTTTTCAAACTCGTCAAGCTCCTTATCAAGGCTCTTGGATAGCTTGTCTATACGGTCATCGTAAGAATCGGAAAGAGCGTCCTTCTGCTTTTCAAGCGACTTGCTGTATGCCTTTTCCTGCGCCGAATAAGCGTCCTGCGTTGCCGAGTATTCCTTGTCGAAGCCTTCCTGCATAGCCGATAGCTGTTCTTCGGTTGCTGCAGGAACGGTCGCCGTAAGCTGACGAATCGCAAGGTCAGCCTTTGAACCCGTCTGTCCAAGCTCATTGAACAAAGCATTTAGCTGTGTGGTCGCCTGAGCCGCAGGAGTACCTGCCGCCGTCATCGTAGCCAAAGCCGCACCGACCTGGTCGAACTCTACCCCAAGAGCCGCCGCTGTCGGAGTTACGTTCGCAAGGCATGAGCCAAGTTCGCCAACGGTAGTAATACCGTTGTTCTGCGTCTGCATGAGTATCTTATGCACCTTGTCGGTGTCCTCGATGCTCATGTTGTAAGCATTCATTATCTTCGCAGTTGTGGTAACAGCCGTGTCGATGTCGGTGAAGCCTGCCTTTGCAAGCTTTGCATTCTTTTCTAGGTAATCGGAAGCCTTGTCAATACTCTCCGCTGTGCCGTCAAATGATACAGCACTCGCCGATAAAGCATTGTAAAGCGTGTTTCCGAGCGCATCAGCCGCAATGTCCGTCTTGTCGGAAAGGTCGAGCATACTTGCGCTGATAGCGTCCATGCTGTTTGCATTGGTATCAATAAGCGTGGACGCACCTGCCATAGCGGTTTCAAACTGCGTTCCGAAAGAAACAACCGCCGTTCCTGCGGCTACCATAGCCGCACCGATAGCCGCCGCCGAGGTTTTAAGCACCGAAGCAAGCTTCTCAGAGCTTTCGGTTACTTTTTTGTTGCTCTTATCGACCTCTTCGTTGCTCTGCGAGCGGCTTTTGTTGCTCTTGTCAACTTCTTCGTTGCCCTTGCTTACTTCATCGCTGCTCTTTTTGTGTTTTTGGTTGCTTTTTTCAGCTTCATCGTTGCTTTTTGTCACCTTTTCGGTCGAAGCGGCGACCTGTTCGGAACTGCTCTTCACCTTGGAATTGCTTTGTGAAATATCGTCCGAACTGCTCTTTACCTTCTTAGCTGAATTTTCACTTGCCGTTCCGATCTTATCGAGGTCGGACTGTATCGACTGCGAGGAATTTTTCGCCGTCCGTTCAACCTTTGAAAGTTCTTCCGTAAGCGAACTTGTATCGGCCGTTACTTCAAATACTACCTGTCCGTCAGCCTCTGCCATTCATCACCACCGCCCTTTGCTTTAAGGTTTCAGCCAATCCCGCAAGGTCGGAATTAAAGCTGTTTTTCTTCTGTGCCGCCGTCCGTTTGAGAGCGTAAAACCTTTTCAGCTCTGTGATAGACTGTATTTCTTCACGGTTGTATTTCGTGGGCGCAGGGATCTTCCTTGCCCTTATCGAAATGACCTCACGCATCTTTGTTTTCTCCGATAACCCCTTGAAGAGCGCAATAAAATCACACCAAAGCAGCTTCCCACACTCTTTTTTCAAGTCTATCCCATAATCCATAACGAACGAGGAAAAAATATATTCTGCGTCCTGCTCAAAATCAAAAAGCGGTTCGTGTTCTCCCTCGGAAGGATCTTCATCACCGTTTATGTATTCGCTGAATATTTTTATAAGCAGTTCCGAGCAGTCAGCATTCCCGAGCCGTTCACAGCCGCTGCACAGCATAAAAAGCGCCGCCCTGATGCTGTCAGCTGTGCTTAGTGTACTCTCGGCAACGAGCCGCCGTGCCTCGATAACACGGTCAAAATACAGCGTCAGACGATACTTTTTTCCTTTGTAGGCAATAAGATCATCATTCGGCCGTGTAATAGAAAATCTCACCATAAACCAAGTCTGCGGCGTTCCTTGCGGCTGAATTTATAGTTGTTCGCAAGCTGCTTCTTCTTTGCATCGACCGCCTGCTGTACCGCAGGCTCGGCAACCTCGGTGATGAACGGCATAAGCTCCGAAACCATTTCAACGTAGTTGTTTTCATAGAATTCAAGTATCGCAAGCGTGTTTTCTTCCCCGAATACCACTTTGAACATTTCAATAGCGGCATTGCCGAAAGCGGTATAGGTATCGGTAGTTTTGCCCTCATTTACCTCTTTCTGCGCACGAATGATACCGTTTCGGGCAGTATTGAATTCACGGGCCATTCTGTCAGCATTGAATTCAATGTGCAGGACTTTTTCTACATCATTATCCTTGTTTATAAGCTCAATATCCTCTGTGAGTACAGAAGAACGCCTTGCCTGATATGCCATATACAAAAACTCCTTTTCAAATTAAAAGAAGAACGGTATCAAAGCTTTTCTTCGATACCGTTCATGCTTTTTATACTAAACACCATTTAAAATTTGGAAAAAATCAAGCCGACAATCTCGCATATATAGGATTTCGGCGCAGATTTTTTCCTTTATTTTATTGGTGTTTAGTATTATACCTGACTTGCAGGTGTGAATGTCGGCTTGCCGTTAAAGTGTATCTCGACCGTTACAGCGTCTGCACCCTGCGATGCGCCGCCGCCCTCGGTGATCTTCGCAAGCGTGATGCCGCCGCTGACCTTGCCGCCGTCGGGATAGGTGATCTCGAATGTGGTCTTTCTTGCATCACCCCAGTTGTTTTTGACCGCATCGGAGAAGATGTAGTCCTGTGCAGCGTCACCGTGCTTTCTTACGCCCGAAAGCGTTACGGTGAGCTGACCGCCCGTGACTTCGGTCGAACCCCAACCGCCGTCGCCAAGGAACGAACCCTGATAAAGCACTTCATTAAGGCTCTTGCCGATGTTGTCGAAGCCGTCCGAAACGACCGCCATTGTAGGAGAAGGTCCTTTCGGAGTGGTGTTGATCTTCAGCGCATAATCATAGTTTATCGCAAGCGTTGTTACTTTTTTCTCTGCTTCACTCATATTTCATTATCCTTTCATTATGTAGTGTACATCAATGATACATGACCACACATAGAAGCCGCCGTCCTCTTTGCAGACGAACGTCGGAGCGGTCGAAGCATTGATGCACCGAATTATAAACCTGCTGTTTGTGTGCTTCCGCTTTGCGGTCAGATCATTGCAAAGCCTGTACAGTCGGTCTGTAAGCTCCTGCTGATCTTTGCTCTTGCCGAGGAAAAGCACGGACATAGTGTTTTCCTTTGCACCGTCGAAAAAGATGTTGTCCTCTTTGCCCGGTGCGATCTGTGCCGCATAGCCGCTGCCTTTTGGCAGCATTGCTGTGAATTTTATCCCCGTGAGGGATTTTATATACTCAAAAAGTTCAAGCTGTGGTGTCATTTCTTCCTCATTTCATTCTTGAAAACAGTATCAAAAGCTTTTTGCCACTCTTTCAGGTGCTTGCTTTTGGCGTAATGGCACCACAGCTTTTGACGACCATTTGCAAAATGAAATTCACGGTTACTTTTCTCTTTTTTTACTCCCTTTCGGGAAACAAGAATTTCGCCGCCCTTTCCGTCATCAATAGGGAAGCAAGCCTTACCCGTCAAAGGGTCAACCATTATGATGCCGTAATAGAGATGCCGTGCATAAGGTGTTTTCCACACAAGCTTGCCTTTTTCAGGCTGCGAATTGGTAAGACTGCTGCTTATGAGCGTTCCTTGGTCTTTCGGACAATATTTATTACTATCCTTTAAGACCTGTTTCGATGTAATGAGCAAAGCTTCACCCTCTGCCGCATTCTTTATCCTCGCTATGCAGGCTTCCTTGTCGAATTTAACAGTAACACTCATACCAAACCCACCTCATAATGATGCAGCTTCCTGCGGTCGTAAAGCTTGTCAATGCTGTGTACCGTGTACTCTCTGCCCTCAAAAGTGATGCGCTGTTCTTCCTCAAAACCGTCCGTCCCCGATGAGTTACGACAATCATAGATAAGCACCGCCGAGAGCCGAAGCTCTCGGTTCTGCTTGTCGGTCGAAACAGACGATGACGGGTCTATCCTTACATTTTTCAGCGTGACGGGTTCGGAATAGCTGACCTTTCCGTACTCGTCCTCATCAAGCGGAGTTTCGAGTGTGCAGCTGTGCGGAAGCATTGACTTCGGAATAGCTGTCACGGAGCAAGCCCCCTTCCGAGCAATCCTGCCTGTTCAAGCAGGGAAACGGTCGTAGGACATATATTCACGCCGTTGTAAGTCCTGCCCGAAGTGCCGCCCGAATAGCTGAACTTTCCGAGCGTTGCCTGCCCGAACGAACCGCTGTCCAGAGCGGATACTCCTCCTGCATTATCGAGATATGCGACTTCCGCCGCAACAGCCTTTCGGAGCAGCTCTTTCTGCCGCTCCGTCAGCTTTTCTGTGTCGGGCGCACGGAAAAACAAGCCGTTTACAGCATCTTCCGCACGTTCGATAAGAGAGGGGAGTTCATCTTCGGGAGCATCACCGTGATAAACATCACGGTAATACTCGGCTGTAATGTATGCCATTAAGCCTTGATATCCGAAGCCTTGACGGTGATGTAGCCGACAGCAACGACCTTGCCCGAAGAGATGTTTGCTACCTCGATAACGCTGCCCTCGGCCGCTGTGATCTCGGTAGTGCCGCTTGTAAGCTCCGTACCGCCGTAGCTCTCAGAAGTTGTGCCATAAGCCGCACGAACCGAAGGATTGACCTTGTACTGATAGGTCGTGCCTGTGTTGCCTGCGCTTACAGCTGCAACGGTCTTACCCTTTGCCGAGCCTGCCGAAAGCGAAACCGTAAGAGCGGCAGGGGAGTACACCGTGCGGATAGCAACGGAACGAAGTACCTTATGACCGTAAGCCATACGACCCTGAACAGCGCTTGCACCAATGTACTGACCTGAACCGCCAAGATCCTGAATGTGTACGCCGACCTTGAACTCTTCCGCTCTTGTAGCAAACTTCGGGTGACCTGCGATCATTGCAAGGTTCGCTGTGCCGTCATTCCAGTCGAGGACAAGGAAGCCTGCGATCTTGCCGACAGCGCCTGTCTGAACTACCGTATCACCGAGAGCGGAAGCCTTGATGAATTCGGGAGCGTTGAGGATAAGCGCCGAAGTTTCGGGAGTAACAAGAAGATAACGTCCGTTTACAGGAATGTTCGCCTTGTTCATAGCCGTGCGGATATCCACAATAGTGCTGTAAATGTTGTCCTTTGTGAGGGTTGCAACGTTCATCGGCGTAGAGCCTGCGATAAGCACGGAAGCGCCGTCATTGTCCTCCTGGAGCGCAAGGGAATAGCCTGCGCTGTCAAGACGGTCTGCAACAAGATTGTCGGGGACTGTTGCCGCATCGTAGCCGTCAATGATCTCGTTTACAGCCTTGTCCTTGTCAATGACGAAGTTCTCATAGCTCGTCGAGCCGATGCCTGCCTTGATGCCGTTCGCACGGTCATAGTCGGAAACTGCGACCTCGGTATCTCTTACGGGTATCTTAACAAGTCCTGCCGCAGGTGAACCCTCATAGTCCTTGTTGAATACAACGCCGACCTTGAGAACGCTCTCCTGACGGAGCTTTGCAAGTACAAGGTTTGAATATCTTTCCTGTGATTCATGTGCCATAAATTTTTATACCTCCGATTAAATTTTAATGTTCGGGTTTCGGGCAAGGAAAGCCGCCGTCACCCCGTCTTTGTTGTTTGAGCCGCCCGAAAGGTCAACGCCCGTTGTGATGCCTTTCGTCTGAGCTGTGCCGCAGAATGACGGATATTTCGTTACTACCTCGTCAATAGCCTGCTCAATGGTCTTGCTGTCGCTCACCTTAGCCATAGCAAGCGCTATAACATCGTCTACGGCTTCGGGCTTTACACCTTTAGAGTAAGCCGTGCATCTGGCTTCTGCCGCCTCAGCACGCTTCACAGCCTCTGTCCTGCCGTTCTCTGCGGCGGTTATCTTTTCCTGCGAAAGCTGTTCCGCAGTTTTCTGACTGTCCTGCCATTCCTTAAAGGCTTTCAGCTCATCTTTTGAGGGCATATCTTTCTTTGCCCTGTCAAGCCTCTGCTTAACGATCTCGTCAAGCTCTTTCTGCGTGAAGGTCTTTTCCGCACCCTCGTTCGTAGATACACCCTTTTCGCCCTGCGGACTTACGGGCTGTGTTGGATCACCTCCGCTGTTTTCTGCCATATTGGTTTCGGTTACGGTTGTGTTTGCGTTTGTTTCTGCCATAAAAAATTCCTCCTTTAAGGTCGGGTAGACCGTTATTCCGCTCGCAGTTTTAAGCCGTAAGAGTGTTTCGGGCATAAAAACAGCGCCCTGTCCTCCAACTGTTGGAGAACCGAACGCTTATTTCTGTATTTAGTTGTTTTTTACGGCTCGATTTTCAATTCAAGCCTTGGACACTCGCCTGCTTTATGGGTAAATACTGCATTTGTTCCGCAGAGAATTTCCTTTCCCTTTACCCATATTCGTGTACATTCGTCGTTCGATACAATGACAATACCCTCATCGGAAGGGTCAATAGATATCCTCGATGCGATACCATTGACGTATTTGCTCTCTTTTATCACGTTATCATCTCCTTTCGGGCATAAGAAAAACACCCTTATTCAGAGTGCTAATCTAATCAAGTTCTGTAACGGGTTGAGCTTTGCTTCTGATAAATTTATTGATAGCATCGTTTATATCCTTTTCTTCAAATCCTTCATCTTTAAGAGTTTTAGCGATTTTGCCTATTGGCATAGTATGAAGGTTCATCAATTCATCAACACGATAATCAATTTTACTCATCATTCAGCATCTCCTTTATGAAGTTATAAAGCTTATTATCCTTGCTCTTTAATTCATCTGCATTATTAAAATACGCATCAAATCCAATTGAAAAATATTCGTACATTTTGTTTGCAGGAATTGGTGATTCCCAATCAGCAATATCATCAACATAAATTCTTCCTTGATAGGTATTAATAAATTTATCCGCAGGAAGAGCAAAAATAAATTGTCCCTTAATGTCTGGGTGTTCAACATAAACGACTTCACCAAAGTTAGACAAATCCAATCCATTTGATAGAATGTTTATGAATTTAGGATCATTGTAAATGTCATAAGCATCAGCAAGAACGTGACCGAATTCGTGAATGATACTTCCGTTCATTTTATCGGGGTCAAGAATAAGCTTTTTGCTGTGGGGTTCATAGCTGCAACGACCTCTGTTCGGTACGATCTCAACCTCGCTGACCGTTTTGCCGATAACGTCAAGGTGCTTCTTCGGGATAACAGAAACGATTTCGTCAAGACTTTTGCTCTGTTCTTTCGGAATTTTATCCGATCCGAGAACTCCGTCGAGAAAGTCAAATCCCTTTGACTTCATTATACCATTTCCGCCCGAATTGTCAAGCGTCGGGAGCAACTTTTTCTCTTCTGCCGCCTTCGTCCTATACCCCTGCACTGTCAATCTGTCCGCTTTCCTCGGAAGCCCTGTTTTCTCGCAGTATTCATTGTATTTTGCGGTCTTTTGCTTCACTGTTTCCTTGGCGGCTTTTGCACCCTCTTTGTCACCTGCGGAGTTCAGCATCGAAACTTCACGCTTTGCCGAACGCACTTCACGTTCAAGCCTGCGCTGTTCCTGCTTCTGCTTGTAAAGCTTGTCGTTTTCCTCTTTGTCATACGGGAAATACGTCTGCGTTGAAACGCCCTCGATATGAGGGTAAATATGATGTCCGCAGTTGATGCCGAGGATTCCGTCGGGTTCACCGTAGCTTGATGTACTCCAAGCACGATATTTTTTGTTCTTGCCGCTCTTGGAAAAAATCACGCCTTGGTCGAGCGAGCATTTCGGCCTTGCGCCCGGGTGTGAACTCGTTTCAATCAGGTCAATGTCATAATCATTCATTCGGGTGAACTGCGCCTCGTGTGCCGCATTGGAACAGGTCGTGCGAACGTCCATATTGACGTAAGCCTCGGGCGACCATTGCCGTCCTGCAGCGTCCACAAATGCAGGAATGCCTTTCTCAGACATTTCCTTTATGCATTGCCGAACGGCTGTCTGTCGGCTCTCTGCGCCCATTATGACCTTGCCTGCCGCCTTGTTCAGCGTGTCAAGGTGCTGCTGCTTGTTCACGATCTCCGCCGCCTTGTTCACGGCAGCCGCCGCAGTAGCCCTTGCGAAGTACCGCATAACGGTGTTGACCTTGTTCAGGCGGTCTTTAGCCTGTTTGCTGTACATTGCCGCTGCCTGCAAAGCGGTTTCTTCCATAGGCACGTCAGTTCCCTCGATAATGCCGTCCGAAACAAGCTTGCCGAACCCCTCGTCCATATCCTTGACCGCCGAGAGAGCAGCCCTCGTCATTGCGATTTCTTCCATATCGGCGGCAATGCCCGAATATTCGGCAATTGTGCGGATATTTTCCCTGTCAAGCTTTCCGAGAGCCGCAAGCTGCCGTATCTTCCATTGAGCCGTTGGAATGTCCGCCCGACCCTCGGAAAGATATTCGGCTATGTTCTGCAAAAGGTCATCTTCCATTGCTGTGAGAACGTCTGAACATTCTTCCGCAAGCTCCATAAGTTCAAGCCGTGTCAAGCCTTATCACCGCCGAAGAGATCGTCCAACTGCGCACCGCCCATATTCTGCTCTTTGGCAATGCGCTCTATCTTTTTGAGAGCCGTTTCTTCATCGCACTTGAAAATCTCCATAATAGCTTCTGCCTTGCTCTGTAAGCCTGCCGAAACGAGCTTGATATTGTTGTCGATGAGAGTGTTCTCGTCAATTATGACGTTATCCTTGAAGCCTACGGAAAGCTTGTATTCCGTCCTCGGAAGTTCGCCAAGACTTATGCCAAGTTCAATAATGGCTTTGCAGAATTCCTCGAAGAGTTCCACAAGCTGATTTTTGTGTCCCTTGACCGTCCGAGCCGTCTTGCTTTCCTGCGATATGACTTCCGTTGCGGTCTTCATACCCTCGTTCGCATCGAACGAAAGCGTTCCTGCGGAAAGCCCCGTCTGAAAGCAGAGTATATTCAGCAGAGCATTGATAGCCTTGATATGCTCGTCCACACGAAGCTCGATAGTGTTGTCGGTTATTTTAAGGTCCTTGTCCTCATCGCATTTGAGCGCAACATAAGCCTCGTCATCGGCATCGAAATACCGCACCTCCGAACCCGTTGTCGGGTCAATTACGGTCTGAACACAACTGCTCGGTACGATTATCCTTTTCTTGCCGAGAACGAACTCCCTCGCAAAGCTGTCGAACGCCACATCGAGCGCTTTAAGCGTATCAAGAGCATTCGCATAGACCGAAATACCGAGCGGAACATAGAACTCCGCATTGTTCGCCACGTCAGGACGGAAGTACTGAAAAGTCGGCATCGGTATCTCCGAATCGATGAAATCGGGAGCATCACCGAACAGCTCGCTCAAAGGGCAGCGTTCACCGACAGCATTTTCGCTGTTCGACTTGAAAAGAAATGTTTCCGTCCTGTTTTTTCCGTCGGGAAGAAGCGTCTGTCGCTCGAAGATCGTGTAGAAGATCTTTCCCCTGACCAAAGACGAGCGGAAAACAGCGGAAGTAATGCGCTTGTTATCCCACGACAGCGGAAGAAAATCCGCCGCCGATATGTAGTTCATGAGTATTTTTCCGTCTTTGACGTATTCCCGAAGCACTCCGCCGCCCTCGGCAAACGAACGGGCGATAAGCTCGGGAACGTGCTTCCAGAAGCCCTGCTCGTTCATTACCTTGTCAATGTATTCCTTGTACTGTTCATTGTCGCAGGCTATCTCGACCTGTTCCGCAAAGCAGAGGACAGACAGCTCATCGCAAAGTGTCTTTCCTGCGTTCAGCAGGTTCATTCGGCGCAAGCCCTTTTTGTATAACCCCGAGCGCCTGACCGTGTTCCAGTACGGCTTGCCCTTGTAAACCTTCGTCCAGCTGTACATATCGTTGTAAAACTTTTCAAGGCTCGGTGCGTCCTCGTTCGGGAACGCCGCAGTATAGTCGTTTAATATCAATTTATCACCTTACCCTTACATTCAGAATATCTTTCATATACGGCTCTGTGGAATACTCCTGCGCATCGAGGTTGTCAATGTTGGTCGTGCTGTCATCAAGGCGGATATCCGCAGTTTGACTGTCCGCCCACATTGCTTCCGAGAATGCGTCTATCGTCGCCGTGCAGCTTTTATGTATCTTGTACCGTCCTGCACCCTGCAAAATGCAGTAGAAGCGGATACGGTCGTTTATTTCCTTTTTCCGTGCGTTGTGGACGTTTATCTTCCAGCCGTTCTGCGCAGCTTCGGCTTTTATTCCGCCGATGAGCGTCTGCTCTGCGCTGTCGCAGTACATATCGGTCACGGGAAAACGTCCGCCTGCAATGAGCCTGCACTCTTCGATGAATTTTCCAAGATCATCATAAAGCTGTTTCGGCGTTGCAGCGTCCTTTCTGCGGTAGTCGTGTATCGTTATGATCTCACGGAAACCTCTTGTAAAAGCCGTGCAGTTGAAAGCGTGAGCCGATGCACCGCCGCCGAAGTCTACGCCTATCGTTGCAAAGATGATGTCATACTTTTCGAGATCATCTGTGATAAAGCTTTCGGGGCTGTCTGCGAATGTGCGGTAGATAAGCCCCTCTGCGTTCACCCAGTCGCCTAAAATGTATCGGTCGTAGTAGATCGTACCCTGATATTCACGCTTCAGATTTTCCACAAAATCAGCCGAGAGGAAAGGGTTATCATCGAGAGTGTATTTCTGACAGTAGATGTCCGCATCGCTGTCAAGAAATTTCTTGAACCAATGATGCCGCCCCTCGGGGTTGCACGTCCCATCAAAACGGCTGTACGGCTTGTCAAGTCGGGATTTGAGCATATCGAAAACGCCCTGATGCCATGTCACGACCTCGTCACCGTAGCAGTATTTGATAGATGAACCCCGAAGCCTGTCGACCTGCGTTATCTTATCCGCACCAAGGCAGTAACAATGCTCCCCGAACAGCTCCGCCGTGTTGTCCGAGCGAATGTCCGTCACGAATGCCGAACCCCACATATCACGGAGCGGTTCGATGATGTTTCTTTGTAAAGTGCCTTTCGTGTTGCCGAGAAGAACCACAAGCCCCTCTTTGCCTGCGACAGCTCTTATGCGCTTCGGGATAACGAAGTAGTCCATATAGGTCTTGCCCGAACGGGTAGCGCCCGATTTCACGTTCCAACGGTGCGTTGCCGAGCGGAAATATTCTTGCTGCATAGGAGAAAAAGCCATTATTCGCCGCCCCCGATCTTGGAAAGCACTTCGTCAAGCTTCGAGAGTGCGTCAGAGGTGTCTTCAAGCGGCTTTTCTCTCCACCCCTTGAAATTATTCGTAAGTGAGAACTTCGCCCCGTTCACGCCGTCACGGTCGTACAAGCGGCGCTCTGCATATTCCTCGCAACGAGATTTCGCAACGGTGATGATGTCGTTGAACTTGTCCGAACGTGCCTGATAGTCGAGCAGGCTTTGTCGGGTTTTGAAGCCGAGAGCCAGAGCTAAGCCTGTAACGGTCGGAGGGTGTGCGCCGATAATGACAGGTACGCCGTTTTTATCCGTGATGATCACGCCTTTACTGTCGGTGATCGTATGACCTTTGCAGTCCTCGAAAAATTTATCGACCGCTTCGGAAAGCTCGGCGGCGTTCTTGTATTTCGGCTTACAGCCCACATTATCCCTCCTTACACGAGAAACAGCCGACCGGATCGCTCCGTATCGGCTGTCACAATTTTCGACTGTATAAAGCATAGCATATAAAGTTGCCCCATATCCGCAAAATTGAAAATTTTTTTCAGAAAATTTCTCCGAGTTCTTCCGCAAGGGCGATAAGGAACTCATGTCGGACTGTCTGACATGAACGTTCGCTTTTAAGCGTTCGGCAGTAGGAGATAGCTATTCCCGATAAAAGGTTCTGCTGTAAAAACAACTGCTCATCGTCGGCGAACCGGGAGAGCGCACGTTCGACCGCTTCCGTTCGGTATCGGAGCAGGCGAGTGTGCTTCTCTATCTGCTCGGCGGCTCTCTCAACGGGGTGAGGGATATCGGGAGAACCCTGTCCCGTAGGCACACGAAAGATAGCATCCGCTTCAATGCGTTTGATGAGTTTCTTGTCGCGGTCATAGCTTCCTGCTGTGGAAACACAGCGCTTGTACACTTCACGATCAAGGTATTTCGGATAATACGTTCTCATTTGCCCCTCCCATATTTTTCTCTGAACCTGCCGAGTACGGCGTAGAACTCTTTCTCCCCAAGTTTACGAGCCGCTGTAAGTTCATCACGGACAGTAATTGCTTCTTCAAGTGTCGGTATCATCGGAACGGATTCAAGCACACCGCCAACAGTCAGCCGAACAACGTAAAAATTTTTGTATCGGCGAATGTTCCGTGGGTTTTTGTACTGCTTCTTTGCCCGTATTCCTGCATTGATCTCCCCTATACGGCGAAGCGCGGCATGAGGATCCTTATCACGAAGATCAAGAAGCTCATCTCTGACAGCTTCGGCTTCTTCATGGGGAATAAAGCCCGTGCGGTACTGCTTGCCTTTGATGCTGATCTGCACACGTGTCCTGCCGTTCTCATTCGATATGCAGCCGACCTCAGAGCGTGCCGCTTTTCTCTTCGGCGGACGTGGGAGCAGGTCTGCACTGTTCTTCCGAACCTTTGACAGCTCACGGTAGATATGCTTCGGGGTCACGCCCATTTTATCAGCGATCTCACGTCCGTTATAGCCGTAAGCAATATATCTGCATATATCACGCTGATGAGGTGTACAGCGCCGAAGAATAGCCTCTGCGCTTTCTTTATCCTCGATCGCTCTGAATCCGTTTGCAGATGTGCTGTCAGCGAGCAGGTCTTCAACCGTTCCGATCTCGTCCGCATCAGAGTTTGGTGAGAGAGAATCGGCTGTCGAAATATGTACCGCCCGTCCGCCTCTCGACCATGCTTTCTTCGCATTGATGCTGTCGATAACGTGACTGCGAATATGCAGAAACAAATAGCTCGCATAGTAGCGGTCACGATCTTCTTCGTTCGTGAAGCTCTTGCCCTCGGCGGCTTTGTCCACAGACTTCACGCCCAGTACAAGACCATAAGCGGCCGCCGCATAGTGATCGTCTTTTTCCTGCGGCGTTTCACGCCCGGAACGCAGATACAGCTCGATCAGATATGCGTACTTGACAATAAGAAATTTTTCACGTTCGGAAAGCTTCTGCATTTTGCTCACTGATATCACCTCGATAAACCAAGCATAACACAAAAGCTGTCCGAATTTCAGGACAGCTTATATCGTGTCTATTTTTGCTTTTTTACGAGCTTCAATTCATAACCGAGAGCTGACAGCCCTGCGATGAAATTAACATTGAGGTTGAACCCACAGCCGTTTATGATACTGCTGATTGTCGACTTTGAAACACCCGCTATTTTGCTTACGTTCCGAAGCCCCTTTGCTTTGCATTCGGCTTCAAATATGTTTGCTATTTCTTCAAGGATCATATTATCGCCCCCGTTAATAATCATCGTCGTTATCGTCAATACAATCAGCGTCAAATAAAACGTTGTAAGTTTTTCCATTCAGCTCAAAAGAGGTTTCAGCGTCGGTTAAACAAGTCCAGTCAAGCTTCTGACCGCAGAACGGGCAAAATTCAAAATCACGGTCTGAAATATCGCTGTCACAGCTTCCACAAGTGATCGATTCGGGGTCAAACGGAGCTCTTTTGCTCCAGGGCGTGTTTTTATCGGGCATTTTTATCACCGTCCTTTCTGTTAGATTTTTCTTTTATACCCCACATACATTCTGCAACTTTGCGTGGATGACGAAATATCACGTGTATTAATGCCCTCCACCAAACAGCGGTTTCTTCGCCCGAAAAAGTTTTACCACATAAAATACACTCTCTTGTACAGATTTTGTACAGTGTTATCTTAATTGTGTATTTATTTTTCATTTTCATCACTCCAATCAAAAGCCTGTCCACATTGAGAGCAGTATAGTGGCGTTTCTGAAAGTCCGTCGCTATATGTAGCCCCGCAATTGGGGCATTCCCCGTCATTATATTTGTCGCCACATTTCTTGCTATGTCGTTCGTTCGGTTTTTTCGGTATCTGCTTTTCGAGAGCCTTTGAGAGTTCGATTTTCAGTTTCAAATCTCCGATAAAAGTTCTGTCAAGTTGGTCAAGTGCTTTTTTTGGTGTCATTTTTTATTCCTCCAACAGTTGGAGAATCCTTTGTCGCAAAAACATCATCAAGCGAAGCAATAACGATCGACTTGCTTTCCATATCGCTTAATTCTGCCTGGTAGAAGAATTCTCCGGTAGATTTTTTTCTCAGTATGCAGCCTGTCAGGAAGTAATCCTTGTCAACATAATGACGGGAAAGCTTCAGATGAACAGGCTTGCCAAGGTTATATTTGACTTCCGAAAGTTTCATTGTCCGTGTCCTCGATCCGGATAAATATGCCCGGAGTTTCCGCCCAGAACTTTTCGGTTATTTCGGAAACCACAAGAGCATCATCTTTCCAAAAGCCGCACTTTGTCATGCAGTCTTTGAGCATCTTCTGTAAATTATCCGTGTCGGGACGTGTCGTCTTGTATTCTCCGTTCTTGTGGCTGCCCTGTATTGGGAACAGCCACTTTGTCACAAGTCTGACACCCGAAGTCAAAGGCTGCGGGATAGTATGCTGTGACAGATGAGCCACAAGCTTTTCTTTCGCCGCTTTCAGCTCAGGCGGATCATAGAAGTGAGGCTCACCGTTTCTTACAGCTACCTTGTGTTCCTGTGCCGTAACTGTCGGCGGGACCATAGGCATAAAAAACTGAATTTTCATTTTCTGTTCGCTCCTCTCTTGCGCGCGGTGTCCGTGGTCGGGTGTGTATCGGTGTCCGCCCCCTTAGCGGGACACCGTACCACACACGGACACGGGTGTACACATATACCGTAGGTATATATGATTTCGTCGTGTCAAAACGGAATCATATTTTTTCTGATTCCGTTTCAAAACGAAATCAGAACCGTTTATGTTCCCGTTTTGAAACGAAATCATAAATTTTATGTTTCCGTTTCAAAACGAAATCTTAGTGTTCGTTTTCCGTTTCATCTGATTTGTAAACTTTTCCCGTGTCTTTATTTACCCTGTAACCTGCCTTTTTCGCCCAATCTCTGACCGTGTTCAAAGGCTTGCCGAGCAGGGTAGATATTTCCTGCATGGTAGGTAATTCATCATCGATACACAAGGAATTGTAAGCGTTAATGAAGCTGTCAATGTTGTCCGAACTGCTCTTTTTCTTCTTTTCAGTAGCTTTTTCCCAGGGCTTTCTGTTGTCTTCGAGCTTGATATCCGCAAGAACTCCGCTGCTGTCTGATCTGTGTATAGGATAATCGAACCAACAGTTAATAGAGGAGAAGCTTGCAAATTCTCGCAGAGTACCCTCTATTCGCCACGCTGTGCGCCGTGATAACGTCTGCTTGCCGCTGCTTATATCAGCGCACATAAGCTTGTATGAAGCTTCGGACAGTTCTTTGAGAGCGTGTTCACGCATCTTTGCAGCAGAGAATAAATCGTCCCGTGATGCAGATTCCTTGAAATTCGGATCAAATCGCAGTATCCATTCAAGACACACGCTGCATATAAGCTTGTCTTCTTCGGATTTGCGAATACTGTCCGTTATTTCAAGCTCCGTAAGATCGAGCAGTGCATCAGGGTCACGGGCGAATACTCCCGAACCCGAAGCTCTGTCCATAGACTTCTTGCCGCCCTGACTGCCTTTGCTGTGATGGTGACAGTATATGACCGCACAGCCTACTTCGGAGCATACCTTGTCAAACTGATTACAGAAGTAAGCCATCTGATCTGCGCTGTTTTCATCACCCGTTATGATTTTATATATAGGGTCTATGATAACAGCTATGTAGTCCTTTTTCTGTGCTCTGCGAATGAGCTTTGGTGCAAGCTTGTCCATAGGTACAGATTTTCCTCGCAGGTGCCACATATCGATGTTGGAAATATTATCAGCTTTAAGATTAAGAGCGTTATATACGTCTTTGAATCTGTGCTTGCAGCTTGCTTTGTCAAGTTCAAGGTTAACATATATTACTTTACCCTGCGCACATTTAAAGCCAAACCAGTCCTTTCCTTCCGCAATTGCAATGCAAAGCTGTATAAGTGCAAAGGACTTTCCGGCTTTTGAAGGACCTGCAAGAAGCATTTTGTGTCCCTGACGAAGTACCCCGTCAATCAGCGGAGGTGAAAGCTCGGGAAGGTTTTCCCATTCATCTGCAAGGTTTTCTACCTCGGGCATATCATCGTTAATGCTTTCTATCCAGTCCTGCCATTCGGTGAAACTTTCCTTGCCGATGTTGGTATCGATAATGTACTGCTTTTTGCCGTTGCGCATTACTCCCGGAAGACGTGAAAGTCTTGAGGGGTTGCGGTTCTGCTTGTCAATTTCAAGACCGTTTTTATGACAGATATTGTAGAGATAATCAACACGCTTTCGGTATTCGGAGTAGTCCGAAGCATCTATCTTTATAATTGCGTGGATAGATTTGCCGCCCGAATAAACAAGCATTGCAACGGGAAGCTCCAGCTCCCGTATAAGGGCGTTCTGCTCTTCAAGAGCCATACTGTCCGATTCTACAAGCGCATAACGGTAATCGGTGACATTTTCGTTTTTTACACCCTTGCCGTCAAGAGGGTTGAAACGGATCCAAGCTCCTGCGGCAGGGTTGTAGTCGCCGAGAACTGCTCCGATATCATCACCGTGCTTGTTAAGTTCGGCAATGAGTTCTCCTGCCGTTCTGGTGTATGAGCCTTTGGTGGGAAGATATTTCGTCTTGTTGTCCTCTGTCTTCTCCCACGTTTCGGTAACATAGCCTACTGTTTCGGAAGCTTCAAACAGCGTTTCGAGATATCGTATTATTTCTTTGGCAGGGTGCCAGTCAGCAGGCTCATAAAGTTTTACACCCTCTGAGCTGTGACTGATAACGCCGTTTTCTTCAGCGTTTATTTCATCACTCCAGTCGAAAGTCCTGTTTTCATAGCCTGTTGGCTGCCAGCCCTGGTCTTTTGCATATTGTATTATAGTTCCTGCCGTTACGGGAGGAGCAGCAGAGCCGTTAAAGCTCTGCCACTTCTTCTCACAGTCGCCTGCATGATAACGTGCAGAATCGCCTTTGCTCCAATTATCCCAGTCTTTGCAGGTGTAACCCTCATCTTTGAGAGCCATTCCGACATTGACCCATTCCTGATAGTCAAGCGCAGCAGGATCTATGTGATCGAGTATTTCAAGTAATTCCGACATATTTCCTCCGATCAATTAAAGGCAGGCGGCTCTGTGTTTGGCGTATATTCCGCAGGTGTTATACCCTTAGGCACTCTCCAGTTGTTAGCCGCAATGCGTCCGATAAGCTTACTTGCTTCTTCAAAAGGCCACGTTCCGACGTGCTTGAAGCCCATGCTTTCAAGGCGGCGTATCTGTTTCGGCGTTGTAAGCCCTTCCGCTCTACGCTTTTCAAGACGGTCAAGTATGAGCTTTGCTTTGCCTGCACTGTCGATCTCGTCAGGAAATATACCCATGTTTTCAAGACGTTCTCTCTGTTTGTCTGTCGGAGGTTCACATTCCCAACCGAATGCAGGAACATAATTTGCAAGATCGGAGGACTGTATAGACATTTCGTACTGCAAAGGATCCACAAGCGCACGTTTACGCTTCTTCATAGCAGCAAGCTTTTCAGCGAGAGCGGCTTCACGTTCCGCAACAACATCTTCAGATGCCGAGCGTTCCGCTTCTTCGATATCGACGGGACAGCCTGCGTTATCTGCGAGCTTCTCCGTCATTTTCTTGGCAACAGCTTCATCGGTACAGATAAGATGCGCAGGACGACAAAGTTCGTGACGTTCAGTATGCCATAAAAAGTCGAGAAGCAGTAATTCGGTCTTGCCGGGAGAAAGGCGTGTACCTCTGCCGACCATCTGACAATACAGACCTCTTACCTTTGTCGGACGGAGAACAATAACGCAGTCAACATCGGGACAATCCCAACCTTCCGTAAGAAGCATAGAATTGCACAGCACGTTATATTTGTTGTCTGCATAGTCCTTGAGTATCTCGGCACGATCGGGACTGTTTCCGTTTACCTCCGCCGCTCTGAATCCCTTGCTGTTAAGTATATCCCGAAACTTCTGAGATGTCTTTACAAGAGGGAGAAATACAACGGTCTTACGGTCTGAGCAGTATCGCTTCATTTCATCAGCGATCTGGTATAGGTACGGGTCAAGAGCCGTGTCAATATCCGAAGCTTTGAAATCTCCTGCCTGCGTTGCAACACCCGTAAGGTCAAGATTTATCGGTATCGTTACAGCCTTGATAGGGGAGAGATAGCCTTCTTTAATTGCCCTTGGAAGAGTGTATTCGTATGCAAGACTGTTAAAGACTTGACCGAGGTTTTTCATATCGCCACGGTCGGGCGTTGCTGTTACTCCGAGAACATCAGCATAAGGAAAGTAATTGAGAATGTTCTGATAGCTGTCGGTTATAGCGTGATGCGCTTCATCTATGATTATGGTATCAAAATATTTGTGGTCGAAGCCTGCAAGACGTTTTTCTCTCATAAGGGTCTGAACCGAACCGACAACAACTCTGAACCAGCTTCCGATACAGCTTTCGTCCGCTTTTTCGGTCGCACAGCAAAGTCCTGTTGCCTTTTTGATCTTGTCAGCCGCCTGTTCAAGCAGTTCTCCACGATGAGCAAGGATAAGCACACGCTTTCCGCGAAGAACACATTCTTCCGTTATCTTGGCAAAAACAATGGTCTTTCCGCAACCTGTCGGAAGCACCAAAAGGGTCTTGCTGTTGCCGCTGTCCCATTCGTTGAGAACAGCGGTCATAGCTTCCTGCTGATATGGTCTTAATTCCATCAGAATTTACCTGCCTGCCAGCCCGATGATGATGTAGTATTGTACTGCACAGGTTGAGATGCAGGTTTTATAGTCTGAACATCTTCATCATAAGCATAGAATTTTTTTATCCTGTTGAACAACTTGTCGCTGTTTTTACCGGGTTCAGCAAAAACATGACAGCGGCCTTTCTGTCCGACAAGTCCCGTCCAGTTCATGCGCAAAGGCTCGCCGTGCTTCTTCATTCCGACCGAGAGGAACAGCGAAGAGAGTTTCCATTCAAGCTTACTGCAAAGCAGAAAATTCTCTGTTATGGATATTTTGTCTTCCGCTCCCCATATCGTAAAGGTCACGATAGCCTTTTTGCACGCAGGAAGCTTGTCCGAACCGTCAAACGTGCCTCTTTCAAATTTTTCAACGGTGAAATCATAATCACCTTCGGGAAGCAGAACGAATTCCGAACTTTCGTTGTTTATCTCGCTGTCCCAGTCGTATGTGTAGTTGTTTTCCATGTTATGTACCTCTCTTTAGAACGGAATTTTTATATTTTCTTGGATAATTGCGTAAACCTGATCCCATGCTCCGATGAGAACGCCGTTAATAAAATCGGGAGGGTATTTTGCAACGGGCATCTGCTCAGGGAAGTAGCCTTTGTTTGCGACCGCAAAGCGTATATCCTTTTCGGAAACGTTATTGGCTCGCATAAGGTCCTGAAGAGCCTTGGGTATATCGGGCGGAATATCGGGTTCGCCGCCTATCTCTTCAAAATCCGACAGATCGCTCAGGTCATTAAGCTCATTAATAGCGGTATTTGTGCTGCTTGGGTTCTGCACAGGCGCAGGCTGTTCAGCAGGTTCGGGGGGAGCTGTCTGCGCTTTTATCACAGGCGGCGGAGTGACTGCTTCGGTGTTGACCGCCGCGGAATGTTCGATAACGTGTGCTATCTGCGAGTAGTCAAGCGGAAGCTTCGGGGGAAGATCGGCACGGTTCTTTGCGTCCCAGCAGGGGTGATGTGTGGTGTACATTACACGCTGACCGCCCTGCGCCTTGAACTTCCTGCCTTCTTTATCGGCTGCAACAGAATATGTTTCATAGTTGCAGAACAGGATCATATCCGCCCATTCCTTGACAAGCGGAGCTGTCTGCGAACCTGTTTTCTTTCCGAGCTTCAGCTCATAGCGGTCATAAGCTCCTGCTTCATCGGGCTGTTCAAACTTTTTAAGCTGCGAATGGCAGTTCAGAACAACGTGACAGATGTCCTTGTCGATAAGCTCCTGAAGAAGATTGAGAAAACGTCCGACAGCCTCGGCAACATATACATAACCGTTTCCATAGCCGAAATCCTCAATGCCCTTTTTGCCGTGAGTGCTGAGTACATCTTCAATGCAAAGCCTTTCCGCCCAGTCCATTGTGTCAATGACGAGCGTTTCACAGATCTGTGGGTTCTGCTTAACATACTCGATATAGTTGATAAGCATTGTCCATGATGTGGGCTTGTCCTCAAAACGCTTTACATCAAGGTTTCCCGTGCTGCCCTCAGTATCAATGAAGAGTGGCTTCGGAAAGTGTGCCGCAAGAGTAGATTTGCCTACACCTTCGGGACCGTAAATAACTACTTTCTGTCTTTTGCGGATAACTCCGCCCGAAATTTTTACGTTCATATCGGTATTCCTTTCATACTATCATATCAATAACATCGGAGGCGTAAACCTTTGTGCCGTCTGCCTTTTCGATGAGTGTATTATCAAGTGCATATTCGACAAGCTCGTTCAAAATATCCTGCGCAGGCTTGCTTGTGGCACTTTTTATAGCAAGGATCTTTACATAAGAATCATTGGATATTTTTACGTTTGTAAAGCCGCTTAAAGGGAAATCCCTTGCTGTGCCTTTAAAAATGAGCTTTTCACTTTTCATCAGAATGTACCTGCTTTCCATGTCTTATTTTCTATAGGTTCTTCGGGGGCTTTTCCCTTGACATAGCCGTCCTCGATGATTATGCTGCATTCATCACCCGTGGAAACCCGTGTTGCAATTGCCTGTAAACCCTCTGCTTCAAGCCATGTGCCGAACTCGTTGAGAGTTTCAATGTCCATCTGTTCAAGCTTGTCCATAAGCACAAATCCGCATTCAGGGTTGAGCTTGCGCACGATCGCAGCGGCAACACGAAGCTGTTCCGAACCACTCATGCAGTCCCATTTTGCCCCGTTATATGTAAGCTCGCCGTTATCTACCGAAAGACCCGGGAGAGGGAGAGCCGCATTATCAAGAAGCTTCCTGCGGTCAGCACGGACGGTTTCTATCATTCCAGTAAGAGAATCATATTCATCTTTATACTGCTTGGCTTCCATTTCAGCTTTTTCTTTATCAAGATTACTGCGAATTTTTATGTTTATGCTTTCGATATCACGAATGTTGTTTTCAAGCTCGGCTGTGCTTTCATCATACAAGAACGCCGCTGACTGTTCAGCTATCTTTAAATCTTCGGAAATGCTGTTCTGCTGACTTTCAAGCTCGGAAAGCTGCGAGCGAAGTATCTCTATCCTGCTTGTGATATTGGCATGTGCAGCTTTAAGCTGTTCCGCTCTGTCACGCTTGCGCTGGTTTTCTCCGTTGCGGGCAAGTATTTCCTGCTGCTGATGAATAAGCTCCGAAGCCGATACAGGTTCTTTCGGAACGCCATCATACTCGGGAAGTTCAGCGGCGTATTTTGCTTTCTGCTCTGCGATACGTCCTATTTCAAGTCTGCGGTTGTACAGCTTGTTTTCCTGGGTGTCATATTCCGCAAGCTTGTCGCCAACACCGATTATCTGTAAAAGCACAGCGGCTTTATCCTTAGAGGACGATTCCATAAACTTCGGGAGATCAAGAGCAAATGTGCTTATGAAAGCATTGAGAAGCTGCTGACCGCCTCTTTTTCCGCTTTCATCGGTCACTTTAAGGTCGCTGTTCTTTCCGCAGCGTTCAACGATAATGCCGTTGCTGAGCTTTACCTTTAAATGCGGCGGTACAGCAGAGCCTTCACGGGCTGCTCCCGAAGGACGGAACTTGTCACCGCCGAGCGCCCATGCAATGGAATCCAATACAGAGGTCTTGCCCTGGTTGTTCTTACCGCCTATAATGGTAAGTCCGCTTTCGGAAGGTTCGAGCTTGACCGCTCTTATACGCTTGACATCATCAAGTTCAAGACTGTTAATTTTTATCATAATAACTACTCCTTTATTTCTCTCACAAAACCGCAAAACATTCGCTGACAATTTTTGCCGTGCAGCTGTACAGATGATGCTCGTCAATGTTCTTCTCAATTACCTTGCGCTGTGCAGCCTTTAACCCTCTGCCTTTAAGCCACTGCGTTTTGTTAAGCTCCGAATTGAACTCCTCGGCTCTCTGCAAAGCCTCCGTCACCGAACCGCAGGGGATAAAATAAATATCACCTGCATCGTTGACGTTCCAACGTCCGCTGATCTCCGTGTAAGCATTTTCACGGGACGAACCGTAATGATACGGACGTTCATCATCGTCATCACGCTTGTAGTCCTCAAGCTTCTCGATGAGCGTGAGAGCCTTTTCACGGTAGCTTTCTTCCTTGGCAGAAACCACGAAGCAGTGGTGCGAATAGTAATACTGCGATACGATAAGTACATATTTTATATCATTCATACTTGACAAATCCTTTCTTATGCCTTATAATAAGGTTGGTTAGTTTTGTTTTGAGCCTGTTTCGGTTGCCGCCGATGCCGATAGGGCTCTTTTTTTATTCCTGTTCATCGTCTTCGTCCTCATCGAAGCAGAGCAGGATATTTTCCGCAGTCTGCAGGATAAGCAGCCCAATGAGCGCCGCTGCGATGAAGCAGATAAAAAAATTATACATCGTTTTTAGTCTCCTCGATTTTCTTGATGATGCGGAACAGAGCTTCCGCACAAGCCTCCGCAGACGGCTTTCCGTACATCTCGATACGCCTTCCGCTTTCGGAATATACGACCTTATCGGGCGTTCTGCCCTCGATCTCGGGGATTTTGATCTCAGACATTTTTCTCACCTTCCTTTCTGAATTCTTCCTCAATGAGAGGACCGAGTATCTTTGCGAGAAAAGCAATTACTTCTTCATTGTTGACCTCGGTTTTGTTTATAACTTCTGATGTCATAGAAACTCCTTTCACAGCATAGCCAGTTCGTTGGCTTCGTCTTTCAGCCTGTCCAGTCTGAGCCTGAGCGACCTCTGCTCGTCCTCGATCTCCTGCATACGCTTTGCGGTTTCCTGCATATCGCAGATAACACGCATACCGTATTCAAAGTAAAGATTTGCTGCCTTTTCCTTGGCGTTTGCACAGTTGCGGTTAAAAGCAGGGTGATAGTTATACACGAACTGTATGATCTCAAATTCTTCATCACTCGGCTTTCTTGTGCAGTCGGGAAGTCTGCGTTCAAATTCTTCTCTGGTCATTTTTCTCAATTCCTTTCTTGACTAATACCCCTATTCGTTGTATAATTATGTAAATTTACAGCGAAAGGAGGAAAATTTATGAGTATTTGCCCTTTTATGAGTAAGAGCAATAAGGTCGATGACTGGAGCGGCTGTATAACTACTTGTGAGCTTCGTATTAACAATAGTTGCGCATTGAAGATATTGGCTCAAAAAGCTATACACGATGCAAAGAGAGAAAAGTCAAACGACGTTTTGAAGAGCGAGCAGAGTGCTGCAAATAGCACCGGTTAATTGCACGAGTTCTTCAACACTATGCTCCTGTTTTGCTTCCTTTGAGAGCATCTGTAAATGCTCCCAAAGGAGCTTTTTTTCATTTTCGGTTGTAAGTTTCATTTCTATTTCCTTTCAGCCTATCTCAACTTCCAATTTCATTTTTTCAAGCTCTTCGACCGCTTCTTTCAGTTCGGAGAGCTTTTTCTCTACCGTCTGCATCTGTTTCTTGATCTTGTCAATATTTGCGACTGATACAGTCAGTTCGATAGTGGAATTGCTTTCTCGACCTACAAGATACTTAATCGGTATATCAAGAACTTTTGCAAGCAACGCAATTTTATCTCTTTTCATATTGGAGATGTAACCATCTTCCCATTTTTTTACGGTGCTTTTTCCAACGCCAACAGCGTTACCTACATCTTCAAGTGTTAAGCCTAATTGTTTCCTTCTACTATGTATTATTTGACCAATTGTCATTCTCTTCACCTCACTTTCTTAGTCAAACTCTTCATCGAACATTTCTTTTGCAGCGGCTATCAGCTCACAGTGCTTTTTAGAATTGTTGACCTTACGATTTAAGATAACAATATCATCACACTTGTCAAACAGTTCTTCTACGCTGATATCAGGGAAGAACATCTGCTTGATCGTCAAAGCTTCATCGAGTGTAAAAGATACCTTTCGTGTAAACTTTGAACTTAACGCTCTTGCTGTTATTCTGAGAGCCTTTGCAATATCCTTTTTCTTTATGCCGTGTTCTGCAATTTTGGCTTCCAGTATTGGATATGCAGGGGGACGGTGGACTTTTGCTGACATTTTCTTCACCTCTCAATATCTAGATATTTTGCAATAGCATTTGCAATAGCTTCGCTGTCATATCGTTCGCACATAAATTTACGGACTGTTGCATACGGATAGCCAATAGCCCGTGCAAGCTGTTTCTGATTTATGTGGCGTATTCTCATCTGCTTGACTGCTTCTGCGATAAATAAACTGTACAAATTATCACCCCTTTTCGGATTATTTTGTAACAACTGTTGACAAATCAAAGAAAAAATGATATTATGCAGATAGGGAGAATTGCATAATAATAGTAAAAACCTATAGTTCGGATAGGTCTGTTTTGCTATATCTCTTTATTGAACAGATGTTATGATATAAGTATAATTCATCTAATGATGAAAGTCAATGACTTTTTAATCAAAAGATGAATTTTGGCTATATACACAGAAAATAAAGAACGCATTTATGTAAAATTCATAAGTAATATAAATAAAAAAGGCTTCACCATCGGTGAAGCCTTTAAGGAGGTTATATATGATACTATGAATGAATTTACAACTTGGTCATTT
>OHQF01000317.1_pt1 | contig 33076 bp, 57 predicted proteins | sample 1578001 | NCBI WGS metagenome assembly OHQF01 (sample SAMEA3879538, study PRJEB24766) | human gut metagenome | biome: human-associated habitat; feature: feces | place: USA | collected 1985/1987 | reverse complement strand
ACCTTACACCCAGGCCGTAGCCAAGGATGCCCAGGCGGCGACGGATGCAGCGGCAAACGCTACGGAAGCCGCCCGAAGTGCGGAAGCCAGTGCCACCCAGGCGGGACTATCCGCTGATAATGCCGCCAAGTCCCTGAAACAGCTGAAGGACGGAATCACTTCCGGGGATTTCCGGGGCGAAAAAGGCGAGAAAGGCGACAAGGGAGACCCCGGCGAAAAAGGCGAAAAGGGAGATCGGGGCGAAGTCGGCCAAACTGGCCCCGCCGGTGACACCACCGCCGCCGATGCAGCGGCAGAAGCGGCAAAGAAAGCTGCCAAGGAAGCCCAGAAAGCGGCGGAAGCGTCTGCCGGTTCGGCGGCGCAGGCGGCGGAATCTGTCGGCGGTCTGGCGGATGATCTGGCTACGCTGAAAACCGAAAACACCGCCCTGAAAGCCGAGACGGCCAGAACCGCCCGGAGCCTGGACTACCTTTGGAAAAAGTCGAGTGGCATCATCTACGACACGGAGACCGTCACGGGAGCCGGGAGCAGTGTCACCGTGCCCAGCGGGGCTATGGATTACGCCGCGCTGCGGGTGGTGGGCGGCATGAGCCAGCGGGACGAAGAAAACAATGTGCTAATTGATGCCCCGGTGGACGAGGTGCGCGTATCCAACGCTGCCGGGGATAGCACCAACGCATACCCCATTCCTCAGGCCATCCGGGATATGTGCCCGGACTATGGTATCGGCGTATCGGCAGATTGCTATAACTACATTGATTTTGCGGCAAAACAATATCATCATATTGTTGGCGGATATGTGTTCGGTGGATCAGAACGCTATTTATACCACGAAAAAATAGGCACATGCTCCCGCAATGTTATTCAAATAGATATAAAGCGAAAACCCGGAATCGGGAAAACATTATTTTCCCCATATAATTTTTATTATGATTTTTCGGCGGATGTGAAGCATTATTACGTTGGGAAAACAGATGATTCTCAATCTGGGATGGCCGAGCTGTATGTGTTTGACACATTCGCAACTTTGGGCGAATGTCGAACAGCTTTGATTGGGGCAAAATTATATTTTGAGCTAGCCACCCCCGAAACCATCGACTTGTCCGCCGTGTGGCCGGATGATTTCGGCGTTTTGCGGGTGGAGGCGGGCGGCACAATCAACCTGCATTATCCCGCCCTGGATGACGGGTTTGAGCTTGCCGTGCCGTCGGAAACGGAGATCATGGTAGACGTTGCAAAGGTGGTGGAAACAGATGGATGATCTTGCCAAAAAGCTGGCCGCCCTGAACGGCCTGACCCAGGACGACCTGAAACCCAAGCCGGACAACACCGGGGAGCGGCTGGACAACCTGGAGACCACCACGGACGATATTATTTTGATGATGGCGGATTTGATTGGAGGTGACGAAAAATGAAAACCCTGAGTGCCCTGAAGCTGCGCATTATGGTGCGGGCGTTCCGCGTCCGGATTGCAAACGGCGAAAGCTTTGAGGAGATCGCCGAGGACTATCCCCGGCTGACTGTGGACGACCTGGAAGCCATCCGGGCTGCCCTGAATGTGTAAGGGGGTGGGCGCATGACCACAAAGCAAGCCCAAAGTCTGCTGCTGTATCTGGGCTATCCGGTGGGCGCACCAGATGGGATCACCGGAAGCCAGACCCGGCAGGCGGTGAAGCTTTTCCAGGCCGCTGAGGGGCTGACAGCAGACGGAGACCCAGGCCAGGAGACCCAGGCCGCCCTTCTGGCGGCGGTTTCGGCCGGGAGAATGTACACGCCTGCCAAGGCGGAAAACGCCAAGACGGGGACGTTCTGGGATGATATCCAGTACTTCCGCCGTGAGGAGTTCCGCTGTCAATGCGGCGGCAAATATTGCAACGGCTTCCCGGCGGAACCGGTGGAGGAAACCGTGCGGCTGGCTGATGAAATCCGCCGCCGGGCGGGGGTTCCCCTGAATGTGAATTCCGGCGTACGCTGCAAGCGGCACAATGCCGACCCCAACGTGGGCGGCGTGTGGAACAGCCTGCATCTGACCGGCCAAGCCATTGACCTTGCGCCAATCGGCGGAACCATTTCCGTCGCCCTGTTGCAAGAAATTGCCGAGCAGGTGCAGGCGGAGAAGATGCCCGGACGTGGCGGACTAGGCCGCTACGAATGGGGCGTGCATGTAGACAATGGCAAATACAGCCGGTGGAACGGATAAGAATGGAGTGAAGCCAATGGAAGATACCGAGATTGCCGAGCGGATTTCAGCAATTGAGCAGCGAAGCAAGTCAAACTCTCATCGGCTGGATACGCTAGAGAAGCACACGGAAGCCCTGAATACGCTGACTACATCTGTAGCGGTGATGGCAGAACGTGTGAAAACCACCGGGGACAAGGTTGACGGCCTCTGTATGGACGTGCAGGAGCTGAAATCCGAACCCGGCAAGCGGTGGAAGTCTGTGGTAGAAAGGGTCATATACATTGTTGTGGCCGCTGTCGTAGGGTTTATTCTTGCCCGGCTTGGGCTGGGCTAAAAATTTAAGGAGGAAAACAAAATGATTAACTGGACTGTACGATTCAAAAACAAGAACTTTTGGCTTGCGGTGATTCCCGCCGTGCTGCTGCTGATCCAGACCGTGGCCGCCGTGTTCGGCTACACCTTGGATGTTGGCGACATCGGTAACCGACTGATCGCCGTGGTCAACGCCGTGTTTGGGGTGCTGGTGATCCTGGGTGTGGTCAACGACCCCACCACCGCCGGTATCGCTGACAGCAAGCAGGCGCAGAATTACATTACCCCCAGAAAGGATTGATGCGGTAGGTGGACAAGCCCGGATTAAATCGGGTGGTCATTGACGAGTTCGACCGGCTGGCGTGTCTTACGCCGCTGGAAAAGGATGTTCTAACCACCCGTGCCGCCGGGCACTGCCAATACTGGCAATCGCAAAAATATAGTGTGTCCCAAGCTACCATAACCAGGGTCGTCCGACGATTGCAGCGGAAATATGATGCAGTCAAGAGTTTTAGTGCCATACTCCCGGACGATCTGATTATTTGACGACAATGTGACGATTTTCTGACGAAAACCAGGCGAAACGATGATGATTCGTTCGCCTGGTTTTTTGTTACTATATGGATAGAAGGTGGCCACTTCAAATAATTTAAGGAGGAAATGTTATGGCTCTGAATTTCACTGCTGCTGACCGTGTGGGCGGTATCGGCGGCTACATCGGCGGTATTGCCACCCTGCTGAACATGGCAGGCGGTTTCAACGCTGTGAATGGTTGCTCCGAGGGCGACCACGTTGTCAACCGCTACGAGGCCGGACAGTCCGCTGAGATTGCGGCACTCAAGGCCGACATCAAACTGCGGGATGCCAACACCTACACCGATCAGAAGATTCTGGACATGTACCAGTATCTTGACGGTCGTCTGCGTGGCGTTGAGGGGCAGATTTCCGCTCAGGCGGTCGTCAATGCCCAGATCACCGCAAACATCAGCTGTATGCAGAACACCCTGAACACGCTGTCCGGGCTGACCAAGACCGTCATTCCCATCGGGAATGTGTGCCCTGAACCCATGCCCGCTAAGAACAGCTGGACGGCTCCCACTGCTGCCGCTGCTGGTTAAATCAGGGGGGGCGGCAATTGCCGCCCCTGTCAACAATTGGAGGTAACTATGGTTTCAAAAGAGCGATTTGTGAACGGTGTGCTTCGGTACATCGAGCGAGAAGTTCTCCCGCACATGCCGGAAGCAAAATCTGTGGTGGTTGCCGGTGTTGTTACCCTCTACGCCAAAAGAACGCCTCAGCTTTTTGAAAAGATGGAGAGCATACCTGCCATTCAGGCAACAGGCGTTTTTGACGATGGAAAAATCGATGAGGACGCACTTTACAACGCTTTTGCGCCGCAGATTCGGAACCCACTGGAATTCGACATTCCGTTTGTCGGCAAGCTGTCCTTTGACCGGGCAGAGGTTGACAAACTTTTGAGATACATCAAGGAGGCATAACCACATGAAAGAAATCAAACTGCTGATGGAGCACATCGAGGACGAACTGGAGGACGCTCATACCTATGCAGAGTTGGCACTTGAGTACAAGGAAGCTGACCCGGAAACCGCAGAGCTTTTTTACAAGCTTTCCGGTGAAGAGATGACACACATGAATGCCCTGCATAAGGCAGTTGTGCGTCACATCGAAGAGTACCGCAGACAGAAGGGCGAGCCGCCTGCGGCTATGATGGCTGTGTATGAGTATCTGCACAAGCGGGACATTGAGAGGGCTGAGAACGTTGAGGTGCTTCAGGGGATGTACAGAAGATAGTGGCATGTGTCACACTTTTGTCACATTCTAAGTGAGAACAGCAGGTAATATATAAACATATTTATTTGAAATCTGAATGATATAAATAGTTATTACTATTTATATGCAACAAATATGTTTATTTACGCTACTGACACTGACTGGTAGTCAGACCGGCGCAGGGAGCGCATTTTCTGTCTGTGGAGGGCTTCACACTGGGTGTAGGCCAGTTCGTAGTTTTTCAGCAGCTTCTCGGAAATCTCCCGCCCGTGCTCCTGCTTCCACCTTTCGTAAACCTGCGCAAAGGTCAGGTTGTAAAGCTCGTTCACCTGGGTATCCGTGAGCCGCTCCAAGGCCTTCTGCGCCTCATGGTATGTTTCGTACACACCAATAGATATGTCGTTCTTTCTCACCCACCAGGGCTTCGCACGGCTTCCTGACAGCTTCGTGATGGAGCCGGAGCCGTTGCACCTCCGCTTCCGCTTTTTCTTCTCAACAACAAGCTTCTTTCCGCACCATGGGCAGAAGGCCGCCTCGTCCGGGGCGGCCTTTTTGCATTTGGGGCAAATCATTTCTTCCGCCCCCTTTTCACAATGGCATAGGCCAGATACAGGCCGGCGCAGACCGCCGCCAAGATTCCAAGGACGATCACCGGGGAAACGCTGTCCCGGCGGATCAGACCGGCAGAGGGATCCTGAGCGTCCAGCCGGACATAGTTGGCCAGCATAAGGGAAAGGGATATACAAAGACCGCACAGGCCATAAATGAGGGGCTTTCGCTCCTGAATGCCGGTGCGGTAAATGGAGACCTGTTCCTCGGTCTTGGAAAGCGCCATTTGGGTGACGGCCAGCTCTTGTCGCAGCTGGGAATCGGTCTGGGGGTTTGAGATACCGAACAGGGAATCCAGGCTAACGTGAAAAAGGATGCAGAAAGCAGCCACATGAAAGACGCTGGGATTGGACAGGGAGCCGGAGAAGAACTTGCCCACGGTGTGCTCCGGCACGCCGGTAGCCTGGGCGATCTGGGGGTAGGTGTAGTGCTGACGTTCCTTCTCCTCCCGGAGGGCGGCGGGGAGATGGTCACATCGGTCAGAAATGTCTTGTAGAATCATGGTTGCACATCCTCTCTCACTGGTTTTGCCGGGAAAGCTTGCCAAATAAGGGAGAAGCTTCCCGGTTTGTGGGTTTTCCAAAATCTGAATTTATGGTAGGGTTTTCTCAGCGGCCAGGGACACCACACTTCCGGCGGCACGTCCGGCTTTCCGAGTGGCACCGGGGAGCCGGACAATTCCGGGGAAGGATGGGGGTCAAACAGTCCGCTTTATTGGACACAACGGGGGTATAATGATATTAGAACATATATTTGAATATAAGGAGGATACGAAATGGGACGGGAACAAAAGCTGGAATGGATACGGCGGCGGCTGGAAGACAGCAGTCTGAGCGAGGTGATTATTGATCTGATATACGGTATCCTATCCTAAAGAAAACCGGGGATGGCCTTTGACGGCTGCCCCCGGTTTTCTCATTTTGGGAAGTGCCGTTGAAATGCGTTATACATCAAGAGTATTTCTTCGTCTGTCATGTCCTTAAACAAATCTATGAAGAAGCCCAAAGCTTCTTTGGAAGTGACAGAAGATTTTAGAACACGTTCAAGCTCTTGATCTCTGCTTTCCTGGGATAACATATCCCCCTGACCTGTCCGGAGCCACTGCTCGTTCACATTGAACTCCCGGCAGATATCGGCAATCGTTCTGTCGCTCGGTAAACGCTTCCCGTTTTCCAACATCCATACAAAATTCCGGGAAAGATTTATTCTATCTCCGAACGCACCTTGTGAAAGCCCTGCGTGCTTTCTGATTTCCGATATTCTTTCTGACAGTTCGCTCAAGACATCACCTCCTTAGAACTGCGTGAGGCTAACTTATTTACATATTTAACCATTTATATGTTGACAGATAGCTTGATGAGTGTTAATATATATCTAATAAATTAGCATATTTGCGCATCTTCCTAATTATCTTGGGAAGTGCCGCCGGAATACCTCATACATGATGGCGATTTCCGCGTCCGTCATATCGCCCAGCAGTTCGGTGAAGAACTTCACGGATTCCTCCGGGTCACGGGTGGCGGCGTTTCGGACGATCTCGCCGATCTCCTGCGCCCGTGTCTTGGGAAGGAACATATCCCCCTGGCCTGTCCGGAGCCACTGCTCGTTCACATTGAACTCCCGGCAGATAGAAACAATGATTGCATCGGATGGGGTTCTCACACCGGTTTCATAGCCGGTTACTGTATTCCCCTTGACACCGATTCGTTCGCCGAATTCTGATTGTGTCAGTCCGCTATGCCTACGGACATCTCGAATACGTTCTTGCATGTGCATCACCTCCCTTGCACACCTATATGATACTCCTAAAAACTCGCATTGTCAATATTTATTTTGAAAAATGCGAAAATAAATGTTGACAAATATCGCAAAGAGAGTTAATATAATCGCGTAGTCAATCAACCGACATTAAAGCAATGCAAGCTTTATCCATCCAAGGACAAACACGGCCGCCAATGCCGCATGACACCATGGATTCATGTCTTTGTCTTCCAGGAAACCGCCGATGACACTCTTATATGGCTTCCCTTTTATGTTGCTGGCGGCAGCATCTAATGTATCCAAGACCAGTATCAGGCAGGTTAAGCTGAACACCACAATGGAAAGACCTCTGTCTGCATCGATAAACGTCCTGTAAAGGAACCATACCAAGAAGGCAAAAAATACATAGACCGATATCCCTACAATGAATTCCCATAGTTTTTTCATAAGAATCTCCTTTCAGAAATGAGGTGAAGTTATATGGATAAAAAGTTATTCCATCCGACGATGGCAAAGAGCACGGTAGAAGAGATTGACGAGGAAGCGTTGGATTTTTCCACATGGATTCTGCACGATCTGGGCTGGCTCACGCAGCAGGGAATGCTGGAAGAAGCTCTGAGCCGAATCCAATACTACGCAGAGCTTGACCCGGAAGCATTTCTCAAGGCCTGTGCCAATGGATTGACGGTGATCCGGGATACTCTGCGGAAAACCTAGCCTGAGCGGCTTTCCGGCAGGCTTCACATTCCGGGGCACTGCTCCACTGGCCGTTGCAGCCAGTAAAAGAAGCGACAAACACTTCCTCCCATATGGTGTAGCGAATGTATACATCTTCGGGTCTGTCGGTGATCGGGCAGTTTACCCGATAGGTTGTTTCTTTTGTACTCATAGTAAAGTCCCTTTCAAAATTTAAGATGGAGGTGAAAACAATGACAATTGGAGAACGTATTAAACAGCTGCGAAAGTCAGCCGGTCTTACGCAGAGTGAACTTGGAGAAAAAGTAGGCGTGAAAAAGAACGCAGTAAGTAAGTGGGAATGTGGGCGTGTTGAAGATATTCCGCTGTCCACTGTCAGAGAATTAGCAAGCCTGTTTGGCGTTTCCGTTACCTATCTGGCAGAAGATAAAACAACGGAACTTGAGTTAACCAAAGAGCAGTTGGAAAAGCTGAAACCCGCAACACAAGCGGAATGGTCAAGGTTCGTTCTGCGGGGGCTTATCAGTTACCACGAACGAATGACCATGTTTGAGCACCCAGAACTGGATTGCTGGAAACGTGGGCTTGAGTACGCTCTGGCGTGCGTGGAGGAAAAGGTCAAGGCAGAGCAAAAAACAGATTAGTCAGAGCCGGAAATCAGTTTCTCATATGCGGCCTTTTTACAGGCCGCACATTCCGGGCAATTGCTGTACTGGTGGTCACACCCATTGAATTTTGCGCCGTATCCGGTTTCCGTTTTGACTTCCTGGAAAAACACAAATTCCTCTGTATTGCTGATGGGGCAGAAAAGTCTTACAGGATACTGTTTCACGGGGTACATATTTTCCATAGCGTTTTCCTTTCAAATCAAATTAAAAAATGGAGGTGAAGGCAATGCTAGTGTCAATTTTAGGACTTTTGTTTGGGGCATGTATCATCGTGATTGTCAACACGCTGCTTCTTGTAGAGGCTCTGCTCAGATACATGAAGGATAAGGGCTATAAGCTTCCAACGGACGATGAGATACACAGATACTACCGAAAAATCTTTGGAATAGAGTAATTTCCAGCAGCGTCACGCGGATTTGCGCACAAGTGAGGAAGCCAGCCCGTGGTTGGACACGGGCGGACTCCCGCAGGATTTAGAACCTCTCCCGGATGGCCCGACAACCAAGCCCGGCTCTGGTAGGCCGGGGTCGAGACCTGTCCAACCAGGCTTTCCCGTCCGGGCAGCACATTGTCACAGACCCCACCCCCTTTCACCGTTGATTGCCACATTCCGACCGGAATTTCTGTGACAAACCCAATCTAACACAATCCCGTTTCGATTTCAACCGAAACGTTTGTGCGCAAATCCGCGTGACGCAAATACATTTATCTTTATTTATCTTTTCGGAGGTGACATGAAATGTCAGAAGAAATCACTAAGCAGGTGGAAGACCTGACCCGTGCCATTGAGGGCAACGAGCGGGCAAAGGCATTCCTGGACGGCTTCAAGCACGGCCTGAGCGTTCGGGAGAGCACGGAGGAAGGAGGCGAGGACAATGCGCATGACGCTTGAGGACGTGCGAAGTGAGCTCGGCAAGCACGGAATGCACATGGGCAACAAAGCAATCGCCGAATGTATCGAACGGGGAGTTTTCCCATTCGGCACAGTCATCAGCACCGGCAAGACCGGAAGAAGAACGTTTATCATCATGAAGGCCGACTTTGACAAGTGGCTGGAAGAAAAAGCATGAGAAGAGGTAACTTTTTATGGACACTCAGGATATTTTCAAGCGAAATCTTGAATACCACCAGAAAGAAAAGGCCGCTCAGAAGGTGGACGAGGCACTGGAAGCCTACGAAGTGGAAATGATCTCCGGCATCAACGCCCACCGGGCGGCCAGAGCTGCCCAGTCACTCATCCGGGACAAGCTGATCGCCGAACGGGTGGCGGCGGACAAGGCCATGCGGGAGGACAGGGAGCGGGAGTGCAAGTCTTCCGAGGCCATCAAGCGGTATCTCCTGGCGTGCCTGGCTACGCTGTGCTTCGCCGCTTTCAGCCCCTTCCCGGTGTGGGGAGCCGTTACTTTCTGCCTGGGCGGCGCAGTCTTCCCGGCGTCGTATATTTTCCGGCTGTACTACCCGATTGAAAACGAAAGTGAGGAATAAACCATGGACGAAAAGAAAGCAAGAAAGGCAATCACCGACATTCTGCTGGACATCAGCGCAGGAGAGCACCTGCTGGGCTTTTCCATGCTGGAAGACGCAATCCTGGCCTGGATGAACGGCGAGCACCAGCATATCTACAAGACCCTTGCCGTCAAGTACGGCTGTACCGCACCGACGGTAGAGCGGAGAATCCGGAGCTGCATCCATTACGCCTTCCAAAACAGCAACCAAAGGGTTCTGGACGGCTATCTGCACGGAACTATCCCGGTCTGGCAGGACAAGACCCCGAATTACGTTTTCTTCGCCCGGATTGCACGGGCGGCGCAGGAAAAGCTGGAATGGGGTGAAATCGATGGAAATTAACGCCCCTTACACCCAGGCGGAGCGGCGGGAATCCACCTGGGATAAGTACATGGCACGGCTCCCCCATTGCTCCCGGTGTGGGCAACCGATCGCCGAGCCTATGGTTCTGTGCATTGAGGCAGATGACCGAAAGAATTACTACTGCCCCCGGTGCATCGAGAGCATGACAATTTTTAATGAGGAGGCGGAAATCTGATGAAAGAAATCGAAATTAAGAAGGGTGGTTTGGCAATTGACCGGGAGCCAATTAAGGAGGATGCCACATGAGCTATCTGAATCAGTGCCCCGACTGCGGGGCGGCGTTAGACCCCGGCGAGAAATGCGACTGTCAGGAAACAGAGCTGCCCGCTATTGTCTGCACTCAACCGCCGGTGATCTCCGAGAACCTGACGAATTTCCGGGTGAGCATCGAAACCCTGACGGCGGACGTGGACAGCCTTCCGGTGAACGACGAGAGCCTGAAATACCTGAAAGGCATCCGGGCAGACCTTGCCAAGGAGTTTGACCGGCTGGAACAGGAGCGGAAGACCGCAAAGAAAATGGTCATGGCTCCCTACGAGGCCGCCGAGAAGAAATACAACGACTACATCAAGACCCCTTACACTGCGGCAGATCAGAAGCTCAAGCGGTGGATCGATGGCTACCAGGACAAGCTGAAAGCCGCCTGCACGGATACGCTGAAAGCCTACTTTGCGGAAGCCTGTCAGGCAAACGGCATTGACTTCATCCCCTTCTCCCGGTGCGGGATCGTGGTGGACATGGCAATGGCCAGAAAGAAAGACCTGACTAAGGTCATGGAGCAGATCGACCAGTGCATTGCCGCCGTCCGGCAGGACATGGACACCATTGTTGGCATGGAGAACGCCGAGGAGATCATGGTGGAATACCGGAAATATCCGGTGCTTTCCGAGGCGGTGCTGACGGTCTCCCGGCGAAAGCAGGAGCAGGCGGCGGCAAAGGCCTATGTCAGCCAGCAGAAGGACTTCGAGCAGAAGAAGCAGGAGGCCATGGACAAGCTTCTGGAGGCCGCTCCTGAGCTGAAACCCAAGGAAGAGACCTACACTACCGCATTCCGGGCAACGGGCACTCTGGCCGCCCTGAAGGCCATGAAGGCCTACGCACTATCCCTTGGCATTACACTAGAAAACATCGAGGAGGAAGACAACAATGAGTAACGAAATGAGCCTTTACCAGGCGCAGGAAATGGCGGCGGCATCCGCTTCCGCCCCCACAAGCAATATGCTCTCCACCAGGGAAGCCCAGGAGGTACAGGCGGCGGTCTTCATGGCCAAGCGATTCCCACGGGACGAGAACGCCGCAATGTCCCGGATCATGCGAGCCTGTGAGCGGAAAGGGCTTGCCGCCAAGGCAACCTACTCCTACCCCAAGGGCGGCACAAACGTGACGGGGCCTTCTATCCGGCTGGCCGAGGCAATCGCCCAGAGCTGGGGCAACATCCAGAGCGGCGTGGTGGAGCTTTCCCAGCAGGAGGGAGAATCCACCTGCATGGCCTACTGCTGGGACATCGAGACCAACACCAGAGAATGCAAAATCTTCACGGTGAAACACCAGATTTCCACCAAGAACGGCATGAAGGTACTGACCGACCCCAGGGACATTTACGAGCTGGTAGCCAACCAGGGGGCACGGCGGAAACGAGCCTGCATCCTGAACATCATCCCCGGTGACGTGGTTGACGCTGCGGTGGAGCGGTGCAACAGGACGCTTCAGAGCGGCGAGCAGCGGCCTCTCATCGACCGGCTGAGGGAGATGACCGACCGGTTCCAGAAAAACTATTCCGTGCCGCTTTCGTCCATCGAGCAGTATTTCGGATATCACCTGAATGTGTTTACGGCAATGGACGGTCAGACATTGGCGGGCATCTACAACGCCCTCCGGGAGGGAGCCGCCAAGCGGGAGGACTACTTCAAGCTGCCGAAGGTGGCGGAGGATACGCCGGAGGAACCGGCGACACCGGAGGACAGCCCGGCTCCCAAGAAAAAGACCGGCAAGCAGGTGAGCATGGATGAACTGTGAGATCATTTCCAGCTCCGGGAAGGAAGGGAATGCCGTTCTGCTGAACGGCTTCCTCCTCTTCGACTGCGGGATTCCCTGGAAGAAGCTGAAGCCCTACGCAAACCAAATCCGGCTTGTTTTTCTGACCCACATTCACGGAGATCATTTCAACATCAAAACCATCCGAAAGCTGAACCAGACAAGGCCGCTTCTGCGGTTCGTGTGTGCGGCGAATCTGATAACCCCGCTTGTGACCCAGGCCAGGGTTCCGCTGGACAAGATTCTGCTGGTGCGGCCGGAGGATGAGCCGGGGAAGACCCACGATTTTCTGACCGGGACGGACATTACAATGTCCTCTTTTCATTTGCTTCACGATGTGCCGAACGTTGGGTGGATCGTAAACGTAAGCGGCGGAGAGGAACCGGGGACGGCCATGTACGCCACGGACACCCACCACATTCCCATCGCCGCACCGGGGCTTGATTTATACATGATTGAAGCCAACTACACGCAGGAGGGCATGGAGCGGCGTGTGGCGGCAAAAACGGAAAAAGGGGTGTTCTCATACGAGGAACGTGTGAAAGCGTCTCACATGAGCCTGGAAACCGCCATGGACTGGCTCAGGGAAAACGCAGACCCATACAGAAGCAAGATTGTATTTTTGCACCAGCACAAAGATGCCGATAAAGCGGCTGACGAAGGATGATAAGGTGGTGAGAGAGTGCAGCGCACACAATTCACGTTTTACGAAAGCTTTTTCAAGGCGGTCAGCCGGATCAAGAAGAAAGCGGACAAAGCGGATGCCTACGACATGATTTGCGCCTATGCTCTGTATCAGGAAGAGCCTGATTTAGAATCCGCTTCCGATGCCGTGGCGATTGCTTTTGAGCTGCTTCGGCCTGTGCTTGACAAAGCAAAGGAACGCTCTGAAAGCGGCAAGAAAGGTGGAAGCAAACCGGAAGCAAACGCTAAGCAAATCGAAAGCAAACCGGAAGCAAACGGCAAGCAAGGGGAAACCGCAAGCAAGAAAGAGAAAGAGATAGAGGTAGAGATAGAGGTAGAGAAAGAGTTAGAGTTAGAGAATGAGATAGATAATAACTCTTCTACTCCTATCCGAGGTGATACTAACGGGATAGACCAGGGAGGTAGTATAGGGCGGACAGCAACCCACGGACTGCCTCACGGGGTGCGACAAAACGTCTATCTGACGCAAAGAGAATATGAGACTTTGGTTTCGGATTTCGGCGAAATGAACGTAACGTTTGCCATTATCCAGATGGGGAAATGGCTAGAAGGGCAGGATAACCCGCCTGATCCAGAAAAACACTATGAGATTTTGCGGAAAAAGTTATGGAAAGAGCCGACATTGCGCACAGAAGAGCAATAATCACAGAAAGGAAATGCAAAATGAAAAATGAGCGATGTACCAGCTGCAAGAACCAAATTGCACCGGGTGGATGGGCGGCTTGTGACGGCTGCATTCACGATGAGGACCTGAAAGATCGGTATGAGCCGCTGACCAACGCCGACCGCATCCGGAACATGACGGATGCGGAACTGGCACAGTTACTCAGCACCGGGACGTTTATTTGCGAGGGGCTTAAAGATATCTGCGAGTATATGCCGGGATGCGAGGTATGCAGGTTGGCATGGCTCCGCTCCCCGGTGGAGGAAAGCGAGAAATGAAAGTCCTAATAGCCTGCGAGGAATCGCAAACCGTGAGCAAGGCGTTCCGGGCGCGGGGGCATGAAGCCTACTCCTGCGACATCCAGGAACCGTCTGGGGGTGTCCTACAATGCGAATAGCCCGCGTATTCCCCACCAAAACCTCCATGTCGCCAACTGACCCGCTGGCATTCTTCGGGGCACCTACGCTGGATGCCATAGCAGCGGAGCCGGATGAGGTACATATTAGCGTGACTTTTTCTTGGGACTTGGAGAAAGCGGATGAGCTTTTCTATCAGTGGGAAATGTTAGGTGTGCCTGTGGAAGTCGGTGGCCCCGCCTTTGGAGATCGCATGAGCGAAACATTCACGCCGGGGATGTACCTGAAAGAGGGTATGACTATCACAAGCCGTGGTTGCCCCAAGGATTGTTAGTTCTGTGATGTTGGCAAATGTGCCAGAGGTCGGGTGATCGAACTGCCGGTACAAGATGGGTGGAATATCCTGGACGATAACATCTTGGCAACCAGCGATGACCATTTTCGGGAGGTCACGAAAATGCTGAAACGGCAAAAACGCCGCCCTGTGCTTTCTGGCGGGCTGGAACCGGAGTATATGACCCCGTGGAAGGCAGAACAGCTTATGTCTGTGAAACCGCAAACGATGTATACAGCGTATGACACCATGGACGACTACGAGCATTTAAGGGCTATGGCGGATATGCTGCATGATGCGGGGCTAAGCTGGAAAAGCCACCAAGTAAAGTGCTATCTGCTGTGCGGATACCCGGAAGACAGCATGGATGCAGCGGAGAAACGGGCGGAGCAAATAATGGGGCTGGGATTTCTGCCATTTGCCATGCTGTACCGGGACGAAGCCGGGCGGCGTGACCATGAGTGGATGAAATTCCAGAGAGAATGGGCAAATGCCGTGATCGTAGGCCGGAAGTTTGCGGACTTCTGGGCAGGAAAAGGTTAACCGCATCGAAATCGACGCATTTAAAAGCCCGGGGCAACCCGGGCGGAAAGGAGATAACATGCAACTTGCAGAAAAGCAAGAGCTGGTACGGCTGCTAAATCTGTACCAAGCCGAACTTGTAACGGCGAACGATGCGAATATTCGGGAAGCCAAAAAGCACCCGGAAAAGAAGTGGGAAGGCGATTATAAACTGGGTATAAAAGCCCAGTACGAACACGCCAGAATCATTTCATCGAAGTTGGCGGTGGAGATCGGCAAGGAAATGAAATCTTATTGGGATTTGCAGTAGGAAGGAGATAACAATGGACGAAATCAAATTGAAGCCCTGCCCGTTCTGCGGGGGTAAAGTTAGCCTTGTTCTGTGCGATGACGAAGGAAATCTGCATGATGAGGCATATAGAGAACATCCCTATAGTGGGATTGGCTTTAAGCTTCACCACGCTCACGAGGAAAACCCGGAATGCCCGATCGCAAGGTATGAGTGCGATGGCGGGATTTTGGGCGGTGTGTATACTTACGACACGGAAGAAGAAGCTGCTGAAGCATGGAACCGGAGGGCTGACAATGGCTAAAGCGGTACTTATCAGCATCCGCCCGGAGTGGGTGGAAAAGATTCTGGCCGGAGAAAAGACACTGGAAGTCAGAAAGAACCGTCCGAAGCTGGGAACGCCTTTTAAGGTTTACATTTATTGTACTGCCGGAAACCTGAGCTACAAAGTTAACGGCGGGATGGTATGCAATGTGAGCGGTGGAAAAATGGTTGTTGGGGAGTTCGTGTGTGACAAGATCACATGGCTAACTCACATCGGTTTTTCCGGGTTGCCTTGGATTCGACTAGCCGCGATGAAAAACGGGCACACGATAGATGATTCCTTTGACTTTTCCGAAAGCTGCCTAACAACGCCCCAAATTGAAAAATACCTGGGCGGTAGGGATGGGTACGCTTGGCACATTTCCAACCTAAAAATCTACAATGGCCCGAAACGGCTCAGCGAATTCAAGGGGTTGCGGAAAACGAAATTTGGATATGCGCCGGTTGAAATCAAGCGACCGCCCCAGAGCTGGTGCTATGTGGAGGAATTGCAATGAATGATTATATCAGCCGGGAGGCGGCGAAAGAGTTTTTTCTAAACATGGACGCTGGGAACGGCCACGGATACTCTACACTACTACAACCGGAAGAATTTGCAGAATATTTTGACGAGTTCCCTACCGCCGATGTGGAGCCGGTGCGGCATGGGCGGTGGGTTGGACGATTAGGACTTTTCCAGGGGGAATGCTCTGCCTGCGGTTACCGGACTTATGATAAAACGGCTGACTGGGCAAGAAAGTATTGGACATACTGCCCCAACTGCGGCGCAAAAATGGATTTGGAGGAAGAAACAAATGACGATTGACCGAGCGATTGAAATCCTTGACCCGGAACACCGGGAGTGCTATGACGGCCTGGACGAGGTGAACGAAGCCTGCCGAATGGGCATGGAGGCGTTGAAGCGGACAAGATGGATTCCGGTGACGGAGCGGCTGCCGGAAGATCCCGTGAAAAAGGTGCTTATTTTTGTCCCACATAGCCACGGGAACATCGTTGATGTCGGGCGATATCTTGGAGCTGACGGCTGGGTGCCTGAAGGATGGTATCTCACACAAAACGCAGTGACGCATTGGATGCCGCTGCCTGAACCGCCGAAGGAGGAAAAATAGAGATGAATCGCGAAAAACTGAAACGCTGTCCGTTTTGTGGGAGTTCTGTGGGAATAATAGGCAGACCGATTTTTGAAACTCCGATGGTAGTCTGTACAAATCAACGTTTCTGCGGTGCGGCGATGAGCTTTGTTGGGGCTAAAACCGAAGAAACAGTGATAGAACGTTGGAATGAACGGAAAGAGGCGCAGAAAAATGGTTCTGTATGAGCTTTCCCCGCTGATGAAAGAAATCGAGCGAGTGTATAACGAGCATTACAAAGACTGCAAGCATCAGGAAGTACACGATTTTTACAGGGCGACGATGAGACGATTCAGAACCGCCTACCAAAAGAATTGTGTAAGGGTCACTCCCATAATCCACTGCCGAGAATGCAAGAACTGGAAACCGTATGGGAGCAAGGCCGCCCGCAATGTCGGCGACCCATTGGAACGGTACGGCGGGTGTGAAATTTGCAGCGGAGGGCATTTAGAAAGCGATTTTTGCAGTTATGGGAAGCGAAAGGAGGAACAAAATGGAAGAACTTAACGGCTACACCCCACCTGCCAGCTTGAATTTGAGCGACTTCCAGGATGCTATCGGAGATGCCGTAGTACAGGCGATTATAAAAATCGGTATCCGGGTGAATCGGGAAGAACTCTTGAAAGCTTTGAAATATGATAGAGGGCAGTACAAGGCGGGGTATGATGCTGGTTTCGCAGACGGGTTTATTGAAACGCTCCATATCGTCCGCTGCCGGGACTGCATCCACCGGCAGGGAGACGAAAACCCTATGTGTATGCTGCATACCGAGCCTTACCCAAATGTCAGAGGCTACAAGGGCGAGGCTGTTTGCGTGGAAATGAACGGCTTTTGCAACTACGGTGAACGAAAGAAAGGGGGCGCAGAGAAATGAGCTATGATCTGAGAATCGCCGTTAAGGTGGACGGTTGCGAAAAATTTGCCGAAATCGCCGTTCCTGAATATAGAAGCCCAACTTATAATTTAGGTAAGATGTTCCGGGTATGTACCGGGTGGAATTTCAAGCAGGGAGAATACTACAGGTGCTCTGACGTGATCGGAAATATTGAGAAAGGCATAAGAGAACTGCGGGCAAGGAAGGAACGGTACAAGCAGTATGAGCCGGAAAACGGGTGGGGAACGATTCCGAGTGCATTGAGTACGCTTGAAGAATTGCGAGACTGCATCTATGAGCAAGCAGAGGAGATTCCGCTTGAGTGCCTGTATGTTAGCTGGTAGGAGAAAGGAGGTACCTATTGTGAAGGTAAATTGTCCAAATTGCGGCGCACCGCTGGTGGGGGGACGGTGCGAGTATTGCGGAACGGTTTCATCTGAAGCAGAGAAGAAAATACAAGAGATCAGGAGGCAGATGGACGAGGGGGTCTGGATGAAAATCAGCGAGTTCCAGTCCCGTCTCCCCTTTCGATATACCCCACAGGATACACAAAAGAAGGAGTGAGCGGATGTTAAACCATATTGCGATTATGGGGCGGCTGGTGCGTGACCCGGAGCTGCGGCGGACGGGGAATGGAACTGCCGTGGCGAGCTTCTGCGTGGCGGTTGACCGGGACTTTTCCAGCGACGGGCAGAAGGAAGCGGACTTCATCAACTGCGTTGCCTGGCGGCAGACGGGAGAGTTTGTTTCCAAGTACTTCACCAAGGGGAAGCTGATCGCCGTGTCCGGGCGGCTTCAGATGCGGAACTACACGGACAAGGACGGCAAGAAACGGACGGCGGCGGAGGTGGTGGCGGATCACTGCTATTTCGGCGGGAGCAAGCAGGACACCGACGGCCAGAGCGGCGGAAATCCGGCGCAGAGCCAGTATCCATACCAGCCGCCGGAGCCGGAAAACAACTTTGCCTTGCTGGAAGGCGACGACGAGAAGCTCCCCTTCTGAGGTGGCGGCATGAAGCGAAATCTGCCAAAGCACCCGTGCAATGGGTGCATCTACCTGGAAGGCTGCTACGAGCAGAGCGCAACGTGCGACTATTACCTGATAACCGGCAAGCGCAGGCCATGCGAGCCGGGGATCGGGTGCACGGTGCGGCGGGAGACCCGGAAACGAAATGTTAAGCGAAAAGAAAGTTCGGATCATTCCTAGATTTCCGGGAATTTGTTTGCTACAATAAGCAAAAAGCGAGAGCTTAGAGCCGGTGCTTGCCGATGGGCAGCACTGGCTCTTTTTTTGATACAAAGGGGGAAACAGGGATTGCTTTTGCAGAAATACGTCATACCGCTTGACCCGCGGACAAAAAAGAACAGTCACCGGATCGTTGGGTGCGGAAAGCGATGCCCGGTGTGCGGAAAGTACGCCCGGCAGTTTGTGAAAAACGGAAAGACCACCACGGAATACGCCTTTCAGGCGGCGCAGTATCTACACCCAAAGCCGGAAAGCCCCATTGCCGGTCAGGTGCGGCTGGTATACCGGCTGTACACCGGAACCTGGCACAGGAAGGACGATCTGAACCTATACGAAGCACTGGACGACATTCTGGTGAAGGAGGGGATTCTCCGGGACGACGACCGGAAGATCATCCGGAGCCGGGACGGGAGCCGGGTGCTATATGACAAGGAGAACCCACGGGCGGAAATCTACATCTACGACTACAAGGAGGCGGAAGACAATGAGCTCGGACATGAGAATGTTTACGGTTGACCGGTTTCTGGGTCTGCGGGAAAGCGGGGACGGAGACACGGAGCTGGAAATGGGCACGGCATCCAAAATGGAAAACTTTTACATCACGGACGACTACAACCTGCGGCTTCGGCCTGGGGCGGTGCGCTTTGACAGCTTCGGGGACATCCTGGGGGTGTGGTCTGGTTCCGTGGGTGGAAAGAACCTGCTTATCGTGTGCGACTTCCAGGGGGGCGCAGACCGGATAACGTGCATCGAGGAGGATGTATCCGGGGACACGGTAAAGAGGGCACAGAGCGGCTCACTGGGGCTGACAGCGAAAGAAAACAGCTATGTGAGCATCTTCGACTTCGGCGGGGACATCTACATTTTCAGTGCCGGAAAGTGCCTGGTATACGGCGGCAAAAAATTTATGGAAGCGGAGGCCTACATTCCCACGGTACTTGCGGGAGCCTCCCCGGCGGGCGGCGGAACCAGCATGGAGCGGATCAACCTTCTGTCCCGGTACCGGAAAATCACCTACAGCGCAGACGGAGAGAGTACAAAATTTGTGCTTCCCCCGGAGGCGGCGGAGGTGACGCTCATCAGTGTGGACGGGCAGAGCCATGCGCCAAGCACCATGGGAAGCTTTGACCCGGAGAGCCAGACCTTTACCTTCACGTCCGCACCGATCAAGGGTGTGGGGAACGTAGAAATCACCTACGGCGTTGACCCCGCATCGGCGGAAACGGCGAGAATGCAGATCATCCGCTGCCGCCTGCATGAAAGCTACAACGGCTCCACGGACACGAGACTGTTTGCCGCCGGCAACGGAACAAATATTTGCTATTACACCAGCCCCACCCTGAACGGAGAGACCACCGCCATGTACTTCCCGGCTCTCAACGAGGTAAGCGTGGATATTTCCGCTTCGGAAATTACGGGGCTGCGGCGGCACTACTCGAAGCTTCTTGTTTTCAAGCAGGATGAGACCTTCTGCATTTCCTATGAGCCGGTGACGCTGACAGACGGAACCACCACGGCGGGCTTTTACCTGCGCTCGGTGAACGACACCTTCGGCTGCGACGCTGTGGGGCAGGTGCAGACGGTAAACAACTACCCCCGGACGCTGAACAAGGGCGGGGTGTACGAGTGGCGGCTGAAGGCCAGCTTTGCCAGAGATGAGCGGTACGCGGTGCTGGTATCGGATGCCATCGGCCGAACCTTGCAGGACGCTGACCTGAGAAAGGCAGTGACTTTCGATGACGGCGTGGAAAAGACCTATTACGTCTTTCTGAACGACGGTCAGGGCACGGTGGCGGTGAACCGGTATGAGCTGGGAAAGGACGGCGGCCTGTGGCTGCTGTACCGGGGCGAGGTATTCAAGAACGTGCGGCGGTGCGTAAGCTTCGGTGGGAAACTGGTATTTTTCACGGACACGGAAGCCTTCACCCTGAGCCGGTACGCCCATATGGACGCACTGCCGAAAGAAGGTTCGGCGGCAATCCCGGCAATCTGGGTATCCGGAAATATGAGCTTTGGGGCGGACTTCCGGCGAAAATACAGCAGCTATCTGTACTTCTCCATCCTGCCCCAGGCCAGCACGAAGGTGACGGTGACTGCCGAAACCGACCGGCGGGGGGACTACCTGGACAAGGAAACGGAAATCTCCGTGTTCGACTGGCTGAACACGAACTTCCGGACATGGACATTTGCGACCAACGACCGACCCAGCATTCACCGGGTACGGCTGAAGGTGAAGAAATTCATCTATTACAAGGTCATTATCAAGATCACGGAACCGGGAGCGGTGGGAACGGTGCTGGGCTTTGACCAGCAAATCCGGTACGCTTCCATGGCGAAATAAGGAGGAAAGCCACATGGTAACGGTGCAAGAAGTGTTTGACATGGCAATTCATCTGATGGACGAGCAGCGGGAGACGGACGGCTCCACGATGACGGTGGACACCGGGGAATACAAGTACCGGACGATCTCCATCCTGAACACGGTGATTCCGAGAATTGCCAAGTATTCCCGGCTGGAAGAAGAAGAGGACGACGTTCCGCTGCTGAGCAACCTGAATTTCAAGAACCCGAACTTCACCCAGGCGATCCGGCTGGACGATGGGCTGGCCATGTCGCTGCTGCCGCCCTACCTGGCGGCGGAGCTATTGAGCGCGGAAAACGACACATTATCTGCCTGGTTCATGAACCAGTACCGGGAGGCACTGAACGACATGCGGAACAACGCGGACGGCTCCTTTGAGCCGATTCCGCTGCCCTACGGGACATTTTAAGGAGGCGGAACCATGCCCACAATCAGAGATACGGCGGCGACCTCTGCCCTGAATGAGGATAAGTACATCAACAAGCTTTACGGAAATTCCGGCACGGCGCAGAAGGACATGCTGACCGGGAACCTGACACAGAACAACGCCGCCCTGGACAGCGCAAAGCAGCAGGTGCAGCAGCAGACCCAGACCCACCTGGCCAGAACCCGGGTGGAGGCAAACCAGATGGGAAAGAACTTCCAGACCCGGACAATGAGCCAAGGGGGAGGACAGCAAGCGGCACTATCCCAATGGGGACAGCGCAGGACGGACGTGAACGCCCTGGAAGGCAAGCAGGCCAACGCCGACTATGAGATCGAGCGGCAGAGAAAGCTGCTGGGAGAGCAGTACGCCTCCGCCATCAAGCAGGCACAGGCCAACAACGACATGGAGAAAGCCCAAGCCCTGTATGACGCTGCCAAGGCAGAGGAAAACCAACTGCTGGAACTGCGCAAGCAGGGGGCAACGCTGCTTTCCGGCAAGGGAGACCGGTCTGCCATGGATGCCCTGGCCAACGGGGAACTGCCCAAGCGGGACACCGCCGGCGAAAGCTGGGCGGAGGTGCTGCAAAACGAGGGAGCCGTGAATCCGATTTATGACGCAAAGCAGCAGGCGGCGGAGGCGGCGGCACAGAGCCAGTATGCCCAGAAGCTGTCCGAGTTGGAGGCACAGCGGCGGGCACAGCAGCAGCAGACGGACGGGAGCCTGACTGGGGCTTATGTGGATGCCCTGCGAAACGCCATGAATTACCAGGAGGTACAGGGAGCCTACGGTCAGGGAAGCGGCGTAGCGGCGCAGGCGGCTCTTGCCCGGGACGCTGCCTTGCAGCGGAAGCTCACGGAACTGAGAGGGGTACAGGCGGCGGCGGATGCCACCAGCGGCATGGCCGGGGTACAGGCAAGGGCGGACTACGGCAGAGGAATCGCCGACAGTCTGGAAGGCGTGAACGCGGAGCGAAACAAGGCACTGCTTGACGCGGCAAGCAAGGAGCAGCAGAAGCTTGTGGATTTGCAGCAGTTTGTGGGAGAAGACCTTGCCAAGAAAAAGCGGGACTACACCATGCTGGGCAAGCTCTACGGCCTGACGGACGAACAGATCGGGAAGCTGAACGCCCACGGAAGCCCCGGCACGAGCAAGAGCTGGCAGCGGTTCCTTCGGGATCAGCAGAAGAAGGGAAAGCTGGGCAAGAAGAACAACAGCGGCGGCGGAAGCTACGACGTGAGCGAGAAAGACCTTATGGGGTGATATGATATGGCAGGAAACCAGAGCGCATGGAGAAACAGGCCTGTAGACCTGACAAAAAATACTCTGAGCGACGGACGGGATTTGTCCAGCGGCAGGAAGAAAGACGACGAGGAAAAGAAGAAAAAGGGAAAGGCCACAGTGACCTACAACCGGCCTGTTATTGGACAAGACCCGGCGGAAAGTCCGGAGGGCACGGCCACCGTCACGGGAGTTGGCAGCCGGGCGGAGGCTGTGGAGGCCTACCGGGCTGACCGGGAAAAGACCCAGGAGAAAGCCCGGCAGGAATACAAGAACGCCATCCGGCAGTACCAGCTGAAAACCGGGAAGACGGTGGACAGCCCGAACGCCGTGACAGCAGAAGACCGGATGTGGTATCGGGCAAGCAATCCCACCGACACCGCGCTTTCGGACACCACCCGGAAGATCGTGGAGGCCAGACGGAACACCAAGCAGAAAAAGCAGGAGCTGGCCGAATACGAGCAGGAACGCAAGGAGACCCGGGCAGAAGACTGGAAGAACGCCTACCAGAAGGCACAGGCGGAAACATCGGCAGTAACCCCCATGGAGGGGATTTCCGATGAGGACGCATTGATCCAGCAGATTCAGGACACCAACCGGAAGGCACGGCAGAACTATGACCAGGAGCTAAACGAGAAGAAGGCGGCGGTTTCTCAGGCGGAGCAGGAGCAGAACCAGGCCACCATGGAAAGCGGACTGGACAGAATTTACCGGCTTTCCGAGGAAGGCCGGAAGAAGCTGGACGAATACAACTACCGGATGGACACGGCTTCCGACCCGCTGGCTACCGGCCTTCCTGAGCTGGAAGCCTGGTTTGCCGAAAACGAGAGCCTGGATGCGGAAGACCTGGAGAAGCTGGCAGAGGTACGCAGACGGGAAACCAATGCCCAGAAGGCCGCCGAACAGCAGCAGGCGGCGCAGGAAGCGGCAGACAAGCACCCGATCTGGAACAGTACGCTGACTGTCCCGGCGAACCTGATAGGCGGCTCCATGGCAAGTCTCGGCTATCTGGGAGAGGCACTGAACGGAACCGGGCAGTTTACCGACCTTGACCCGTACAATCAGGGAACCCAGCTGCAAAACTGGTCTGGAGCCGTGCGAGGCGAGGTCAAGCAGAACATTGTCGGAGACGGAAGCAACCCCCTGCGGGCAATTGCGGGGGGAGCCTACGATGTGGGAATGGGCATGGCGGACACCGGGGCACGGCTGGCTCTGGGCACTGTCACCGGCGGCGGCTCCCTGGTGGGTGCGGGCATTGCGGGCGCAAACACCTTCGGCAGTGCCATGCAGTCGGCGGCAAACCGGGGAGCAAACGCTGACCAGGCGCTGCTATACGCCACCGCAAGCGCAGCGGTGGACGCATTGACGGAGAAAATCCCCCTGGACAATCTAATCAGCATTTCCACGGCGAAGGGCGGAGCCGGATATATCCTGAACTTCCTTCGAAGCATGGGCATTGAGGGCGGGCAGGAAGCGGCCTCCCAGCTGGCGAGCCTGTTTGCGGATGCGGCAATCATGCGAGACAAGAGCGAACGGAATCTGGAAGTTGCCCAGATGATGACCATGAACCCGGACATGAGCCTGGAGGAAGCCCAGGCCACTGTGGACAGGGGAACGGTGAACGACATCCTCTACTCCATGATCGTCTCCGGGCTTGCCGGTGGCTTCAACAGCCTGGTTGCCACGACCAAATACAAGCTTGCCAACCGGGGAGAAAACGCAGACGTTCCGGAAGCCGCCGCACAGAACCCCCAGGAACAGCCCGCCCAGGAGGCGGCAGAAGCCCCAGACAGCGAAAAGGCCGCCCCGCTTGACGGGGAGCAGATGGCAAGAGCACTGGCAGGCCAGGCACAGCCAGAGGGAGCGAAGGACTTACTGGCGGAATCGGAAGCGGAATTTGACAAGGCCTTTGACCGGGTGATGAACCAGGAAAGCCAGACACCGACCCCGCAGACCCAGCAGACCCCGAATGCGGCCACGGATGCCGGAAAGCCGCAAAACATCCAGGGACAAGGGGAAACGCCGAAAACGGAAATGGAACGGCGGGCACGGATGGCACTTGGGATGGAATCGGAAACACCGGTTGACAACGGGACACCCAAGGTGTACGATAACAACAGTAAATTGGGAGGAATGAACAATGCAGGAGCAGACCAATTACAAGGAACTGATGGAGAGGGACTACCCGGAGGAAATGAAGCCGGGCGGATTCCTGGATCAACAGACAGAACACTGCAAGTATCTGGACAAGCACCCGGAACAATGGAATCGGGAACCGAAGTGGTTCCGGGAAGCGTACAAGGAAAACCCGGAGGAAGCAATACTCCGGATGACCTACGAGTTTCTGGAGAGCTTCGCGTAAGCGACGCGCTGACAGAAGCACAGCAGAGAAAGGGAACTCCCACATATCCGGTAAAGGATACGACCACAGAACCGGGGAAGTATGAGCAGGCTTTGACAGCGGGGCGAAATTCCGACCCGCAAAATGGCTGGTGCGTGACACCGAAGTCTGCCAAGGAGCTTAAGGACGGGAATGTCCGGACGTTTACGGATGAAAACGGAACCGTCGGCGTTGGCGTTTCCCCGGACGGTGATATTGTTGGCGTTTTCAAGAACAAGGACGGAGGCCCGAAGAAAGCCCTTGACACTATGATGCCTATTGCCATTGAGCAGGGCGGAGACCGGCTGGACTGCTATGGGGAAGGCCTTGTGAATCTGTATGCCAAGTATGGCTTTGAGCCTGTAGCCAGGGTAGAGTTCAATCCGGAGTACGCCAACGAGGGCTGGACACCGGACAAGGGAACCCCGTACATCTATGTGATGAAGCACAACGGGGACAGCGCGGATGCCGTTGTGGATAAAATGGGAACCTACCCAAAGTATACAGACGCACAGCTGGGCGCCCTGCCAACCTATGGGAAGGACGATTACGACAAGGCTATGGCCTATCGGGATTCCCTGATGCAGCAGAGCCAACCGGCACAGCCGGAAGCCCGGCAGGAGCAGCCGGAAGCCCAGAACGCACAGCAGCAGACCCAGGCGCAGAGCACACAGCCGGTACAGCAACAGGCCGCACCCCGGGAAATGCCTCAGGAAGCCCAGGGAGGGGCGCAGAGGGAAGAAACGAACGGACAGGCACAGACACCGGGCGGCTATGTTCCCGGCGCACAAGCAAGCGCAGAGGGCAAGACGATGAAGTCCAAGAGCTTCACCAACAGCGGCCTGAGAGGAACGGACAACGACATCCGGGAAAGCTACAAGGGAACCCTTGCCGTAGACCCGAAGGCGGGAGACTATCAGCAGCTTCGGAACATGGATGTGCTGGATGTGGCCAGGGAGAGAACCAGCACGCCGGAACGGGTGCGGTCAGAATATGAATACCTGATGCAGAAGGACAACCTGACAGCTACGGACGTAGCAACGGCGAGGCTTGCGGTAAAGTCGCTTTTCAACAGCGGAGACGTGGACGAATACACGGAATTAAACCAACGTTTGGCAAAGACGGCCACGGAGGCCGGACAGGCGGTGCAGGCGTTCAACATCGGCGGGACGATGCAGGACGCGGCAGACCCGGAAACGGCCTGCGAGACGGCCATCAAGGGACTTTCCAAGCTGAACAAGGAAATGACCACCTACAACGCCGAAAAGAGCGGGAAAAGCTTTGAGGATTGGCGGAAGGACGTTTCCATGGGCATCACCCGGCTTGCCATCGCCGTGGAATCCGTGGAGGACGGAGACACGGCGGGAATGCAGAAGGTGATTACACAGATCGCCCAGGCCAGAAAGACCACCGGGTGGCTCGGCAGCTCGGACAAGCTGACCTGGAACGCCCGGAGAATCCTGAAAAAGCTGGACTTTGACGACCTGAAGAAGATTGCCAACACCCAGATTGCCTCCATGCCGGACGATTTCCGGCGGCGGACGGACAGAGAAGTGATGATGGGAATCCGGAAACAGAACATCCTGACCAGCTTCAGAAGCTTTGGACGGAATATCGGCGGAAACGCAACGACGGGGCTTTTGGATTCGGCAAGCGACAGCCTGGGCGGACAGGCTATGGACATGCTGATTTCCAAATTCACCGGGAAACGGACGACCGGAAACGATTTCACCCACACGAAAGCCTACATCGACGGAGCAAAAAGCGCGGCGGACTTCGCTTCCCTATGCGTGGAGCTGAATATCCCCATTGAAACAGACGTGGACGCTTCCTATTCCGCCGTTTCTGATGGGAACAGGTTAAAATACGGCGGAAAAACGTTCCGCTCCACGGGCAACCTGGGAATGCGGCTACTGTACGGCTATCAGAAGTACATGAACTACGCCCTGGAAGTAACGGACAAGGTATTTGAGGGCGGCAGCAACGCGGCGGTGGCGGAAAGCCTGGAGGGGCTTAGAAACTCCGGCCTGGGAGATGAGGACATCGACCGGCTTTCGGAGTTCACGGCCAACCGGCGGACGTTCAAGGACGCAACCTGGGAAGCAACGGACAAGTACGGGGACACAAAAGAACACGGTTCTGCCCTTGCCCGATACGGCAAGAAGGCAAAGAAAGGCTTATCCGGATACGGAGAACTGGGAGCGGCCGGAGAATTTGCGGCAGATTCGGCCATGCCCTTTGTGGGAACGACCATGAACGTAACCCAGACCGGCGTGGACTACAGCACCGGCGTGATGAAAAGCCTGGGCGAGCTGGCTTCCCTGATCCACGACGCAAAGCAGGGAAAGCCCATCGACGTAAACCGGCAGCGGCATGTTGCCTCCGACTTCGGCCGGGGCGTGACCGGCCTTGCCATGATTGGCGGCTTTACGGCACTGGCGGCAAAGGGAATTATCCGGGTATCCAATGCCGACGACAAAAGCAAGAAGGCACTGGAACAGGCGGACGGCCTGAGCGGGGCACAGATCAACTGGTCGGCGGCAGCCAGGGAAAGCACCGGCGGGGATACCAAGTGGCAGGCGGGAGACGTAATCAGCAGCTTGGACAGTCTGGAACCGTTCAACACCCACATGTATCTGGGTGCGGAACTGGCGCAGGAGGACGATATTCAGGGAATGCTGAAAGCCCTTCCGGGCGCAACGGCGAAATCGGTTTTCCGGGCTTTTATGGACAGCCCCATGGTGACGGGACTGCAAAATATCAAGGACATGGTTTCCGACATCAGCGAAGCGGTGGAGAAGGGCGACACGGAAGCAGCACTGGGCGCGGCGGCAAAATACGCCGAGGAAACGGCATCCAGCTTCATTCCCCAGATCGTCAAGCAGGGGGCGAAAGCCGCCGACGGATACTACCGGGACACCAGAGGCCAGACGGCGGCGGAGTACGCGAAAAACGCTTTCCTGACCAACGTTCCCGGCGGCGCACAGGATTTACCGAAAAAGATTTCCGGCCTGGGCGAGGAACAGAAGCGGGGCGGCGTATATGCCAACCTGTTCGACACGACAAACAGCCAAATCTATCAGCCAAACGCAATCACGGAATCTTTGGGCGCACTGTCTGACGCTACCGGCGGAAAGTACGACAAGGAAATCTACCCGGAACGGCAAGCCCCTATGAAGGTAAACAACGCCGCCGGGGAGGCGGTGGAGCTGGACGGGGCGCAGCGGGAAACCTATCAAAGGGAGTACGGCGGGAAGGTATCGGAATACTATACCGCCCTGATGAAAAATCCGGACTATCAGAAATTGACGGACGACCTGAAAGCGGAAGCCCTGAAAACCGTAAAGGGGTACGCCGCGGACTATGCCCGGGCGGCGGTGACGGACTACAAGGAGGTGAAAACCGGAACCGCCGAGGAAATCGGGAAAGAGGCAGTCATGGACGTTGTTACAAAGCAGATGGCAAGCGGCATCAGCGACATGCAAAAGGTATGGGACTACGGCTATGACGAAAAGCCAGCGAAAGAAACCTTGGAAAGCGCATACGATACCTACAGCAAAATGACGGACAGCCAGAAAGCGGCGTACAGGGAAAACGTATCCGGCGATACGGCAAAGTATCTGGAGGCGCGGGAGGCCGGGGTCAGCACCACGGCCTATCTGAAAGTCCTGGACGCGGTGAAACACGCCGACGGCACGGGAAACAGCGCAAAATACCGGGCGATCACCAGCGCAAGTATCAGCGAAAGCGCAATGGACAAGCTGATGAAGGCCTACATGCCGGACTATGACCCGGACAACCCGAAACCCGACAAGACAGAGCTGAAATACGACTACGCCCGGAAGGAACTGGGAATGACCCCGGCGCAGTATGCCCAGGCATACGAAATCTACCAAAGCTACAGCGGCTACGGAAAGGGCAAAGCCAAAAAGCAGCGGGCGGCACTGGCGGAGATTTACGGCGATGACATGGCGAAAAAGCTGTATAAGCTGTATTACGGCAGCTTTGACGTGGTGGACTGGTGGGAAGATCAGCAATAAGAAACGCCCCCGGAAAATTCCGGGGGCGTTTCGGTGGCGGGGACTGCGCTTAGATGTGATCCAGCGTGCCGAACTCTGCGATTTGCTCCGGCGTGGCTTCGTCCATCTGTTCCAGCAGCTCCTCCGTTGTCATTTCCCAACCGGCCGCCAACTGGGCGACTGCGCATAGGCTAAGGCATACAGGGTATTCACTGCCATAAATAGCGTCTACATGTTCCGGTTTCGCAATATAAAACGTGTCCATTTTTATTTCCTCTCTCCCCGTCAGGCCGGTGGGGCAGCCTTCATTTTTCGGATTTTATGTTATCATTTCCGCACGGGGAATGCAACTGTTTTATGCTTCCGTGGGTCGGTATTCTTTCGGGAAATGGCCGAAGATATCCGTTATCTTCCGGCGGCGAAGGTCGTAGACAATCGCTCCTTCCGCAGTTCCGCAAGTGTTCGCAGTAACGTACAAGCTGCGCTTTGCGGCGGAAACCGCTTCCCGGCGGCGGGAATGTTCCCGGTGGTGCTCGTCTGCGCCTAGCTCGCTGTCGTAGGTGATGATCTGATACATTGTGTTTTCTCCTTTCTATGGGGCGGGGCTTTTCTCATTTTTCCCAACTTCTTTTTTCAATGTCCATTTCTGATGGAATGCCGGGGTATTGCTTTAATATGGCCTTATAGCGGGCGATTGCTTTGCACCGCTCATTCCCGGGGAAAACCTCCCGGGAATCCTCCTTTTTTGTACCATCGGAGAATGTTCTGGTTATGGTGATAATATACTCAATGTTTCCGCGCCAGGATGGGCGGCGTTCCAGCTTCAAAAGGCGGGTGTATGCCATGGTCTCCAGCTGCCCAAAGCGGGCGGCCAGGGCGGCACGGTAGCCCTTCAAGGCCTGGGCTACGGTTTCCAGCCGGGCGATCTCGCGGGCGGCGGATTGGTCATAGTGGGTAATTGATTCCGGGGTAGTCAGGACTTCCGGGGCGCGGAGGAAAATAGAAAAGCGGATGTCCGCGTCTTCATGCCGGTAGCCGCAGCGATCAAACAGGGATTTATAATCAGTTGTCATGACTGGCTCCTTTCAATGGGGGGCGGGGCGAAAGCCCCGCTTATGCCTCCAGAGCTGCGGCCTGACCGGCAGCGGCGAAAACCTGGGAACCGTAGGTTTTGCGGATTTGATCCATGGACTTCTTGCCGCGGCTCCAATGTGCGCCGTCCTCCTGGTGCCGCCAATACCACATTTTCTTTCCGCTGCTCCACCGGCAACCGGCGGCTTTCAGCGCCTCCCGGTTGGGGCGGGTATCGCCGGAAATCCAAAGCCAGGAACCGCACAGCTCCACCACCAGGCCGGGAACCTTGAGAAGGGCGTTAATAATGGAAATAAACTCTTCCGGGGCTTCGGTGGTTTTGTGGTATGCGTCGGCGGTGGTGTTGTGATGGCTTTTCAGCACCTCGAAGCGGGAAGCATACTCGGCATTGATGGCCTTCATGGTGGCCTCGTCGCCGCCCCGGTCGGGGTGGTTGGCCATTGCCAAACGGCGGTACTCCTTTTTCAGTTCGTCCAGGGTGGTGCAGGTGGTAAAGTATTTCATGGTGTTGCCTCCAAATCTTTGTTGTCTGGTGTTTTGCTTTGTGCCTATATCATAGCATGAGTTAACTCACATGACAAGAGGCAATGTTGCACAAAAGTTGACTCATATTTTTGACAATTTTGTGAGTTTACTAATGGTCGGCGTTGTGATACGATATCATAGAGGTGATATAGTGAGCACACAAGCGGAAAAAAATGCCGTCCTAAAGTACCAGCGGGCACGGGACAACATCATGATCCGCCCGACCAAGGAAGAAGGCCAGCAGATACGCCAGGCGGCGGCGGACGCAGGCCAGAGCGTCCAGCAGTACATACTTGACACGCTGCGCAAGCGGCGGGAAGCCGAAGAAGCGTAAAAAATCCCCCAGGCCGGAAGGTCTGGGGGATTGCTTTATTTCTTTTTTTCCGTCAATGCCTGTTTCAGGGCGGTTTCTACATAATTGGTTAACGACCGGTTTTCCTTGGCGGCGGCGGCTTGCAGCTGCTGCTTTAGTTCCGGCGTAATGCGCAGGCGCAAGATATCCGATTTTGTTTCCGACATACAATTTCCCTTTCTGTCAATCCCACATATGATTTACGCAGTGTTTTTCAAAACTTGATTCCATTTCCTGAATTGCGGCGGCGGGATCAGCACCGGAAAGAATCGCGTCAATGGCGGCTTTCCCGGCGGCGGCCTTAACGTCATTGGTGGCCATGGAATAGGACAGTGCTTTCATGTAGGCAGCGGCTACGGGGTATTCTGCATACATTGCATCAAAATTATATTCCGGTTTTTTACGGACACCCAGACCGCCGACATCTTCGAAGGATTCACGAAATTCTTTATTCCAGGCGGCCACGTCTTCCTGCGCGGCCTGGATTTCTTTCAGGCCGGGAATTGCGGCAATCTTGCGTTCCCGTTCTTCCAGTGCCGCCCTTTCTGCGGCTTCCTGGGCTTCCAAATAGGCGATGATTTCCGGCTTTGCCGCTTTGATATCGGCCAAGGCGTTATCCTTCTGTAGCTGCTGGGGACGGCTTATCAATATGGTGCCAGTATGCACCAGCTTGCCCCCGTCGAAACGGGTGGCAAGCCGGAGGCCGTAGCGGTCGATCATGCTTTTGATATCCATTGCTTTTCCCCCTTTATAGTTTTGAAATCATGGAAATGACATCATCTGTCTTGACTTGCTTCCACTGGTATCCGTCGTACTTCCAAAAATGATTATTAGATACGCTGAAGATCAGACCGAAACTTTCACTTTCTTCTGCATCTACCTGAAGATTGTACGTTCCCCCACGGCCTTTTGCCCATTCGACAACATCGGCAGCGGTTTGGAATTCGCCATGGTCAAAAATGCAGGAATCATTAGAAAGAACAGCGTCAAAAGTTTTCATTGTTGTTTCCCCCAAATCATTTTTATTGTGGTTTTGCTTTGTGCCTACATGTAGCATCATGAGCACTACATGGCAAGAGGCAATGTTGCACAAATAAACACAGGCACAATTGCACATTATGCACCAAATCGCACCAGGCAAGCCCAGAGGCCGCCAGACCGGCGCAAATGCCGCCCAAATGGTAAATCATTGCTGTTATATTGTATAGGCCGCACAGGTCAACCAGCAGCCCCACAGGGGCATATACAGCACGACCCACAGGGCGGGACGGCACACACAGCACCGGCAGACATGGCGCAGATCAATATAACTTTTTTGTCAAGCCCACTTGACATCGGGGTAATTCTTTGCTACCATTCATTTTAGACGGAAAAGTTCTGATTTTGGGGGTGTTTTCCATGGCTGGCAACGCAAATAGCGGGTACGCAATTGCGTTTTGCATGACCGAGCAGGAGCTTAAAAGCAAGGTTGATACCTTCCTACGCGACTACGCGGACGGGTCACACGGTATTGTAACGTGGCCTATGTTTTGCGCCTACATCGGCTATTCCATCCCGGAGGTGCGGGAGTGCTACCAGCGGGGCAAAAGTAGCTCCAACGCATACAGTGGCCGGGCGGTGCTGCTGGACAGGATGCGGACGCAGGTGGCCGCCCTGACGCTGGCCACGGGACGCAATCAGGCCACCATAGCGGCCAAGGAGGCACAGACGGACTATTTCACCCCGCCGGGGCAGGCGCAGGCCGTGCCGCCTATCGTGGTGCTGTTTGGCAACGGGGACGGGCGGTATATTGATGCCATCAAGTAGCAATCAGCCGCGAACGCAACAAAATAAGTATTTTGTGGCGTTTATTCCGGGGTTTTGGGGTATCTGTCGGGCATTATGACGGATAAGGTTAAGGATTGCCCGTAATTCCACGGGTGACGGACAGCACGGGGCTATTATGGTATGGCCTGCCCCTGGTGGTGCTGGCCTATAAGGGCGGCTCAGATTTTTTTGTGGGGCACATTGATAGGGGCTCGATAATCAATACCCACCCCCCGGGGAAGCGGAAAAACGGGCGGGTGCGCTTATGTATGTATAGATATATATCGCATGGGCACGATTTGAACCCCCAAGACCCCACTCCGTTTTTCAAAACTTCGGTGTGATTAGTACAAGTAATTACTACTCAGATAGTAGGATACTACTCAAAAGTAATTACTTAGTATATAACTCAGTTAATATACTTTCTACGTTATTATCTACTATCTACTTAAACAGAGTAAGTATTATA
>OHQF01000315.1_pt1 | contig 33178 bp, 27 predicted proteins | sample 1578001 | NCBI WGS metagenome assembly OHQF01 (sample SAMEA3879538, study PRJEB24766) | human gut metagenome | biome: human-associated habitat; feature: feces | place: USA | collected 1985/1987 | reverse complement strand
TAAATATAGTAATAGGGTTAAAAATATCCTAAAAGTAATAGGAAATCCTTCAATAGCAATTAATGCAAATATTCGGAGAAGAAAAATTGATGCTTTTTTAGAAAAACGTATCAAAATGACCAAGTGGATAAGCAAAGGCTCTTTAAGAGAGTTAAATGCGAATTTTGACATATTTATTGTTGGATCGGACCAAGTTTGGAATATGGGATTGTCCGACTATGATTCTACATACTTTTTGGATTTCGTGGAAAATGATAAGAAAAGAATTTCTTATGCTGCAAGTATAGGAAAAGAATATATAAGTGGATTTGAGTACGATTTGATGGAGAAAAATTTTCCACTTTATTCAGCAATTTCTGTGAGAGAAAAAAAGGCAAGCGAATTAATAGAAAATTACTTTAGAATTAAAACTGATGTTGTGCTTGACCCAACATTGTTAAGAGATAAAGAGTTTTGGACTGCAATTTCTAACGAATCAAGAATTGAAATCAAAAAGAAGTATGTTTTAATTTATGCTGTACAACAGCCTACTAATTTATTGGATGCCGCTGTGAAATTTGCAGAAGAAAATGATTGTGATGTCATTAGCATATTTGGAAATTCTATAAAATATAAGCATAAAACCGTAAGAAATGCATCCATTGAAGATTTTCTTTATTATATCAGAAATGCAGAATGTACATTTGTGACATCTTTTCATGGATTGGTTTTTTCGATTTTGTTCAATAAAAATTTTTATTATGAACTTGCAAAGACGATACCTAATAATAATTCAAGATTAATAGATTTGTGTAAGATACTTGGTGTCCAGAATCGAGAAATTGTTGATGCTGATTCAGTTCCTCGGAGTGATATTGACTGGGAAAAAGTAAACGAGAAACTGGAAATAGAAAGACATAAGTCTATTTGTTGGCTTGAAAAAGCTATAAGAGGATAAAAATGAATACATATGTATTTAAAATTAACGATTTTAAAAATAGAATTTGTTCACGTTCGGGAGGTTTTTTCTTTTCATTAGCAGAGTACATTATAAATAATGGTGGTATTGTGTATGGTGTAGCATTAGAAAATAACATGAAAGCTAAACACACACGCATTGATAAGGTTGAAATGTTATCCCAAATACAAGGTTCAAAATATATTCAATCTAATGTCGGTAAGTGCTATAAAAGTGCAAAGATCGACTTGGATAGCGGAAAAACGGTTTTGTTTTCTGGAACTGCATGTCAGGTGGCTGGGTTGAAATCATTCTTAAATAAGAAATACTCTAATTTAATGACAGTGGATATAATTTGTCATGGAGTTCCCAGCCCAATGGTTTGGAGAGATTATTTAAAAAGTATTGAAAAAAGGCGGAATAGTGAAATTGTAAAAGTGGATTTTCGCAACAAATATAAATTTGGATGGGCGGCACATAAGGAAACTATATATTTTGCTGATGGTCACACGGAAGATAGCGGATTGTTCACAGGACTTTTTTACAGTCATAATATATTAAGACCTTGTTGTTACTACTGCCCCTACAAATCCTTGGAGCGAGTATCGGATTTTTCAATTGGGGATGCTTGGGGGGTAAATACAGCCAATCCAGAGTTTAATGACGATAATGGTGTATCTCTTGTGCTGGTAAATGATGAGAAAGCTGAAACTATTTTAGGACAATTGAAAGATTGTGAAAAAGTAAAAGTTTCAATTTCTGATTATATGCAGCCGCCATTAGAACGGCCGTTTGCACAACCAAAAGAACGAAGAAAATTCTGGAATTATTATCACACACATTCTTTTGAAAAAGTGGCTTCTAAATATAAAAGAGATACATATATCAGACTTATATTAAATAAATTAAGGAAACGCATAGGACGTGGGTGATTTATTTGAAGAAGAGAGGTACGGAGAGTGAATAAGAAAAAAAGTTTATATAATATGCTAGTTGGTTTCTTCTCCCAAATTATTATATTAGCTTTAGGATTTGTTGTTCCAAGAATAATATTAACACACTATGGTTCAGATACAAATGGATTGACTAGCACTATCACACAGATATTTTCGTATATGGCTTTGCTAGAAGCAGGAATCGGTCAGGCTACTACAAATGAGCTTTATCCTTATATTAATGGTGAGCATAAAGATAAGGACAAAATATCAGAAGTGATGTCGATTTCTCGACGTTATTATAGAAAAGTTACAATACTATATGGCGTTGTAGTTATATTACTTTCCATAATTCTTCCGCTAGTACTTAAAACTAATATTCCGTATTGGACGGTTTTCTTTATTGTATTATTTGAGGGTATGACAGGAGTTGTTTCGTTTTGGTTTATACAAAACTGGACAACACTTTTATGCACGGATGGAAAAAACTACATTAAATCAAACATTGAGCTTGTCAACAAAATATTGTGCTATGGCATAAAAATCATCCTCGCAATAAAAGGCGTGAATATAGCATTTATTCAAGTTGGATATTTCGCAGTTTCATTACTTAAACTTATTTTGTACAAAACTTATATGGATAACCACTATGGCTGGGTGAATTATAAATGCCATAATAAGGAAAGAAAGCTAAAGGACAGAAATTCTTATATTATAACGGAAATTGCATGGACTATTTTTTCATCAACAGACATGATTGTTTTATCAATGTTCTGTTCGACGGAACTTGCAAGCGTATACGCCGTATATAGTATGGTATTTACAGCTTTGACCAATTTGCTGGATGCAGTGTACAATGGCGTGAGATTTAATTTGGGACAATCATATCATGACAGTTTAGACAAGTATCGGAAGATGCATGATTTATTCAACTCGTTTTTCATGGGGACAATGACATCAATGGTATGTGTGGCATACCTAATGATTATACCTTTTGTTAAGTTATACACAAAGGGTGTCACAGATGTAAATTATGTAAATAGCTATTTACCGTTGATGTTTTGTTTGGTTCAACTTTTGTCATGGAGTAGGTATATAGCTGGAAATCTGACTGGCTTAGCTGGATATGCAAAAAAAGTGAGCTATATTTCATTAATAGAGGCTTTTACAAATTTATGCTGTTCTTTAATTTTAGTTGGATTTTTTGGCATAGTTGGTGTGCTTCTGGCAACGGTTATTGCATTGCCACTAAAATCATTATATTGTAATTGGATATCTGATACGCAAATAATGAAAAGGAAGCCGTATAAAACGCTACTTATATTAGGATGTAACTTCTTGTGCTTTTTGATTGTCGTGGCACTGTCGAATTGTTTTACTTTTGAAGTTGGAAATTATATGGAGTTTATCTTGCTCGGTATAATAAATAGTTTGATTTGTTTTTGTATTGTAATGACTGTTAATGCTATTGTTAATAGAAATTTATTGGCGGCTGGAATAAAAATGATGAATATAGTTGTGGGAAAGTTTAAGAGAAAGGCGTAAAATGGGTAAATATTTTGGAACAGATGGCTTCCGTGGGGAAGCCGGAATTACATTAACGGCAGACCATGCTTACAAGGTAGGTCGCTTCCTTGGCTGGTACTACAATGCACTGCGTGAGCGCAATGGCGACACTAATCCTGCTCGCATTGTCATCGGCAAGGACACCCGTCGCAGCTCGTATATGTTCGAGTATAGTCTGGTGGCTGGTTTGACTGCTTCTGGTGCAGATGCCTATTTGCTGCACGTTACGACTACCCCGTCCGTGGCGTATATCGCTCGTGTGGATGACTTTGACTGCGGCATCATGATCTCCGCCAGCCACAATCCGTACTACGACAATGGCATTAAGCTGATTGACTGCTACGGCGAGAAGATGCCGGAGGAGACCCTGCTGCTGGTGGAGGATTATATCGACGGAAAGCTCCACGTGTTCGATAAGGACTGGCCGGAACTGCCGTTTGCTCATCGTGAGCATATCGGCTGCACTGTGGACTATGTGGCAGGCCGCAACCGTTACATGGGGTACCTGATCTCTCTGGGCATCTACTCTTTCAAGGGCGTCAAGGTTGGTCTGGACTGCGCCAACGGCAGTTCTTGGAACATCGCTAAAAGCGTATTCGATGCACTGGGTGCAGATACCTACGTCATCAATAACCAGCCCAACGGTCTAAACATCAACAATAATGCTGGCTCCACTCATATCGAGGGCCTCCAGAAGTTTGTTGTGGAGAAGGGTTTGGATGTCGGTTTTGCCTATGATGGCGATGCCGACCGCTGCCTGTGCGTGGATGAGAAGGGTAATGTCATCACAGGCGACCATATCCTGTACATCTATGGCTGCTATATGAAAGAGCGTGGCAAGCTGCTGACCAACACTGTGGTTACGACCGTTATGTCCAACTTTGGTCTGTACAAGGCATTCGATGTGCAGGGAATTGGCTATGCCAAAACCGCCGTTGGTGATAAATACGTCTATGAGTACATGGCCAAGAACGGCTGCCGTATCGGTGGTGAGCAGAGCGGCCATATCATCTTCTCTAAATACGCCAGCACCGGTGACGGTATCCTGACCAGTCTGAAGATGATGGAAGTTATGCTGGCGAAGAAGAAGCCGATGAGCGAATTGGCAGCACCGCTGAAAATCTATCCGCAGGTGCTTGAGAATGTCCATGTGACTGATAAGAAGGTCGCACAGAATGACCCTGCTGTGCAGGAAGCAGTAAATAAAGTGGCGGAGGCTCTGGGTGATACTGGCCGAATTCTGGTTCGTGAGTCCGGTACGGAGCCGGTCGTGCGTGTTATGGTGGAAGCACCTGACCATAACACTTGCCAGAAGTATGTTGACGAAGTGGTCAATGTGATCTGCAAAAAAGGATATAAAGCATAAGGTCAATGACGGCTCTGGGCGGTAATCCAGAGCTGTTTTACATAATAGAGGGAAAGTATAATAGACGAGAGATATAAATAACGGGAGGGATAAACCTTTGTGTGGAATTGTTGGTTTTACAGGAAACCGGCAGGCGGCACCGATCCTGCTGGATGGCCTGTCGAAATTGGAATATAGAGGATATGACTCGGCTGGACTGGCTGTTCGTGACGGAGAAAATCTGGCACAGGTTGTGAAAGCAAAAGGTCGCCTGTCCAACTTGATGGAGAAAACGGATAACGGTAATGCTCTGAGAGGAACCTGTGGTATCGGCCATACTCGTTGGGCTACCCACGGTGAGCCGAGCCAGACCAATGCGCATCCTCATGTTTCCGGCAACTGCACCCGTTCTGGTTCTGGTGCTGTAGAATCTGAGGTTGTCGGTGTGCATAACGGTATCATTGAGAATTATACTGAGCTGAAAGAAAAGCTGCTGAAGCATGGTTACACTTTCTACAGTCAGACCGACACCGAAGTGGTCATCAAGCTGGTTGATTATTATTATAAGAAGTATAATCTTGGGCCTATTGATGCCATTGCTAAGACGATGGTTCGTGTTCGCGGCTCCTATGCGCTGGAACTGATGTTCCGTGACTATCCGGGCGAGATCTGGGTGGCGCGTAAAGACAGCCCGATGATCATCGGCATTGCCGACGGTGAGACCTATGTGGCGTCCGATGTTCCGGCCATTCTGAAATATACCCGTAATGTCTATTACATCGGCAATCTGGAGTTTGCAAGGCTGATGCCGGGTGAGGCTCATTTTTATGACCTGAATGGCGATGAGATTGAAAAGCAGACAACAGAGATTAAGTGGGATGCCGAGGCAGCTGAAAAAGGCGGCTTTGAGCATTTCATGATGAAAGAAATTCATGAGCAGCCGAAAGCTGTACAGGATACCTTGAACTCTGTAATCAAGGACGGTGTCATCGACCTGTCCAGCGTGGAGATTACCGAGGATGAGATCAGGAACTTCGAGCAGATCTACATCGTTGCCTGCGGCTCCGCATGGCATGTGGGTATGGCCGCTCAGTATGTGCTGGAAGATATGGCTGATATTCCGGTGCGCGTGGAACTTGCATCTGAGTTCCGCTATCGTAAGATGCCGCTTAATCAGAAAGCTCTAGTGATAGTTGTCAGCCAGTCCGGTGAAACAGCAGATACGCTGGCAGCACTGCGGCTGGAAAAAGAGAAGGGCATCACCACAATGGCAATTGTCAATGTGGTCGGTAGCAGCATTGCCCGTGAAGCTGACAAAGTGTTCTACACACTCGCTGGCCCGGAAATCTCTGTTGCAACGACTAAGGCATACAGCGCACAGTTGGCGGCCATGTACTGCCTGGCGGTTCAGTTCGCAAAAGTGAGAGGGAAAATCACCGAAGAACAGTACAGCTATTATATTTCTGAATTGCTGACTCTCCCAGAGAAGATGCAGAAAGCTCTGGAGGATAAAGAGCGCATCCAGTGGTTCGCTGCCAAGTATGCCAATGCACATGATGTGTTCTTCGTAGGCCGTGGCATTGATTATGCGGTCAGCTTGGAAGGTAGTCTGAAACTGAAAGAAATCAGCTACATTCACTCTGAAGCATACGCAGCGGGTGAACTGAAGCACGGAACCATCAGTTTGATCGAGCAGGGAACACTGGTTATTGGTGTGCTGACCCAGAGCAAGCTGTATGAGAAAACAGTAAGCAATATGTTGGAATGCAAGAGCCGTGGAGCTTACTTGATGGGTCTGACGACCTATGGAAACTACGAGATTGAAGATCAGGTGAACTTTACGGTGTATGTGCCGAAGGTGGACGAGCACTTTGTTGGCAGTCTGGCCGTAATCCCGTTGCAACTGCTTGGATACTATGTATCTGTTGCCAAGGGCCTTGATGTGGATAAGCCGAGAAACCTTGCAAAGAGCGTGACAGTGGAGTGATTGGATATGGAAAGAGAAATACCAGTACTATATAAAAGAAAAGAAGAATGCTGTGGGTGTACAGCCTGTTATGCCATCTGCCCGAAAGAAGCCATTTCCATGGTAGAGGATGAAGAAGGCTTTGAATATCCGCGGATAGATGAAAGCAAGTGTGTGCGCTGCCATCAGTGCATGAAAGTATGTCCGTTCAAGGTAGCGAAAGCAAGTGACTTGTGATATACTAAGGGGAGCGAGATAGCTCCCCACGCTGCTCGAAACTTTGCACACCTCTTCGTGGTGAGCAGCAGGCAACGGTCTATTATGGTCGGCGGAGATGTGAGAAGAGAATATAGTAAAATATGACGGAGGCTGTTAATCATGAAGATTTCTGATCGTTATTCTGTGGAAATTAATGAAATTGAAAACGATATTGATACATTAAAAGCCGGCCAACTTTATGAAATTCGGAATGCTCCGGGATATCCGAGTGCAAGCACTTTGGGCATTAGAATGGAAAAGAAATTTAAAAAACTCATCCGAAAGATTGAAAATGATGAGTCAGAGATTTTGGAATAAAGGTTGTGAGGAGTCGCTATGCTTAAGGAATACACATTGATTGCGCATCATGGCGGCGAGTACAACGCTCAGACTGTGGGCAAAGAATATGTTGTGAATATGATGAATAATCGACGCACACTTCATAAAAACCATAATCCAAAGTGCTATTACTCGTCTGGAATGTATGCGTTTATTCCGTTTAATACTTTGGAAGAGGCAGAGCAATTTCAGAAAGAACATAATGTAGCTTTCTGTAAATGTGGTAATTGCTTTCCGAAGGAAGGCAAAAAGTAATATTCCCCTCACCCCAACACAGTGCTATACTTAAACAACTATAAAAGGAAAGAGGTTATCACGATGCCCAGAACAAAAGGTAGCAAGAATAAGCCCAAAACTGTGACCGCCGATTTCGCAACGCAGATTGCAGAAAAGCAGTCCGCAAAGGAAGCACTTACAGCGGAAATCGCATCCATCACCGCAAACATTGACACTTTGAAAGCTGACCTGAAAGAGAAGAAAGCATCGCTGAAAGCTATCGACAAGGAAATTGTCAAACTGGAAGCAAAGAAGGCGAAGGCAGATGCCAAAGCTGCAGAAGATGCGAAAAAGGCAGAAGCGGAATCCGTTCTGAAAAAGCTGCTTGCCGAAGGTATGAGTGCCGATGAAATCCTCGCAAAACTGAAATAACAGGAAAAACCCGTGATGAACAGGCATAACGCGCCGTTCATTACGGGTTTTAGGGTTATAAGAACATAAGTTCATCCGGCAGCAACATCAAACTGAGGAAGGTTGAACTGTTTGATAAACGCATGGTGCTGGGCGTGGTAGTGCCGTAGATCATATCCCAGATGATGCAGTTCCAGCAGCTTCACCAGCACCAGATTGAGGTGGATTCCTTTGGCTGCAGCAATCTGGGCAGCATCCAGTCCGAGTCGTGTCATTTGATAGACCTCATCACTGTCCAGCATCAGGTGGGATGTGAAAGCGTTATGCTCATAAAGACGGATGTGCTTATCCTTAATGGTCAGAAACTTGTTCAAGGTATGCAGGTCCATAAGCAGCTGATGCTCCAGATAATGCCCCAGCGCATAACCGCACACCATCTGCTTTGTCTGTTTGTCCAGCTGGCGATTGATAAGGATCAGTGGCTTATCAAAATAGAGCGAAAGTAAACCCAACATATCTTTAATGCGAGATGTTTCACTGATGTCCAGGCTGCAACTGCGCGCGATCTGTTTGATGTTGCGAGTTCCAGCATTTTGGACAAGTTCGTTAGCAGCTTGGTGAATAAATGCAGAATCCATAATGTGATCTCCTTCCGGGGATGGCATAGTGAATGGAACAGTGTTTTACAGGTTCATTATTCGTTCCTTTTCTCGTTTTTGTTCTCGGTACTTAAAATAGGCTTTGTGCATTTCATACATGATGCCGTCCATATCCTGTGGGGTCAAATCTCCGCTGGCAAATAGCTCAGTAAGCTCAAATGCGAGATGCTGGGCTTCTATTTTGCCCTTTTTTCCGTAGGCTTCGGCAGCGCGTTCAATAAATAAAGACTGATCTGGCTGTAAATAGGTCAGAGGTACATGGAATATATCGGCCATCTTTTCAAGCATTTCAATGCTGCGAGGATAGCGGCCATCACGCTCCCATCCGATGATCGTTCTTTTGTTGATACCCAGACATTGTGCCAATTCGTTCTGTGTTAAAGAATGCTTCTTTCGTAGATCGCGAACTTTCTCTCCAAATTTCATGTTTGCAACCTTTCTATGGCGTAGTTATCGTGCTGTAACAATGTACAAAAGAATTTGTGAATATTCAATCTGAAAGATGCAACGAATTTTCACATTTTCCTCTTGACACGGCGGCACGACTTGCTTATAATATATGCTATATTCTATCATCTTTTGGATTATTATACCGTAAAAATCGTAAATATGCAAGCCGAAAAAGGTGAAAAAAGAGCGGAAGTTCAAAAGGTGAAATTGAATAGAAGAAAAAAGAAACTTAAACCAACACAAAGGAGGCCGTGAGAAGATGAGCAACGGAGAACATGAAATCCGCACCCCAAAGGGGCTGCGGATTGGGAATCGCAGTGTCGTTGATGGAAAGAATATGCTTCAGATCAAGCGTGGTGGCTGTGAAGATTATATTTCTGCTGAATCTCTGGTGGAGTGCATTCACGGCCTTCCCGTGAAGAGTATCGAATTTTTCACAGCAGAGAACCAACGGAAAGAAGCCTGAAGCAGAGTGCTTCATCGACACTGAAAGCGCAGAGGTGGAATCTTAGGCGGCACCTGGTTAGCCGACCAGCTCCACCAGACGTTCTTTTGGGTCTACAATATAATATCTGTTTGTTTAGAGCGATACCGTAGCAATATGTGATATAGGCCGGAACAGAATGAGCGAATGCAGTGCAGTAGTGCGCCTGCAAGTAGTTCATCCTGTTCCGGCTTTTTTATTTTTCAAAATTTTTTGAAAAAACTGTATTCCAAAATGGCTTTGCGGATTCCTATTAGTATAGGGACTTCAAACAAATAGAAAGCAGCAAGAGGAATCTTAGATTCCCGTTCAAAAAAAACGGGTGAATCTGGGATGATTTTTGCTGCTTTTTTCAGTTCACCCGAAGCCGAAAGGCAGAAAGGTGGACAAAATGCTTACATTGAAAAAGGTCAAGGAACTGGTAGAAGCACCTTCCCATGCAAAGCGCACTCCTTCTCCCAAGATGCTTTTCGAGGAAGGTATCGTGCTGCTTCGCAGGGAATTTGATCAGGGCAGTCATCTAACGGTCTACAACAGCGGTTATGTTTTGTTTTCTGCAGGGAAGCGAAACACCGTGTTCCATATCCATGACTGCTGTGGAGACTATGCCTACGATGCAGCAGAGGGTAAGGGCGATGTGATCGAGGAAGAGTATTTTGAAAACTGCGAGTGGCATATCCGTGCTTTGTTTGAGGGTGAGCGGAAGATGGAAGATAATCAGGCAAAGTGCGAGGGTGCAGGGCGAAGCAATGTGTGCGTTTCCTACCACGCATTATCGGAGGACTGGAGTGAGATTGCTGACCGCACGATCAATATGTTGGAAAAGATTATTGAGAATGAAGCTGTTCATGCGATGCTGGCTGTTCTGACAGATAAACAGCGTGACCTCATCCATCAGCAGTTTGTTCTTGGAAAGACCCATCAGGAAATTGCAGACGATATGGGAATATCGCGTGGGTCGGTAACAAGAGCGGTAAATCAGGCTCTTGAACGGATTCGCCGGAAATTTGATTTTGAAGCACATTATGAATTGGCAGCGGGAGGTTTGGCATGAGAGGGGAACGTCAAATGAACAAGAACTCACAGCGGTTAGAGGACGGTGCAAGCGGTTCTTCTTATGTAAATAGGTGTGGCGAGTATACCATCGAGGTCGAATTTGCTGGTAGCAGTTCTCTGGAAAGCTGCATTGCAGCCTATCTCAATGAAAAATATCGAATTACATAAAAACAAAACATTCGATTTTACGTCAAAAACTGATGACCTGGAGAAAAAATCAAAAATTTCTAAAATTTTTTTTGAAAATTGTATTCCAAAAAGGCCCTGCGGATTCCTATTAGTGTAAGGGGTACACAAAAGAAACCTCTCACAAAAGTTCTTTGACAACTGAATAAGCCATCCCAGAGAGATACTTCTGGCACTGAATGTGCATTCTGCGCGTCTTACCAGAGAAAACGCCGCTGAAATATGGGGCAGGAACGGGCTGGGGAAGAATGGCAAAGCTCAAATAACAGCAGATACACTGCGGTGGAGCAAGGAAACGTGTTCCACCGCAGGAATGTACTGTTATTTCCAATAGTGCAAATCCAATCTGAATAGGGGGTGATGAATTTACATGGAGTACCCGTATTTCAAAGGTCTGGAAGCAGACCGATACAGCTTTTACCGTGTGCCGAAGGCATTGGTCAAGGCTGATCTGTTCCAGAAGATGTCCGGGGATGCCAAACTGCTGTATGCTGTGCTGCTGGATCGTATGAGCCTTTCTGTCAAGAACGGCTGGCAGGACAAGCACGGCAACGCCTACATTATCTGCACGATAGAGGAAGTCATGGACTCTATTCATTGTGCCAGACAAAAGGCGGTCAAACTGCTGGATGAACTGGAACAGGAGTTTCGGCTTATCGAGCGGCGCAGGCAGGGACTTGGCAAACCCAATCTGCTGTATGTGAAAGACCTTTATGCGGGACTTTCGCAATCGAACTACTGGAAGTATGAAAATCATACTTCCGGCGGTTTGAAAAACGAACTTCCGGGAGTTCTAAAATCAAACGGAAGTAATACTGAGAAGATAAATAAGACAGATAATAGTGAGACTGATCTTATCTATCCGGCTGAACTGCAGGAAGAAGAACAGTACCGCCGCTATTTCAAGGAGGCTCTGGAACTGGAAATTCTGGAACAGGGCTATCCGGCAGATAAAGCGGTTCTGTATGAGATTCTGGAACTGCTGGTGGAAACCGTCACCAGCAGAAAGAAGTTCCTGCGCATTTGCGGGGAGGAAAAGCCGAAAGAGGTGGTGAAAAGCCGCCTGATGAAGCTGGATTCCTCGCATATCCAGTACATATTGGAGTGCTTAAAAGAAAACAGCACTCAGATTCGGAACATCAAGCAATACCTGCTGGCAACACTCTATAACGCACCTGTGACCGTGGACAGCTATTATTCCGCACAGGTTCGGCATGAATTTGGGTGGGGCAGCAGAGTAGATAAGAACTAGGAGGACAACCCCATGAACATCGTATTCATGAGTATGGACACGCTGCCCTCTACGCTGTGGGCGCGTGATCTGTATGACCAGATGCACATTCGCAGCGATTTCCGCAAGTGGTTCCCGCGTATGTGCCAGTATGGTTTCATCGAGGGCCGCGACTACGAGTATATGCCCCGTGTCCGGCTTCAGGATGAGGGTGGGCGCACGGTGCAGCGGTATGTGAAAGACTACCGCATCACACAGGACATGGCAAAGAAGCTCTGCAAACTGCACCATACGGCAGTCGGTGCGGTGTACCATCCGCAACCGTTTGACTGGGATGCGCTGCTGGGCCTGCTGCATAAGAAGCCGCCGCGTCGAAGCAGCTATGAAGCACAGTTGAGCGATTCCGATTCGCTGGTGACAACCACGCAGATCGCCAAAGAGTACGGCTGCGGAGCAAAGGTGTTCAATCGGCTGCTGCATCTGCACGGCATCCAGTACCGGGCCAACGGCCAGTGGGTGCTGTATTCGGAACACCACGGTAAGGGCTATACGTCCAGCCTGACGTTCCGGCTCCAGCGCAGCGATGGTTCCGAGGTGGAAAAACTGCATACGGCTTGGACGCAGAAAGGCCGGAAGTTCCTTTATCATACGTTGAAGCGGCGCGGGGTGCTGCCGCTGGCTGAACAGAGAGGTTGAAGCCTATGAATTTTACCGACAATCCGTTTGAACGCATGATGCGCCAGCGTCCGGGAACGGACAGCGGCCATCCCTGCAAGCACTGCCGCCACAAATGGGAGTGCGGCTATCTGCTGCACCAGTGCCGCAAGAAGTTCCGTTCGGTGCTGGGGGATACCGCACCGCCTGCAGCCGGGGCAGTCCACCCCTGATGCAACGGTGATAGATGGGAGGTGAACATCTTGCAGGAAGAAGTCAACGAGAAAACCATCTCACTGTGCATCAAAGGAGAAAAAATCACTGCACAGATTTTGAAAGCGGCCCTGATAAAGCTGCTGGCAGAGATGGACAAGAAGAAAAAGCAGCAGGAGAAAGGGAAAGGTCAATGTAAGAGAACAGGTAAGCAGAGCATCAAGAGCCTGCAAAGGAGCGGCGTACAGATCACGAACATCGTTGTCACGGACAATAACATCAAGTCCTTTGACCGGGTAGCCCGGAAGTATGGCATTGATTACAGTCTGAAAAAGGTGGAACAGGAGGGAAAGAGCGAATATCTGGTCTTTTTCAAGGCCAAGGACGTGGATGTTATGACCGCCGCCTTTAAGGAGTACACCAGTGAAACGCTGAAAAAACAGAAGCGTGAATCGGTGCGTCAGAAGCTGGAAAAGGTGAAAGAGGAACTTTCCAATCACCGTCAGCTCAAGAAAGAAAAGAAGAGGGAGCAGGAACCGACACGATGAAAAATCCGAAAACACCTGCCCAACGTCCGCATAAAGCACCGTCCAACCAGACGGGCGGGACGGCATGGGGCAAAAAACTGGCTGCAGAGTTCAGCAGGATGGTGCAGTCAGCGGACATGAAAAAGCTGATCCTGCTGAATTTTCCGTACATCATCGCCTTTTACATGGTGGAGAAAGCTGCATGGCTCTACCGTCATTGCAATGGCGATTCCGTGGTGGACAGGCTGATGGTTCTTTTTATGAACTTTGGCCTGGCCTACAAAAGTGTCTTGCCCAGTTTTCACCCGTTCGACCTGATGGTGGGGCTGGTAGGTGCAGCTGCGCTGAAAGCGGTGATCTACTTCAAAGGGAAGAATGCGAAGAAGTATCGGCAAGGCGAGGAATATGGCTCTGCCCGGTGGGGCAACCAGAAGGACATAGAACCTTTTATTGACCCGGTATTCGAGAACAACGTCATACTTACACAGACCGAACGGCTGATGATGAGTGGTAGACCAAAGCATCCGAAGTATGCTCGGAACAAAAACGTCATTGTGATCGGCGGCAGCGGCAGCGGAAAAACCCGGTTTTACGTTAAGCCCAACTTGATGCAGATGCCCCAAAAGGTCAGTTATGTCGTGACGGACCCCAAGGGTACGATCATTATCGAGTGCGGAAAGATGCTCTCGGATGCTGGGTATAAGATCAAAGTCCTGAACACCATTAACTTCAAAAAATCAATGCGGTACAATCCGTTCCATTACATCCGCAGTGAGAAAGACATTCTGAAACTGGTCAATACCATCATCGCCAACACAAAGGGTGATGGAGAAAAATCCGGCGAAGATTTCTGGATCAAAGCGGAACGGCTGCTCTACTGTGCATTGATCGGCTACATCTGGTATGAGGCCCCGGAAGAGGAGCAGAACTTCTCCACGCTGCTGGAGTTTATCAACGCCAGCGAAGCCCGCGAGGATGATGAAACCTTCAAAAATGCCGTGGATGAGCTTTTTGAGGAACTGGAACAGAAGAAGCCGGAGCATTTTGCAGTCCGCCAGTATAAGAAGTACAAGCTGGCTGCCGGCAAGACGGCTAAGTCGATTCTGATTTCCTGTGGTGCAAGGTTAGCCCCATTTGACATTGCGGAGCTGCGTGATCTGATGGCCTACGATGAAATGGGACTGGATTTGCTGGGGGATCGCCGCACGGCCTTGTTCGTTATCATTTCCGACACGGACGATACGTTCAATTTCGTGGTGTCCATCATGTACACCCAGCTTTTCAATCTGCTATGTGACCGTGCGGACGATCAATGTGGAGGGCAGCTAAAGTATCATGTTCGGCTTCTGCTCGATGAGTTTGCGAACATCGGTCTGATCCCGAAGTTTGATAAGCTGATCGCCACCATCCGCAGCCGTGAGATTTCGGCATCCATCATCCTGCAATCTCAGAGCCAGTTGAAAACCATCTACAAAGATGCCGCAGAAACCATTATCGGTAACTGTGACACCATGCTTTTTCTCGGCGGTAAGGAAAGCTCGACACTCAAAGAGATTTCTGAAACCTTGGGGAAAGAAACCATCGACCTATATAACACTTCCGACACGCGCGGTCAAAGCCCATCATTTGGTACAACCTACCAAAAGACTGGCAAGGAGCTTATGAGCCGGGACGAGCTTTCTGTCATGGATGGCAGCAAGTGCATCCTGCAGCTGCGCGGAGTCAGGCCATTCCTGAGCGACAAATTCGACATTACCAAGCATAAGCGGTACAAAGAACTGTCGGACTTTGATAAGAAGAACGCTTTCGATGTGGAACGCTACCTGAAGCACGAACTAAGGCTGCGGATGGATGAAGAATTTGATTGCTACGAGGTGGATGTGTCCGAAGAAAGCACGGCATAGAAAGGAGGCCATTATCCGAAGTAAATACACCCGCCCGCCTGTCCGGGCAGACCCCGTGGCAGGTAACTTGTCCGACTGATTTCTACATTTTGCGATTCCAAAAGGCTGATTTTTTATGAAAATGAAAGGAGAAGCCAGAATTGCAGGAAACAGGTAGCACCGAAGATGTGCCAGCCTGTTTTTCTTTTGGAATCGTACTTTTTATCAATGCTGCAATCTGGCGAAAAACGACTATGGAATTCTTCAATCAGGCTATTACCGTTCTGCAGACTCTCGTTGTTGCCATCGGCGCGGGCCTTGGCGTTTGGGGTGTTGTGAACCTCATGGAGGGTTACGGCAACGACAACCCTGGCGCAAAGTCGCAGGGCATGAAGCAGCTCATGTCCGGCGGCGGTGTCATCCTCATCGGCACCCAGCTGATCCCGCTGCTCTCTGGTCTGTTCGGCTAATCAACAAGCGATAGGAGGAAAACCCGCCATTGTTCGATAATATTTTCGCAGCAATCGAAAAATGGATGAGGGAACTTCTTTCCGGCATGGTGGAGTCCAACCTGAGTACGATGTTCACGGCGGTCAACCAACAGACCAGTGAGATCGCTGCTCAGGTCGGGCAGACACCGCAAGGGTGGAACAGCAGCATTTTCAGCATGATCCGTAACATTTCGGATTCGGTGGTGATCCCCATTGCGGGAATCATCATCACGCTGATCCTCTGCTACGAACTAATCTCGATGCTGACGGAACGGAACAATCTGCACGATGTAGACACATGGATGTTCTTCAAGTATTTCGTGAAGATGTGGATCGCGGTCTATCTCGTCAGCCATACGTTCGATATTGCAATGGCGGTATTTGACATTGGGCAGTCGGTGGTAAATTCTTCCTCCGGCATTATCCGTGGCAATACCGCCATTGATATTAGTTCTCTTTCCATGCAGATGCAGGCGGCAATGGCAACAATGGCGATTGGCGAACTGGTGACGCTGGCCTTGGAAACCCTTGTCGTAAGCTGGTGTCTGAAAATTCTGTCGGTGGTTATCACGGTAATTATGTACGGCAGAATGATAGAAATATACCTCTACACTTCGCTTGCTCCGATTCCATTTGCAACCATGAGTAATCGTGAATGGGGTCATGTGGGTACGAACTACTTCCGAGGACTGTTCGCGCTGGCATTTCAGGCGTTCCTGATGATGGTCTGCGTGGCGATCTATGCAGCCCTTATCGGCAGCATCCGGGTATCTTCGGATATTCACTCGGCGTTGTTCGGCACGATGGCCTACACGGTGATTCTTTGCTTCTCGCTGCTCAAAACGGGAAGTCTGTCCAAACAGATCTTCGGCAGTCACTAAATCCGGGAAAATCCAATGAAAGGAAAAGACAGCAGACAACGCCGTTTCCCGGCGGCGGTCTGGCTGTTCTGGTAATCAATGGCCTATGTAACGATTCCAAAAGACCTTTCCAAAGTGAAGAACAAGGTCTTTCTGAACCTGACGAAACGCCAGCTCGTGTGTATGGGTTTCGCGGCAGGAATTGGTGTTCCGTTCTACTTTCTCATGCGCGATACGCTGGGGACCAGCAATGCAGCGGCAGGCATGGTGCTTCTGATGCTGCCGGAGTTTTTCTTTGCGCTGTATGAGAAAAACGGGATGCACCTTGAAACCATCCTGACGAATTTCATCAGCGTCCGCTTCAAACGTCCTGCGGTACGCCGCTACGAGATTGAAAATCTGTATGACAGAGAACTGGAAACCGCAGCACCGATCCAGAAGAAAGGAGGCATCCTTGGTAAAAAGTGAACCGAAGAAGAAACCGCAGTCGGGCGGCTTCTTCCAGAAGTTCTTTCGGAAACCCGAAAAGAGCCAGAAGGAACAGCGGTTGACTGTGCAGCGTTCCATTCCATATCTGGAAATGGGGCGCGACGGTATCTGCCGGGTGGAGGAACATCTGTATTCCAAAACCGTCCGATTCTACGACATTAACTACCAGCTGGCGCAGAACGAGGATAAAAACACCATCTTTGAAAGCTGGTGCGATTTCCTCAACTACTTCGATGCCAGTATCCGCTTTCAGCTTTCGTTCATCAACCATAAGAGCGACATGAGCGAGTACAACAAGGTTATCCAGATCGAGCCGCAGCATGACCAGTTTGATGATGTGCGTATGGAATATGCACAGATGCTGAAACAGCAGCTTGCCAAGGGTAACAACGGTCTGGTTCGGACGAAGTACATCACGTTTAGCATCGAAGCAAAAAGCGTCCGGGAGGCAAAACCCCGGCTGGAGCGTATCGAAACCGATATTCTCAACAATTTCAAGGTGCTGGGCGTGAAAGCCTACCCGCTGAACGGCGTGGAACGGCTTCAGATTATGTACGAAACCTTTCATCAGGAGGAACAGCAGAAGTTCGATTTCAGCTATGACCGCATCCTGCAGAGCGGCATGACCACCAAAGACTTCATTGCGCCGACCAGTTTCCTGTTCAAAAGCGGCAAGGACTTTATGATGGGGGACACCTATGGTGCAGCATCCTACCTGAACATCCTTGCCCCGGAACTGACGGATAAGGTGCTGGCCGAATTTCTGGACATGGACAAAAATCTGGTGGTCAGTATCCATGTGCAGTCGGTAGACCAGCTGAAAGCCATCAAACTGATTAAGGGAAAAATTACCGACCTGGACCGTATGAAAATTGAGGAACAGAAAAAGGCGGTGCGTTCCGGCTATGATATGGAAATTATTCCGAGTGACCTTGCAACTTATGGCGGCGAGGCCAAAAAGATTCTGGATGATCTGCAAAGCCGCAATGAGCGTATGTTCCTTGTTACGGTGCTGTTCCTCAATACGGCCAAGACCAAGCAGGAGTTGGATAGTGCTGTGTTTCAGACTGCTGGTATCGCTCAGAAGTTCAACTGTACGCTGAACCGTCTGGATTATTTGCAGGAGCAGGGGCTTATGAGCAGTCTGCCGCTGGCAAATAATCTCGTTCCCATCAAGCGCGCACTGACTACCACTTCCACTGCGATTTTTGTTCCGTTTACGACGCAGGAGCTTTTTATGGAGGGCGATTCCCTCTATTATGGTCTGAACGCAGTGTCTAACAACATGATTATGGCAGACCGCAAACAGCTCAAAAACCCGAACGGCCTGATTCTCGGCACACCGGGAAGCGGTAAGTCGTTCAGTGCAAAGCGTGAGATCACAAACGTGTTCTTCACCACAACGGATGATATTATCGTCGCAGACCCGGAAGGCGAGTATTATCCGCTGGTGGAAGCGTTGGGCGGTCAGGTCATTCACATCTCGTCCACCAGTAAGGACTACATCAACCCGATGGACATTAACCTCAACTATGCGGACGATGATAACCCGCTGGGCATGAAATCGGACTTTATTCTTTCCCTGTGCGAACTGATCATGGGCGCACGGGATGGCATGGAGCCGGAAGAGAAGTCGGTCATTGACCGCTGCCTGCCGCTGGTATACCAGAAGTATCTAAACGATCCGAAGCCGGAAAATATGCCGACGCTCGGTGATCTGTACGACTGCCTGCGGGAGCAGAAGGAACGGCAGGCGCAGCGTATCGCCACGGCACTGGAAATCTACGTTAATGGTTCGCTGCGTGTGTTCAACCATCAGACGAATGTGGAACTGGATAACAGAATTATCTGTTTCGATATCAAAGAGTTGGGCAAACAGCTGAAAAAACTGGGGATGCTCATCGTCCAGGATCAGGTCTGGAACCGTGTTACCATCAACCGCAACAGCAAAAAGAACACCCGGTACTATATAGACGAGTTCCACCTCCTGCTGAAAGAGGAACAGACCGCAGCATACAGCGTCGAGATCTGGAAGCGGTTCCGAAAATGGGGCGGCGTACCCACAGGCATCACCCAGAACATCAAGGATTTGCTCGCAAGCCGGGAAATCGAGAACATCTTTGAAAACAGCGATTTCATTTATATGCTGAACCAGGCATCCGGCGATCGGCAAATCCTTGCCAAGCAGCTGAATATCTCGCCGTTCCAGCTTTCCTATGTTACGAACAGCAACGAGGGCGAGGGGCTGCTGTTCTACGGCAATACGATTATCCCGTTCAAGGATAAGTTTGATACTTCGCTGAAACTGTACAGCCTGATGACAACGAAGCCTAATGAGATGGGAAAATATAAGGAGAAAAAAGAAGCATGAACACATCGAATGTTTTTGACCGACTGAGCCGCAAGATTCATCATCACTCTGACATGGAGCCGCACGAAAGCGATTCCGGCCCGCCCTTTGGTGAGGTGGAGCCGCTCAACTTCCACGATGAAGAATCAGTGGTGCATACGGTGCTGGAGGACTTTTACGCCGTTGGTACACTGGCCGATGAACTGACTGACGGCTTTCACATGGAAGCCCACGGTTATCTTGACCGTGAGGAAGTGAATGCCCGTCTGATCGCCTTTGCCCGGAAGCTGGAGCAGGTGCTTGATAAGTGGGAAACCCATGCGGCCCTGCTTGCATGACAGTTCCGGCAGGAAGAGGGTGAACCCGATGGCAGATAAAAAATTCCGGGGCAGAGATAAAATCGTTCAGAAAATGACCAAGGATGGTCTGGTGGATGAAAACCTCCGCACCGGGGAACAGAAGTCCGCAACCGCAGCAGAAAAGCCGGAGCAGAAAGATTCGGCAAAGGAAACTGCGAAAAAAGAAACAGATGAAAAACCTATCGTGGAAGAAGAACGGTGCATGGATGCTGAGAATGGGGAGGAGGATGCACCCCGGCATCACAGCACCGCCAAGCAGAGCGCAGACTATTACAAAGCCCATCAGGAGGATGGGAAGCCGAAGGATGCGCCTGCGGAAGCGGATGTAGAGCCGCAGACCAAGAAAGGCCGACTTTCTTTTGAGGATGAAAAAGGCGGCATTGTCCGTGGCATGGGGATGGGCGTTAAAAAGGTGGCCAAGAAAGGAGTGGACACCGCCACCGGGTATGCCCATCAGAAAGTACATCAGGTAGAAAAGGACAATTCCGGCGTGGAAGCTGCTCATAAGTCGGAAGAAGCCGCCGAACGCCTGCACCACTTTGTCAAAGGCAGGAAAAAGCCCAAAGACAAATCTGCCAGAGCAGAGAAAAGAGGTGGCGAGGATCAGAAGTCCAGCTGCCTGAAATTCTCCGAGAGCGAGGGCGGTACTGCAGAAAATGCAGCAGAACCGCCGCTGAAAAAGAAACAGCCCCAGCCACCGCCGACTGCCGCAGGAGGTGAATCAAAAACAGTCGGTGCGAAGTTTTACCAGAAAAAGCAGTATAAGGATGCTTATGCAGCCGCCAAGCGCGGCCAGAAAGCCGGAACTGCCGCCAGCAAGCAGGCAGCAGCGGCAACAAACACCATTACGGAGAAAGCGAAAGCGGCGGTGCAGGAGATCGTCGTGCAGAATAAAACCCTGTGGGTCAGTATTGGTGTCGGCATCCTGTTGGTGATGGTGATGCTGGGAGCCTTTTCAAGCTGTGGTGCAGCAATTCAGGGAACAGGCAGTACCTTTGTGGGAACGACATATCCCAGCAAGGATGCCGACATGAAAGGTGCGGAAGAAGATTATCTGGAACTGGAAAAAGAACTGGATAAGCAGATTCGGCAGATGGAATCCACCCATCCGGGCTATGATGAATACCGCTATCAGCTGGACGAGATCGGCCATGACCCGTATCAGCTTATTTCCCATCTGACTGCGGTCTATGAGCAGTTCACCAGAGGACAGGTCAAGCCTGTTATCAAGGAACTGTTCAAGCAGCAGTATCTCCTGAAAGTGTGGGAAACCATTGAGATTCGCACTCGCATGGAAACCAGAGTAGGGGTTCGGCCAACGATTGACGCCTTTGGAAACGTCAGCATGGAAACCTATACCTATCAGGAAGAAGTGGAGTATGAGTACAAAATCCTCAATGTCCTGCTGAAAAATAAGGGCTTCGATACCATCGCGCGGAAGAACATGAACCAGAAGCAGACCGGGCGGTACGATGCCTATAACCTGACCTATGGCAACCGACCGGAACTGTTCGGCGCAGGCTCCCCGACTTACAGCGGCGGCACAACGGGCAGTATTGGCACGGGCGGCGGTGCTGGTAGCTCCAGCGGTGGCTTCAAGTACGACATCCCCTCGGAAGCTCTGTCGGATGAAAAGTTTGCAAGGATGATTGAAGAAGCCGAAAAGTATCTCGGTATGCCGTATGTGTGGGGCGGTAGTTCCCCAAGCACCAGTTTTGACTGCTCCGGCTTTGTCTGCTGGGTCATCAATAACAGCGGCAATGGGTGGAGCGTTGGGCGCACAACAGCCAACGGCCTGCGCGGAAAGTGCAGCTATGTCTCTCCTGCGGATGCACAGCCCGGCGACCTGATCTTCTTTGAAAAAACTTATAACACCGTTGGCGCGTCGCACGTTGGAATCTACGTCGGCAACGGCATGATGATCCACTGCGGCGACCCCATTTCCTATACCAGCATCAATTCGACCTACTGGCAGAGCCACTTTTTAGGCTTTGGCCGCATCAACTGAAAGGAGGGCCGATGGGCAAAAAATTACAGAAATATCTGGATGAAGCCGAAAAGACCGAACAGCAGATCGCGGAACTGGAAGAACGGCTGAGAACCATCCGGGCAGCACAGAAAAAAGAAGAGGACAGCGAGATCATTCGTGCCATCCGCAGCACCAAGATGGGCGGGCGCGAACTGTTGGCTCTGCTGGACAACATTCAGGCGGGCAATGTGACGTTCCTGACCGCTGTAAACAACGCTTCGGAGGAAGCAGAAACGGAGGAAGCGATTGAAAAAGATGCTTAAACGGCTGGGAGTTGTTATCCCCAGCACAATTCTGACCCTGCTGATGGCGGTGGGCTTTTCGACCCCGGCCTTTGCCTTTGTGGACACCACTGAGGTGACGGAGGAACCGACACAGGTGATCGAGGAGGCAGAGCCGACGGAGGAAGAAAAGATTCCGTTCACCATCGCAGGCAACGGCGAGGTAGAGGATGACATCGTGGATGACCCCAGCAAGGAGTTCTTCACGGTCAAGACCAAGGGCGGCAACACATTCTTCCTGGTGATCGACCGCGCGCGAAACAGCGAAAACGTCTATATGCTCTCGATGATCGACGAGTACGATTTGCAGGAGTTTCTGGACGATGAAGAGCGGAACGGCAAGCAGGAAGAAGAAACGCCTGCGGTAGTTCTGCCCGAAACCAAACCCGAATCTACCCCGGATGTGGAAATCGAAGAACCGAAAGAGGAATCGAGCGGTGGCATGAATAAGATTCTGCTGCTGGTATTCGTGGCGGCACTGGGCGGTGCAGGTGCTTTCTTCTACTTCTACATTTATAAGCCGAAGCCGAAAGAAGAAACGCCGCAGAGTGAAAATCTGGAAACCGACCAGAGCCTTGCGACTGTGAACGAGGATAATCAGTCCGGCAACGAAAATGGCACATAAGAAAACCGTAACATAAGGATGCAGGGGTAGTCGAAAGGCTATCCCTGCTTTTTTCAAAAAAGGAGAAAGCGTTGAAATATCTGGTGATTGCAGAAAAACCGAGCGTATCGAAATCCATTGCAAAAGTGATCGGTGCATATCGGCAGGAGGACGGGTATCTGGAGGGTGGGGATTGCGTGGTCAGCTGGTGTCTGGGGCATCTGGCAGAGTATGCAGCCCCGGAACACTACGATGAACGCTATGAGAACTGGCGTTTTGAGGATTTGCCGATTCTCCCTGTTGAGTGGAAACTGCTGGTACACAATACCAAGAAGCCGCAGTTCAATGTTCTGCGTAAACTGCTCCGCAGCAAGAAATTCAATTATGTGGTGAATGCCTGCGATGCGGGGCGCGAGGGTGAAGCGATTTTCCGCCGTGTGTATGCTCTTGCCGGAAGTAAACTTCCCATCAGGCGGCTGTGGATCAGCAGCATGGAGGATGCTGCCATCCAGCAGGGCTTTGAAAACCTGAAAGATGGCGCGGCGTATGATAATCTGTTTGCAGCGTCCGAGTGTAGAGCAAAAGCGGATTGGCTGATCGGTATGAATGGAACCCGTGCTTTTACGAAAAAGTACGGCAGAAAACAGACCATTGGCCGTGTGCAGACCCCGACGCTGGCGATGCTGGCCGAACGGCAGGCCAAAATCCAGAACTTTGTAAAGGAACCCTATTACAAAGTGGAACTGTCCGGCGCGGGTGTCGTGGCGGTATCAGAACAGATGGCGCAGGAGCAGGATGCAGATGCTATGCAGGCCGTTTGCGATGGTCAGTGCGCAGTGGTTGGCAGCATCGAGTGCAAGAGAGTAGAAAAGAAGCCCCCGAAGCTGTATGACCTGACGACCTTACAGCGAGAAGCAAACCGCTATTACGGTCTGACCGCCAACCAGACCTTGCAGGCATTGCAGGAACTGTATGAAGAAAAGCTGGTGACATACCCCAGAACAGACAGCCAGTTTGTGACTGAGGATATGCGCAAGACGGTGGAATCTCTGGTACTGGCTCTGGATGACCAGACTGTGGATGTGAGCTGCGTTATCAACAACAGCAAGGTCACAGACCATCATGCAATCCTGCCGACCATGCAGGGGGCAAAGTGTGATAAGGAAAAGCTGTCCGAAACCAAGCAGAAGATTCTTTCACTCATTATCTGGAAGCTGTTGCAGGCTGTACAGCCGTCGTTCATCTACGAAGATGTTCTGGTGACGGTATGCTGTCAGGGACAGAATTTTACAGCAAAGTATAAGGAAATTTTGCAGCCCGGATATACGGCAAAGCCTGTTCCGTTCGTAGAGCTGGAAAAGGACAAGGATGCGTCACTTCCGAACGATCTGGAACAGGGGATGGTTATTCCGGTGGTACGGGCAGAGAAAAAGCAGGGCTTTACTTCACCGCCGAAAGTCTACACCGAAGATACCCTGCTGTCGGCCATGGAAACAGCAGGCAACAAGGAATTTGAAAAGGACACGGAGAAGAAAGGTCTGGGAACCCCTGCAACGCGCGCCGCGATTCTGGAAAAGCTGGTATCTTCCGGCTATGTACAGCGTAAAGGCAAGCAGATGATTCCCACGGAGGACGGTGTGGCCGCGATCCGCAATATCCCGGACTACCTGAAATCCGCCAGCATGACAGCTGAGTGGGAAAATGACCTGCTGCGGATGGAGCGCGGCGAGATCAAGCCCCACGATTTTATGCAGGGCATCCATGGACTGATCTATAAGATGCTGGCCGACTTGCGGCAGATTCCTACCGTCGTGGCGGCTCCCTATCATAATAAGGTAAGCGTAGGAAACTGCCCGGTTTGTGGCGACCCTGTACATGAAAGTAAACTCAGCTTTTGTTGTGCAGACCGCAGCTGTAAATTTGCCCTCTGGAAAGAAAGCAGATACTTGTCCAACATGAGAAAAACGCTGGACAAGAAGATGGCCACAGACCTTTTGAAGAAAGGCCGCACCCATGTAAAAGACTTTTATTCCGCGAAAAAGATAAGACATTCGCCGCTGACCTTGTGATGCGCGTCGAAGAAGGCCGCGCACAGTACAGTCTGGAATTTCCCAAAACACCGATGAAAACGAAAACGTAAAGGAGGTTTGACCCTTGCCACAGATTAACGATATTCGAGAATTGGCGCAGCAGAACGCCGGGTATGTCAGTAACTCGCCACAGGACTGGATGAGTTATCTGGATGTGGCGGCGCGGCTGTATCGCTATTCGTTCACCGATACACTCCTGATCCACGCACAGCGGCCCGATGCAACCGCCTGCGCAGAACTGGAACTCTGGAATCAGAAAATGAGCCGATGGGTCAACCGTGGCGCAAAAGGCATCGCGCTTCTGGATGATACCGGACCGCGTACCAAGCTGCGGTATGTGTTCGATATTGCTGACACCCATCTGGTGCGCGGCGGCAGAACACCGCTCTTATGGAATCTGGACAGCCACGAGCATGAGCAGACGATTTTAGACCATCTGGCAGACACCTACGGCCTGTCGCAGACAGACAGCATGAATACTGCCCTGATGGAATTGGCACAGCAGCTGACCGCCGACAATCTGGATGAAGCGATGGATGGTTTGGCCTATGAGGTGGCAGATACTTTTCTGGAAGAACTGGACGAAGATAACATCCGTGTCCGCTTCCGGGAACTGATGACCAACAGTATCTTCTATACGCTTTCCCGGCGCTGCGGGCAGGAGCCTATGGATGTACTGGACGATGATGACTTTATCCGCATCGTGGATTTCAACAAGCTGCCGGTGCTGTCGTTTCTCGGCAATGCCGTTTCCGAACAGTGCGAAGCGGTTCTTTTTGACATTGGCCGTGAGATGCGGAAAATTTACAAAAAAGAAATTACGCAGCAGCTTGAAAAATCCGTTGACAGCTTGTATAATACCAATACAGACTTTAACGCATTAAAGCGTGAAACCAAAGAAAACACGACCAAAGGAGGACAAGAAAATGGAGTTGACGTATCATCGCAAGGGAGATTACCTGTTCCCGAATCTGGCCGTGAAGGACGAGCCGCAAATCATCGGGAAGTACGGGATGCTGCGCAGGACGTATCTGAAAGAGAACCGCAAGAACTGGTATCAGAGTATGCTGATGAGCGGCAGGCTGAACCAGCATCTGGCGCAGATCGAGGAAGCAGCGGAGAGCCGGGTGGAAACGCTGCTGGACAGCCTGAACGAGAAGTTCCCGGCACCGAGCAAGGAGAAAGACCCGCTGGCATGGGCAGCGCACCAGAACAACCTGACGGCGATGGCCGAGGAGATCGTCTTGAAGGAATTGGTGTACAATTAACCGAAACGACAACGGAACAGGATTTGAGCGAAGCAGAGGAAGAAATTGCCTCTGCTTTTTCTTTTCCCGATCTGCCCACCGTGGAACAGCAGATCCGCGCTATCGAAGCACCGATCCAGGCGCGGTATGCGGATGAAATTGCACTTGATTCCGAAGTGGTCGATGAAATTCTGCGCACGGGCAGCAACCGCAGTAAAGGCCAGCTGCGCCTGATCTACAATTTCATGGCCGAGAAAACCCCGGAAGAATACACGGAGTTCGTGAAAAACGAATATGGTACGGGCGGCAAAGGCTTTGAAATTGACGGCGCAAAGTATGCAGTCTGGTTCGATGATTTAGGGCTGCGTATTGCAGTAGGCAGCACGGCAAAGGGCGGTACGCTTGCCAATGCGTTTTTATCCTGGGAGGATGTGAGCAATCGTATCCATGAACTGCTCCGGCAGGGTGAGTATGCTCCGCAGGCGGTTCTGGATGCTGCACGGCAGAATGCTTTGCAGGAACACGCGCAGACGTTGGCTTATATGGAACGTGACTTGGCAGACGGTGTTGCCGAAGCAGTGTTTCAGGATACAGCAATCTTCAGGGGCGGTTTCCCGGAACTGACAGACAGGCTGGCAGGCTTGCTGGATGATACGGATTTTCTGACTGACCTAAACGACAGATTATCTGCGCTGGGGGAAGCCTACGCCGAAGATAAAGACCTGATGCGGATGCACTTTTATAAGCCGGATAAAGTGGCAGCTCTGTTCCAGCAGTTTGCAAAGCCTTATCAGAACTACTCGGCGCGGGATGGCTTTCACTGGAATGAGTATAAGAAGTTCATCACGGAAGATGAAATCAATGCTTACTTCACACGGGGCAGCAATTACTCGGATAGTCGGCTGGCAATCTATTCGTTTTTCCTGAATCATGAGGACAAAAAAGTGCGGGCTGACTTCCTGAAAGACCATTACGGGATCGGCGGCAGCAGCCATGCACTCTGCGGGGCAGACGATTCTCACGAAGATCACGATGGCAGAGGCATTGCTTTGGAGCGCGGCCCATACGGGAACCCGTATGCCAACGTTCATCTGAACTGGAATCAGGCCGCAGGCCGGATCGACCGGCTTATCCGTGACAGTGAGTACCTGAAACCGGCGGATTACTCCCGGATGCCTGTCTATGAACGGGAACAGATGGCAATGCGGGTGATGGGCTTCTATCACCATCTGTCGAATAACGTGGAACGACCTTATCCGCAAGACCTTTACCATGAAGAAGGTCGAAAGCTTCTTGTTGAAAAGCTGGAAGCCCCTGAACAGGCAGCCGAACTGCTGGAGCAGATGGACAATGCGCTGCTGTCCATGCCGCTGGATTCGGAAGAATATGAGCAAAAGGCAGAATCCCTCTCTATCCTGCACCAGTATGTCGAGGGAACGTACACGATTTTCCCGGAAAAGAAGAGGGCTGTTGAGATTGCGGTTCCTGAACAGGGGCAGATGTCCATGTTTGACTTCATGGAGCAGGAGCCGCAATCGAAAGAGCAGTCAACCGCCGCAGCGGTTGAGGAACCCCGCAAGGAACTGTACAGCAGAGAAAACGGCAGTTTCCTGTATCTGGACAATGACCATCTGTACCGCATTGAGCGTTCCAATGCCTACGATGTGTACCTGAAAGACATGGAAAATTCGGCGGTGGCTGGCCGGGTCATTCCGTTACCGTTATATAGCGAAACGCTGGCGAAGAATCCGCTGAACGATTTCCTGAAACTGGATGCGGACCACACCCAGAAAGACAGCCGCAGCATCTATAAAGAATGTCTGTACACGCTGTTGGAAAAGGTAGAGCGCAGCGAAATCTATCCGTTGCTGCGTGACCGCGATACCACCGAGGAAGAAGCGGAAAATCTGATCCGTGAGAAAATTGAGGATTTGTTTGCTTCCAGTGAGGTGAAAAATGCCGCTTATTCTGAGGCATTTGACACATGGGCGCACTTCGGAGAGTGGATTCAGGAAGATATTTTCCAGCGCACCTATCAGGACGTTATTACGGACAGACGGGATGCTGTTGCACTGTATCAGGATAGCATGGATGCTCCGCAGTGGGTACGCGGCATTATGGTTCCGTATGCAGCGGAAGAAAAGACCGTTGAGCCGACCTTGCAGCCCCTGCCACTGGATGCCGCCAACGAGTATAACGCGCTGAAAGAGCGCTACCCGGATGCTCTGGTCGGCTATGAGCAGTACGGCAGCTTTGAGTTCTACGGCGAGGATGCAAAGCGCGTTTCGGAACTGCTTGGCAGCAAGCTGTTGGAAAAGGAAACCGCACTCGGCAAGGTTGAGGTATCTGGTTTTCCGCGTGAACAGTGGGTTTCACAGGCAATGAAGCTCTGGAAACAGGAGGAGAGTATCTATCTGTCCGGCCAGCAGGAAGATGGAACCCATGCGCAGACAAAGTATTTCCGCAGAGAGGAATATCTGCCAGTCAATACCATCGTTGAACTGGACGATAGAGAGTTCCGTGTGGATTCGGTGGACTTTGGAAATGGAACGGTCAGTTTGCAGGACATGACCCTTGCAAAAGAAGCCCGGTATCCGATTTTCCGAACGGAACAGCTGGAGTACATTCGGCATCTGTACGAACAGGCAGATGTACCGATGGAAGAAGCGGTTGAAATCACAGTCTTTACGGCTCTGCACAATGCGGGTGTGGCCTACGAGGATTTCTCCCCGGAGCAGATGGATGTGATCTATTCGGTGGCAGAAGCAGGCGGCGAGTTGGAAGAACTGCTGAATCCTGACTTCCCGCCAGAACAGATGCAGCTGATCGCAGATGTGCAGAACCGAACGGATGCCATCAGCCGTGCAGCAGCAGAGGAAGCCCTTGAACCGCTGACCCAGCAGCCTATGACCCCGGCAGAGGTCAACCATGCACGGCGGCAGCACAATCTTCCGCTGGACAGTGGAGCAGAAACAGAACAGCCTGCACAGCCCAAACAGAAACCTATTAACTTCCGTATTACGGACGATGATCTCGGCGCAGGAGGGCCGAAAACAAAGTATAAAGCCAATGTGGAGGCTATTCGGGTGTTGCAAACACTGGATGCAGAGCAGCGGCAGGCTACCGCAGAGGAACAGGAGATACTCTCCCGGTATGTTGGCTGGGGCGGCGTTCCGCAAGTGTTCGATGAAAACAACGCAGAATGGTCGAAAGAGTATGCCGAACTACAGTCCCTGCTCACGGCAGATGAGTATAAGGAAGCCCGTGCCAGTACCCTGAATGCGTTTTACACTTCTCCTACGGTCATCAAGGCAATGTATGAAGCCCTGGGCAATATGGGATTGTCCAAAGGCAATGTGCTGGAACCGTCCTGTGGTGTCGGCAATTTCATGGGTCTGGTGCCGGACAGCATGGAGAAGATTCGGATGTACGGTGTGGAGCTGGACAGCATTTCGGGCCGTATTGCACAGCAGTTGTACCAGAAAAACAAGATTGCGGTGCAGGGCTTTGAAACGATGCAGTTCCCAGACAGCTTTTTTGACTGTGTTGTGGGCAACGTACCTTTCGGCAATTACAAAGTACCGGACAAGCGGTATGACCGCCACAATTTTCTCATCCACGATTATTTTATTGCGAAAAGTCTTGACCTTGTGCGTCCGGGCGGTGTGGTAGCGGTGGTAACGTCCAGCGGTACGATGGATAAGAAGGATTCCTCTGTCCGTGAGTACCTTGCCAACCGTGCCGATCTGGTCGGCGCAATTCGTCTGCCGAACAATGCGTTTCAGCGCAATGCCAACACCGGCGTGGTGGCTGACATTCTGTTCCTGCAGAAGCGTGACCGTGCAGCGGTGGAGCGGGCTGACTGGGTAGATCTCGGTGAAACACCGGAGGGCTATTCCATCAACCAGTATTTTGCAAAGCATCCTGAAATGGTGCTGGGCGAGATCACCACCGAAAGCACCCAGTACGGTAAGCAGGAAATTACGGTCAAGCCCATCGAGGGCGCAGACCTTGCTAAGCAGTTAAAAGAGGCAGTCGGCAACATCCAGGCTACCATCACGGAGCCGGAAATCTCCGATGATGAGCTAGAAGTGCAGGAAGAACCTATTCCAGCAGACCCAAGTGTGAAGAATTTCAGCTTCACGAACGTGGATGGGCAGATTTACTACCGTGAAAATTCTTTCATGAATAAGGTAGAACTGCCTGCCGTAACTGCAGAGCGAGTGCTGGGCATGATCGCTCTTCGGGAAACCACCCGGAAGTTGTTGGATTGTCAGCTGCATGATGGTTCGGATGCAGAAGTTCAGCTTTTGCAGAATGAACTGAAACAGCAGTACACCGCATTTAAGGCGCAGTATGGTCTTATCAACAGCACGGCCAACAAGCGGGCGTTCCGACAGGACAGCAGCTATTGTCTGCTGGCATCGCTGGAAATTCTGGATGAGGAGAAGAACCTCAAACGGTTTGCCGATATTTTTACCAAACGTACTATCCGTAAGCCGGAGCCTGTTACCTCAGTGGACACGCCAAGCGAAGCCCTGGCACTCTCTATCGGAGAGAAAGCAAAGGTAGATGTGCCGTTCATGGCGCAGCTCTGCGGTAAAACGGAACAGGAAATCACGGATGAACTGGCAGGTGCGATTTTCCGAAATCCTGTGACACAGCAGTGGGAAACCTCGGATGAATACCTGTCCGGCAACGTTCGTGAAAAACTGGCCACAGCAGAAACCTTTGCGGCAAACCATGCTGAATATCAAATCAATGTGGATTACCTGAAACGGGTACAGCCCAAGGATTTGGATGCTTCGGAAATTGAAGTGCGGCTTGGTGCAAACTGGGTAAAGCCGGAGTACATCACGCAGTTTATGAAAGAAGTATTCAAGACCCCGAACTACTATGCCGGGATTGACATTAAGGCAACCTATTCCGAAATTTCTGGTGCATGGAACATTTCGGGCAAGTCGCTGGATCGCGGCAATCCGCTTGTCACCAACACTTACGGAACGATGCGGGTCAACGCCTATAAGCTGCTGGAAGATGCGCTGAACCTCCGGGATACGAAAATCTATGACACGATTCACGATGCGGATGGCGACCACCGTGTGCTGAATAAACAGGAAACCATGCTTGCACAGCAGGCACAGGAATCCATTCGGGAAGCGTTCAAGCAGTGGATTTTCAAGGATTTAGACCGCCGGGAGGATTTGTGTGCGACCTATAATCGGATTTTCAATGCGATTCGTCCCCGTGAGTACGATGGCAGTCATATTCGCTTTGAGGGCATGACCCCGGAAATTTCACTGATGCAGCACCAGAAAAATGCCGTGGCGCACATTCTGTACGGCAACAATACGCTGCTGGCTCATTGTGTGGGCGCAGGCAAGACCTTCCAGATGATTGCTGCCGGCATGGAAAGCCGCAGATTGGGCCTGTCGCAGAAAAACCTCTATGTGGTGCCGAACCACCTCACCGAGCAGTGGGGCGCAGATTTCCTGCGGCTTTATCCCAATGCCAATGTGCTGGTGGCAACAAAAAAGGATTTTGAACCGAGCAACCGTAAGCAGTTCTGCTCCCGGATCGCAACCGGCGATTACGATGCCATCGTGATCGGTCATTCGCAGTTTGAGCGTGTGCCGCTCTCCCCGGAACGACAGAAAGCTATTGTAGAGCGTCAGATCGACGACATTACGCTGGCCCTAGCCGATGCCCGGAGTGAGGACAGCCGCAGTTTTACGGTCAAGCAGATGGAGAAAACAAAGAAAACGCTGGAAGCAAAGCTGCAAAAGCTGAACGACCAGACGAGAAAGGATGATGTGGTCACATTTGAGGAACTGGGGGTTGACCGCCTGTTTGTGGACGAGTCGCATTTCTATAAAAATATGTTCCTCTACACAAAAATGCGAAATATCGCAGGTATCGCCCAGACCGATGCACAGAAGTCCAGCGATATGTTTGCGAAGTGTCAGTACTTGGACGAACTGACAGGTGGCAAGGGCGTGACCTTTGCAACCGGAACCCCGGTCAGCAACTCGATGGTGGAACTGTACACTATTATGCGGTATCTCCAGTATGACACGCTGCAGAAAATGGGACTGAGCCACTTCGATGATTGGGCGGCATCCTTTGGCGAAACCGTTACGGCAATCGAGCTTTCCCCGGAGGGAACGGGCTATCGCGCGAAAACACGCTTTGCCCGATTCTTTAATCTGCCGGAACTGATTTCCTTGTTCAAGGAATCGGCAGACGTGCAGACGGCGGATATGCTGAACCTGCCTGTGCCGAAAGCAGAGTACATCAACGAAGTGCTGAAACCGAGCGAGACACAGGAAGAAATGGTGAGTTCCTTTGCAGACCGTGCCGAGGCTGTACGCAACGGTAATGTGAATCCCAGATTCGATAATATGCTCAAGATCACCAACGATGGCCGAAAACTGGCACTCGACCAGAGGCTTATGAACGAGATGTTGCCGGACGAGCCGGAGAGCAAGGTCAATCGCTGTGTGGACAATGCGTTCAAGGTTTGGGAAGAATCTGCGTCGGACAAGGGAACACAGTTGATTTTTTGCGATTTATCGACACCAAAAGCTGATGGTACATTCAACGTCTACGATGATGTGCGAGAGAAACTGGTGGCGAGAGGTGTTCCCCGTGAAGAAGTGGCGTTCATTCACGAGTATAACACGGAAACCAAAAAGGCAGACCTGTTTGCAAAGGTGCGCGCTGGACAGGTGCGTATTCTGATGGGGTCTACGCCGAAACTTGGCGCAGGAACCAATATTCAGGATCGACTGATTGCCCTGCATCATCTGGACTGCCCGTGGAAGCCGTCTGACCTGGAACAGCAGGAGGGACGTATTCTCCGGCAGGGAAACCGGAATAAGCAGGTGAAAATCTATCGTTACGTCACTGAAAATACGTTTGATTCGTATATGTGGCAGATTCTGGAAAATAAGCAGAAATTCATCTCGCAGATCATGACTTCCAAATCGCCTGTCCGTGCCTGCGACGATGTGGACGATACCGCGCTGTCCTATGCCGAAATCAAGGCACTGGCAACGGGCA
>OHQF01000305.1_pt1 | contig 33619 bp, 32 predicted proteins | sample 1578001 | NCBI WGS metagenome assembly OHQF01 (sample SAMEA3879538, study PRJEB24766) | human gut metagenome | biome: human-associated habitat; feature: feces | place: USA | collected 1985/1987 | reverse complement strand
GTTCCAGTGCTGCCACCGGCAGTGCCTGATAGGCAATCACTTCCGGCGCTACTTTGCGGTTGTCAGTGGTCGGGATATTTGGAGTCGGAGGAGTTGGTACATCCGGGACATCAGGTTTTGCATCCGCATCCGGATTAATCTCGTTGTTCATCACCAACGACCATTGATTCTCCCCTTCTCCAAGCTGATGATAAACAACATCAAACATATATGGACTGGTATAAACACGCGAGACAACAAATGAGAACTTGTCACCGGTTGCATCACCCTGTGACGTTGCAAATACAATTGACCGGCCGCGGATATCCTTATTGGAGGTCGGATAAAGAATCAGTTTGGTCGCTCCTGACACATCGCCGTTAACCTTTAGCGTATCAGCCGTCAAGTTCTCGACATCAACGTCAATATGCAAAAAGCTGCTCGCTGCAAGATAATCTTTCAGCTCTATCGTATCCTGATAGTGATTAAACAAATCCAAATTTGATTTCAGCAGTGACAGCGAAGTTACCGGATCACGCCCGTCAACGCCGTTGACAATCCGGCCATGACCGTCCCAGTTTGTGGCCGTCCGGTCATCATGCTGATATGCGCCAAAGCGAAGGGTCGTGTCCTCAACTTTGATATTGCCGGCGTTAATAATATCATTATTAATCCATACCGTTCCGCTGCCGTCTCCGCTAAATGACAGATTATATTGATAGGGGTATTGAATGGTACTGACGCGGTTATCTCCCCCTTTAATACTGTCATTAATAATCCATTGTCCGTTTTGCACGGCATGAAAACTTATGGTTGGTGCCGAACGTGAATTGACAAACAATGCATTGTATTCTTTACCATATTTGTCAAGTGTATAATTACCGCTGAAAATGTGATGAACATTATCCGCAACAAAGGTTGTATCAGCATATGTATCTATCGCACCGCCGGTCGCAACAACACGTGCCTGAAGATCATAACCTGAAAGCACCCGGGTATTAACGGCATAATTATTGATAAAATCGGCATCAATAACCGGAGATGTGCCCCCATGGCGAATGGAAACTGCTCCTCCCCGCAAATAAGCCATGTCACCTTTTACCCCATTGCTGACAAAATTCCCGCTAATTTTTCCGACTTCACCATTGTTGCTGCCGTTATTCATAATTCCGATTGCACCGCCGTCGACGGTCGTCATGTTGTTAACGAAGTTGCCATGGATTTCGTTAACTTCTCCTTTAACGGCAATAGCGCCACCATAACTGTTCATGCCGGAAGTCTTGTTATTGATAAAATTGCCTTCAATTCTCTCAATTTGGCTTTCTTGTTCAACCGTAATTGCACCACCGTTCCAACCGGCCTGATTATTTATAAAATCACCTTTAATGTTGTCTATCCAGCCTTCATTATAAACGGCACCTCCTTCCGACGGCGTATGACCACTGCCGCCGCCTAAAAAGGTAAGACTGGCGCTGACATTATTATTGATAAAGTCACCTTCTATATTTTTAATATATCCGCTATTGTAAACAGCTCCTCCATAGACTTCGGCAGCTCCGTCACTTTGTTTCGGAATAACAATTTTAGCATGAGCCGTATTACCGATAAAATCGGCCTGCAAATTCTCTATTGATCCTTCGTTATAGAATGCGCCGCCTCTGATCGTAACCGTATTGTTTTTCGTTTCCGTACCGGTCAATTGTATATTTGTTACATTATTGCGGAAAAGAGTTTCAACAATGCTTACGCCTCTTTTGATATCATCATATGAAAAAGCGCCGCCGTTGAATGCAAATTCAGCCCCGGTCTCTTCTCGTGTATTTACTTTGTCTTTGTATTCGACCGTATAGATTTTGTCACGGCGCAAATTGATACGATAAAAATCTTTTACCGGTTTTCCCTCACTGTCCAACCGATAACCGACAAACATTTCCGGATTGGCTTTGTCATAATCAGTTTCAGAAATCTGATTGATTGTAAAAGCGCTGTTGTTACCCAGAGTCGGCGTATAGACCTGTCCTACAGCCGGGTCAGTCAGAAAAGTGGCGGACAGCAGCAGAACCGCCGCCGATAGTCTTGTGTTTCTCATCTTATTCCTCAATTTTAAATTATAATCGTTAAACGATCATTTTTTTGATACATTTTGCTTCTTTTGATCCTTTCTCCTAAGCTATTGATATTTTCACAATCTTCTTGATCTTCATTCTTCTTTGCTGTACCATCTGTCTGTATCAAAAAAATGATCCTTTTTTTGCAGCGTTATCGCCGGGAAACAACAAAAAATATCCCTATAAAAAAGCACCTTGTAAAAGGTGCTTTTTAAGGTTTAAAGGCTCTGAAGCTTATTGCGGTGTGCCGAAGGGCTTCATTTTTAGTTTGTTCCAGCCGCTGTTGTTCTTCTTTTCTTCGGCAGCGCGTTTCGCTTGTTCGGCCTGGGTTTTCTGTTCCCATTTGCGGATTGGTTCGCTGCGTTTGTTAACAATTTTGCGCTGTTGCTCGTTTTGAACAATGCCGACCGGAAGCAGTTGGTTGAGAAGTGCCGGTGAAATAAATTCGGCATGTTTTGGACCGAGTGCTTTCAGCATGGCGTCAATAATTTCGGCACCGGGTTTGAAGTTGTAGAGATGGACACTGCCGCCGTAAAAGATGGCAAAGGAATGGCAGGGCGAAGAAATCAGCACATCGGTGTAATCGATACCGCGGATAAAGCGGATAATGATTTTGGGTTCGATGATGCATTGTTCCGCCTGATCAAACAAAACGTTGCCTTCGCTGCTGAGAAAATAGCGGCTGATCATATCGCGGACCGGTTCTCCCATCACGCCGCAAAAACCGCGAATCGGAAATCCGTCAAGCGTGTAACCTTCGTATTCGTCGTTTTGCGGGAAGACTTCGTAACAAAAGACCTGTTCTGCCTTAACGATATTGTCGATGGCAAATTTACCAGCCTCGTCAATAAACCGCTGCTGCGGGTTGATGGCGTTTTCTTCCGCAACAGTTTCGCGTTTCCATGAACCTTCGGGACGGCTGAATGCCTGAACGCCCTCAACACTTTGGGCGGAAGCGGTCAACGGCCAAAAGGCCAGAAAACCGGATAAAAGCAGAATTGATAATTTCATAAACGGTTCCTCCGAATAATATATCTGATTATAATAAATCGTTGTCGCTTTCTCAAGTGATAAATTCGTTTTACTGATCGCCGATACGCAAAGCTTCGATGAAGGCAGACTGCGGAATTTCGACTTTGCCGAATTGTCGCATCCGCAATTTGCCTTTCTTTTGTTTGTCCAACAATTTGCGTTTGCGGGTGATATCGCCGCCGTAGCATTTGGCGGTAACGTCTTTGCGCAGGGCAGAGATGGTTTCGCGGGCAATGACCCGGCCGCCGATTGCCGCCTGAATCGGGATCTTGAACAAATGCCGTGGGATCAGATCTTTAAGACGTTCGCAAATTTGGCGTCCGCGTGATTCCGCTTCTGAGCGGTGGCACAGAAAGGCCAGCGCGTCCACCGGTTCTTCGTTAATCAGAATCTGGACTTTGACGAGATCCGATTCCTGATGTCCGATAATTTCATAATCGAAACTGGCATAGCCGCTGGTAATCGATTTCAGCCGATCGTAAAAATCGAATACGATTTCGTTGAGCGGGATTTTATAAACAACCATTGCCCGGCTGCCGGCATAGGTTAATTCCTCTTGTTCACCGCGGCGATCATTGCAAAGTTTGAGTACGGCACCCAAATATTCGTCCGGTACCAAAATGGTTGCACGAACCAAAGGTTCCTCAATCGAACGGACAGTAGACAGATCCGGCATATCTGCAGGGTTGCACAGCGTGGTCTGTTCGCCGCTGGTCATGTTGAGATTGTAAGCAACAGAGGGGGCTGTTGTGATAAGATCAAGGTCAAATTCCCTTCCCAGACGTTCCTGAATAATCTCCATATGCAAAAGCCCCAGAAAACCACAGCGGAAACCAAGGCCGAGCGCCGCCGAATTTTCGTTTTGGTATTCGATACTGGCATCGTTAAGCTTGAGTTTGGCCAAGGCGTCTTTAAGGTTTTCGTACTGGCTGCTGTCGACCGGAAAGATGGAACAGAACACCACCGGAACCGAAGGCTTGAAGCCTTGCAGTGGTGCGGCGCAGGGAAGGCGGTTGTCGGTAATGGTGTCGCCGATGCTGCAGTCGCTGACGCTTTTGATGCTGGCGGTAATAAAGCCGATTTCGCCCGGATAAAGCGCATCCGTATCCTGCATTTTGGGTGTAAAGATACCTACCTTATCAATTTGGTAGACGGCGTTGTTCGACATCATGCGGATTTGTTGTTTTTTGCGGATGATGCCGTCTTTAACCCGCACCAGAATGATCACGCCAAGGTAGGAATCGTACCAGCTGTCGATCAGCAATGCCTGCAGCGGCGCTTCACGCTGCCCCTGAGGTGCGGGCAACCGGGTTACGATCGCTTTCAACAACTCGGGAACGCCGAGACCTGTTTTGCCAGAAGTTTCAACCGCGTTGGAAGCGTCCAGGCCGATCACGTCTTCGATTTGGCAGCGGACTTTCTCGGGTTCGGCTGACGGGAGGTCGACTTTATTTAAAACCGGGATAATTTCGTGGTTGTTGTCAATTGCCAGATAGACGTTGGCCAGCGTTTGCGCTTCAACGCCCTGAGTGGCGTCAACTACCAGAATTGAGCCCTCGCACGAGGCCAGCGAACGGCTGACTTCGTAAGAAAAGTCGACGTGACCGGGGGTGTCCATCAGATTGAGCTGGTAGGTTTTGCCGTCGGCCGCGGTATAGTTCAGCCGCACCGTTTGTGCTTTGATCGTAATGCCGCGCTCGCGTTCAATATCCATTGAATCGAGGACCTGTTCCTGCATTTCGCGGCTGGTAAGGCCGCCGCAATATTCAATCAGGCGGTCGGCAAGGGTGGACTTGCCGTGGTCAATGTGGGCAATGATTGCAAAGTTGCGAATTAAATTTAAATCGTCAGACATCTCATTCCTTGTTTTAATTAATCTTTTGATTAACTCATAAATAGGGCAAAAAAAAAGATTAGGCAATATAATATTGATTATAGTCGTCAAATATGATATTAATGAATATGTATCCGGACAGGAGGTAAACAATGAGAAAAATGATTGATGTTGATTTTGGTTCTTCCCGTTATGACCAACTGGTTGAACTACGCTATAAAATCCTTCTGGAACCGCTCGGTTTGAAGTTTCTGGATATGTATCGCGAAAAGGAAATGGGGTATCTGCATATCGGCTGTGTCGAAGGGCTGGACGACAGTTTGGTCGGCGGCTTGATGCTGGCTCCGCTCAATGATGAAGAAATCCGTATGATGCAGGTGGCCGTTGATACCAAATATCAACGGGAGGGAATCGGTCGTGAGATGGTAAAATATGCCGAAGCCAGAGCGAAAGAAGCCGGATATTCCCGCATTGTGATGCATTCTATGTTGTCGGTGGTTCATTTTTATGAAAAAATGGGGTATCGGCAGGAAGGCGACATTTTTGAAGAAAACGGAATTACCTTCGCACGGATGGTGAAAGACTTATAAAACAGGATCGGCCGATGACGGAAACTTTTCAGGAACTTAAGAAAAAACTGACCGAATTTTATTGTCGGACCCGCGGCGGCGAAGAGTTGGAAGCTGCGTTTAACCAGTTGGAAACAGATCGTGAATTGCGCGGAATTGTTGAGTTGATGAAGGAGAGTTTTCCGAAAGAGCCGACGCTCGGTGACGAATATTCTATGTATTTTGCCTATGCGGCGATGCGGCCCGAGGTTTGCACAGATAAAGACCGTCATGACTGGCTGCAACATACCAAAAAATTTATTAACCGTTGTCCGCCCGATCCGAAACTGGCCGGTCATCTGTGCAGCGTAATCATGCGGTTGCCGGAGATGGGGAGTTCAAGCGGCGAAACGTTTAACTATGGCCTGCGGGCGTTAAAACTGCTGCCCAAAAACTTTGTCCGCCATGCCGAGTGCACCAAGGCGGTTGAAAAAATGGCACGGAACGATTTTCGTTGTTTGCTCGAAAAGGCCTGTAACCAACCCGACTATCAAAAGCAATTGCGGGCATTTGACCGCGCGCTGGCGCGGTTGGCCGATATTCCTCCGGGAGATCGTTACCGCGGTTTGGACGAATGCATCCGCGCAATGGCCCCGGTTTATCATCAGACCGAATGGGGACGGCAGGAGTTGCCACGCAAACGGCGTCTGGCTTCCAACCGGATATTTAAGAGCCTGCCTTCTAATGTTCAGCAGATTATCCGTAACCGTAAAAGCCAAAATGACTGGCTGAATAAATAAATTACAAAAACCGGCATCATCTGGAGTTTCTATTGGATGTCTGTAGGGATGATGATTTCCGTGAAATGGCTATTGATACAAAAAACACCGCCGATTATGGCGGTGTTTTTCAGAAAACTTTCAGGATGACTAGAATCCTTCGGTATCCAAGCGTTTGCGAAGTTGCTTGCGGGAACGTCTGATTGCCTCGGCCTGACGGCGGGCTTTTTTCTCAGAGTTCTTTTCGTGATGGCGGCGCAGCTTCATTTCGCGGAAAACACCTTCACGCTGCATTTTCTTTTTCAGAACTTTCAAAGACTGACCAACATCGTTACCGATAACAGTAACTTGAACCACTTAAATCACCTCATTTCAATTTTTCGTTTATTACAAAATTGCTTTTTATTAGCATACCCGAACGATAATTGCAACCTTTTTTTGCTATGGCTGCCTAAGCGATGATGTTGGGCATAATTTTGGCTTCGATCGACTCTATTTTCTTTTTGACGCCGTTGCGCATATTGCTGAGTTGCTTGGCGGTGGCAAAGTCAATCGTCGAATTGCGGGAGACCAAATGCCGGATATCGGAACACACCCGTCTTTCCTCCAGCCGCAGTTCACACAGTTGATGAGTCAGTTTGCTCAAATTGTCATTTTTAATCATTAAGAAAAATCCTCGGATTTGTAAGGTAGCGTTTACGCCGAAAAATTTTACAGACAATATTTTTGTAAAATTTGTGTTGAAATATACCACATTTATGCTAAAAAAGCAACCAATATTTATTTGACATAGGAGTTTTACATGAACCAGATCAAACGAATCGGAATTTTAACCAGCGGCGGCGACTGTGCCGGCTTAAACGCTGTCATTCGCTCGGTTGTTAATGCGGCCACCCTCAAAGGATGGGAAGTTTACGGCATTAAGTTCGGCACCGACGGCCTGACCAATCGGCCTTTGCAATACGACATTTTGACCCCGGCGAACTTTTCGAACACGCCGTGGCCGCGTTTGAGCGGATCTTACCTCGGTTCGCTGAACAGCGGCGTTAAGTTGGAATCGATGGAAACTCTGTCGCAAAAGTTCGGTGAAGGTGCCCGTGAGCTGAAACTGGATGCACTGGTTGTTGTCGGCGGCGACGGCAGCATGAACATCGTCAGCAACTATTGCCACATGGCCGGTATTAAGATGGTGGGTATTCCGAAGACGATTGACAACGATACCCCGATCACCGATGCTTCGGTCGGTTTTGCCACCGCCTGTCAGGTTTGTACCAGTGCTCTCGACGCTCTTGAACTGACGGCCCGTTCCCACAATCGTGCCCTGATTCTCGAAGTGATGGGACGTGATGCCGGACACTTGGCGATGCACTCTGCCATTTCGGGTTTTGCCGATGTTTGTCTGGTACCGGAAATCCCTTATAAAATCGATTCGATCATTGCCAAACTGAAATCAATTAAGGAAAGTGGCCGCAACCATGCCCTGATCGTGGTATCAGAAGGCGTGAAACGCGAAGACGGTCAGCATGTTTCTGCCGCCACCAACAAAATCGGCGAAACGGTTTACGGCGGTATCGGCCAATATTTAAGTGCCGAACTCAACAAACGTTATAAAGAATTTCAGACCCGGGTTACCACGCTGGGCCATGTTCAACGCTCCGGCGATCCGCTGCCGACCGACCGTATTTTGGCAACTCTGTTCGGTGCCAAAGCGGTTGCCTTGTTGGAAGAAGGCAAGACCAACCGGATGGTGGTTTGGAAAAATCATCGGATTGAAGATTATGATATCGACGATGTGGTTAAAGAAGGTACCACGCTGTTGGATATTAACAGTGATTATGTTAAAAGCGCCCGTGCCGTTGGTATGTATGTTGGCGAAGGAGAATAATTTTTCGTTCTAAGACACAAACCCCGAAGCCGAAATGTTTCGGGGTTTGTGATTTTTTGCCGAAAAGACTTGACTATTGACAAAAAATTTGTACAATATCTTTAAGGAAATATTTAGAAAGGGTGTGTCATGTTCAATAATAAAATACGCAAAACCTTAGGAATGAAACCAGTATCGGAAACCAAAACTGACAAAAACGGAAAAATAACGGTTACTGATTATTTTCCCGATTTCTCGGTTAAGGAAGTTGCGGAATATCGCGAGATCGGCGGCGAACGTCTCAAAGACGGCAGTCATATCGTGTATGACGGAAAAGGCACGGCGCTTTCAGTAGAGTATTATGACAGCGGAAAAATCACCGAATTGACCGAATATAATTCGGACGGCGGCAGGAACGTCAGCAAGTTTTCTCACGGAAAGTTGAGTGAAGTCACCGAATATCATGCCGACGGCAGTAAAATAATCAATGACTATAGCGACGGCTATGTATTCAAAACCAGGGTGGGGGCTGACGGTCAGACGGTTTCTGCAAGCCGCCTTTATGATCTTTCCGGTAAACCGGCTACGGCGGTAATGACTAAAGAAAGCCGCAAGAGAGCATGTTTGAAAGCTTATATTAACGGATTTGCCATCGGTGATACAATTACTCTGGGACGTGCCGAAAGACCGGAACAAGCGGCGGAGTCTTGCCGTCAGAATACTTTGTATAATGCGGCAATGAAAGCAGTTAGAGCCGGCGATCAGGGGCGGTTGGAAGAAATTACCAACCAAGCACTGAAACAGAAAGAACTGCTGGGCAACGAGGCTTTTCAACAGTTGGTACAGCAATGTTATGATGCGACCCGTGCCGAAGTTTCTGGCGCCGATGTTTCCAAATTTCAGGCAGCGTTTCACCAAAAACTGGAAGAAAGCGGCTATCAAAAGATGATGGCGGAAGCGAGGGTAAATCCTTCTTTGCGCAAAATGCGCGAAGTTGTCAGTGAGAAAAATAAAGCAACCGAAAAAACGGAAAGTAGCGAAAAGCCGGCACCGGTTATTGAAAAGCCCACTCAGCAAAAGATGCCGCCTAAGGTTGAACGTGACACTTATTAAAAAAAGCCCTGGAGTTTTCCGGGGTTTTTCTTGTGTTTTCTGAAGTTGTCAAGCCCCGGTGTTCAAATATCGGGGTTTAATTGTATAAGCTGTTTATCCGCCAAAAAGAAATAATATAAAAAAGCAACAAAACCGTCTTCCGAATCGGGAGAAATCCGGAGATTGCAAACCTAAAAAACTGAGAGCGGGGAAGAATGAGGTGACCGGGGAGTTCGCATTACCATTGCTCACGAAATGGCATCCTCCGGGCATGCCCAGAGGGCTCCCCGGCCGATAGTCAGTGACCGGGGATATAATCTCAGTTATTTTATGTTGTGTCAATAACCGAGTTACAGCATTTATATCCTAATGCTGCTTGAGCAAAAATCAGATGAACATCACTTCATCCGGGCTATCTTCAGCCCTCCGATACCTGTTTGCAGGTATTGCTTCAAAATAATATGGCTTATTTCAATGCTTCATAATATAGAAGTATGAATGATATGTCAATATGTTTTATTGTTCATTTATGAATAAACGAGACGCCAAAATAATCAGTGACAGAATCATTTCTGTTTTAATTGAAAAACAGAAAGCTGCCAAAGTGAGCAATTATCAAATTGCCAAAGAGACCGGTTTGAGTGAGAGTACATTGTCATATATTAAAGATCTGAAGCAAAATCCGCAGTTGATCACCTTGATTATGATGGCTGATTCGATCGGTGTTTCGTTGGCGGAAATTTTTAAGGAAGTTGAAAAAGAAAAATAAGGCTTTTGTAAAAATGTCGGATATAGCTAAAATATGAAAACACGGGAAACAAATAGCGTTGTCAACAACGTCATCATTGCTTTTAAAGACCATTGTCGTTTGAATAACATTACGCCATATCGTTTATCTTTGTTGGCAGATGTAAGTAAAAGTTCTATATCAAAAATTGAAAATTTCGAACAAAATCCGACATTTTCAATGATGATAAAATTGTCGGTTGCGGCAGAGTTCGATTTGCCGCAGGTACTTTCTCAAAATTATCCTTATCCTCAATCTGAGGTGGTGCAGAATGAGCTGCTGGGTAAAGATCCTCTTTTTTATTCTGCCGTTAATGAGCTGAAGAAACTTTCTCCTCAACAATTGAAGCTTGCGTATAAAATACTTGCCGATATTGCGGAAGAATGATATTACTTCAATTATCATGAATAAACGAGACGCCAAAATAATCAGTGATCAGGTTATTTCTGCCTTAATTGAAAGGCAAGTCCGTTGGTGTCAGCAATTATAAAATAGCCAAGGAAACGGGCTTAAGCGAAAGCGCTTTGTCGTATATTAAAGATTTTAAGCAAAATCCGCAGTTGATTACCCCGATTATGATAGCTGATACAATCGGTGTTTCGTTGGCGGAAATTTTTAAGGAAGTTGAAAACAATAATAAAGAGTTTTATCAGAAAGCATAAAAACCCCGGAATGTTCCGGGGTTTTTGTTTTAGAAAGGAGAACTATTATTTTTTAATATAGTTCAATGCTGTTTCGGTAAAGCCTTTAATAATTTCGGCACTTTGTTTCAGTTTGGCATGTTCTTCTTCGCTGAAAGCGGGATAGAGTTTATTATGAATGCCGCGGCGCCCGACAACGCAGGGCATCGCCATGCAAATATCTTTAATGCCTTCGATTTCATGATGAAAGGCCGATACATTCAGTACGGCGTATTCGTTGCTGTCAATCGCCTGACAAATGCGGCACAAGGCGCCGGCAATGCCGAAAGTGGTGGAACCTTTGCCGTCGATAATTTTGTATGCAGCATTGCGGACATTGTTGTCAATGTCGTTTTTAATTTCTTTGGTTAACGGTTTGTCTATTTCGTGAGAAAGTTGTTCAATCTGAACCGTACCGGCCACAGCGTTGGACCAGATTAAAACTTCGCTGTCGCCGTGTTCACCCAACACGTTGGCATGAAGCGATTTCGGCGACACGCCGAGATGATAGCCGAGCAGGGTGCGAAAACGAGCGGTGTCGAGCACGGTGCCGCTGCCGAAAATCCGGTTTTCGGGAAAGCCGGATAGTTTGAGAGCAACCGAGGTCATGACGTCCATCGGGTTGGAAGCAATGATAATAATGGCGTTGGGCGCGTGTTCGGCCAGTTGTGGGATAATGTTTTCAAAAATTCTGACATTGGTTGCCAGCAGGTCGTTGCGGGTTTCGCCGGGTTTTTGGTTGGCACCGGCGGTAATGATGACAACGTCGGCGTTGCCAAGGTCTTCGTAAGTTCCGGCCTGAATTTTGTTGGCATAGGCAAACGGGGTGGCATGGGCGATGTCTTCGGCCTCGGCCTCGGCTCTTTTGGTGTTTTGGTCAATCAGAACCACTTTGCGGGCAACACCTCGCATCAGCAGCGCAAATGCTGCCGTGCTGCCGACGCCGCCGGCACCGATAATTCCTATTTTAAGCATTGTTTTCTCCTCAGTATTATTATTTAGTATAACTTTTACTAATATGTAAGCAGCCGCCGCGGCAAAAGCAAGCGGACACCGCAAAAAATCTTCCGTGCTTCAACGGAAGAAAAATAGCGGGGATACGGCTTATTCTTCGATCAGCGTTTCTTCGTCGCCGGAAGTAATTTCCGGGTGTTCTTCTTCAAACTCGGCCGACGGTTCCGCCGTGTCGGCGGCAGGGGCAGCAACCTCTTCTTTGACGGACAAAATTTCTTCAACAGCGGTCTTGGCGGCGGTTTCGGCTTCTTTTTGCCGGTAGAGGCGGATTGTGACCAGAACGGCGACAACCAGCAAAACGGTGAAAAACAGTTTTTGCATGGGCGTGTTTTCCCTTCTCAGAAATTTTTACCTGATAAATAGTTAAATATGCCGTGTGCAGTTGTCAAGGCTATAACGGTTTTATGCACTTTTAATTTGGGCGGCAACCCTATAAAAATCAGGTGTTTTAAGCCACAAACTCATAATTTTGCGAAGAAAATGTGAAATAATGCTTGTCAATTGGTATAAAATTGTGCTAACAAGGCAGCACGGGTGATTAAAATGTTGTACCCAATAACTTTGTTGTTTTAATATTTTTTGAGGTTTATCAAATGACTGATACAGCTAATCGCGTTAAGAAGATTGTTGCAGAACACCTTGGCGTGGAAGAATCAAAAGTAACTGATACTGCTAGTTTCATCGACGATCTGGGCGCAGACAGCCTGGACACGGTTGAACTGGTTATGGCTTTCGAAGAAGAATTCGGTTGTGAAATTCCGGATGAAGCTGCCGAAAAAATCCTGACCGTTAAGGATGCTATTGATTATCTGAATAAAAACGCTTAAGTCTTTTAAGTTGTAGATGACTAAACTCGCTTGACATAAAGCGAGTTTTTTCATATAAAAAATACTCAACAACTAAATGTTAATTTATTAAGGAAATCTGATGAGAAGAGTAGTGGTAACCGGTATGGGGATGCTTTCTCCGTTTGGCAGGGGTGTCGATTTTAACTGGGAAAATATTATTGCCGGAAAATCGGCAATCCGAAGAATTGACGACGATGTGGAACTTTATGACGTTCCGGTAAAAATTGCCGGAAAGGTGCCGGTCGGGAAAGAAGCTCACCAGTTTGATCCCGATACGGTGATGGAACCCAAAGAACAACGCCGGGTAGACAAGTTCATTTTGTTCGGTATGGCTGCCGGAATCGATGCGATGGAAGACAGCGGTTGGAAAGCGGCAAACGAAGAAGAACAATTTCGCGCCGGAATTATGATGGGATCGGGAATCGGCGGTTTGCAGACGATTTATGATAATTCTGTCATTATCAGTGAAAACAAAAGCACTCACCGGGTATCGCCGTTCTTCATTCCTTCTTGTCTGATCAATATGATTTCGGGCAACTTATCAATTCGTTTCGGTCTGAAAGGTCCGAACCATGCCTGTGTGACTGCTTGCTCGACCGGTACCCATGCGATCGGTGATGCGGCGGCGATGATTGCCCGCGGCGATGCCGATCTGATGTTGGCCGGTGGTGCCGAATCTGCCGTCAATATTCTCGGTCTGGCTGGTTTCTCGCGGATGAAAGCCGTTACGGCCGACTTTAACGATTGTCCGGAAAAAGCTTCGCGTCCGTGGGACAAAGGTCGCAGCGGTTTTGTGATGGGTGAGGGCGCCGGTGCGCTGGTGCTGGAAGAATATGAGCATGCCAAAGCCCGCGGTGCTAAAATTTATGCCGAAGTGGTCGGTTACGGAATGAGCGGCGACGCTTATCATATTACCGCGCCTTCGGGCGACGGTGCTTACCGGGCGATGAAAATGGCAGCCGGTCATGCGGCTGAACACGGGGTGGAACTGAAAGATATCGGTTATATCAATGCTCACGGTACCTCAACGCCGGCCGGCGACGTCGGTGAAGCGTTGGCGGTACAGCGCTTGTTCGGCGAACATATGGCAACGGTTTCGATGTCTTCCACCAAATCGGCAATCGGCCATTTGCTGGGTGCTGCCGGCGCGGTTGAAGCCGTTTTGACCATCAAGGCGCTGGAACAGCAAACATGTCCGCCGACACTCAATTTGGAAGATCCGGCGGATGAAGTAGCCGGGTTTGACCTGGTGCCGCTGAAAGCCAAAAAGAAAGAAATCAAGGCGGCGATGTCCAACTCTTTCGGTTTTGGCGGAACCAACTCTTCAATAGTATTTAAGAAAATCGATTAGAAAAATGGCGTGGCTGAAGGGACTGTTGTTGACGGCAATCGTTTTTGCGGCGGGTATGGCAATTTATTTTTATCATCAGTTTAATTTGCCGAACAACCGCCGTGAAGAAACAATGATTATGATTGACAAAGGCGCGGGTTCCCGTCAGGTCGCAAAAAAACTGACGGAAGCGGGGGTGATTTCACACCCGCTTTTGTTTCGTCTGAGCGCGCGTTTGAGCGGGCTCGACAAGCATCTGAAAGCCGGGGAATATGTTTTTCTGCCGGGAATTTCAATGCGGGAGGTTTTGGATGTGATCAGCCGGGGCGAAGTTCATTATCGTCAGGTCACTCTGCCTGAAGGTCTGACCACGGCGCAGATGCTGCGATTGATTGCAGCCGAGCCGGCTTTGGAAGGCGAAGTTACGGTTGAAATTGCGGAAGGGGAACTGCTGCCGGAAACCTACAGTTATGTGCGCGGAGACAGTCGGGACAGTATTGTACGCCGGGCCCGTGCGGCGATGCAACGGGTTTTAGAAGACGCCTGGGCGCAAAAATCCCGCCCGGAAATGATCAAGGACCGGTATCAACTGCTGATTTTGGCTTCGATTGTCGAAAAGGAAACCGGGCTTACGAGCGAGCGGGCCGACGTTGCCGCCGTTTTTGTCAACCGGTTGCGGCGGGGGATGAAACTGCAGACCGATCCGACGGTCATTTATGCCCTTACCGAAGGAAAGACAGAACTCGGACGCCCTTTGTACAAAAAAGACCTGGCAATTGACAGTCCGTATAACACATACAAATATTACGGTTTGCCGCCGGGGCCGATTTGCAACCCGGGGCGTGAGGCGATTTGGGCGGTTGTTAATCCGAGTGATGCCGATTATCTTTATTTTGTCGCTTCGGGAAAAGGCGGGCATCGTTTTTCCCGAAGTCTTGATGAGCATAACCGCAATGTTGGTTTGTATAAAAAAGCACTGAGCGGGACGCGCGGTTAAATTTAATAAAAAAGGTTTGTTGAGGCGAAAAAGCACCGTTAAACGGTGCTTTTTTTGATGTCGGTTCGCGATTAATCGTTGGAGAAATAATAGTCTTTAGTTGACATTTGGACAAAAAAATGATAATGACGAAATTGATAAAATAGAGATATGGTAATTATTTAATAACTTTGGTTTGCCGGATTTTCCCGCAAACATTATAAAAACAAAATTTAATATGAAAAAAATTGGATTCTTTATGGCGGCGCTTGCCGTATTTGCCGTCGTGTACGTGTGTGTGAACAAGAGTTTGGATTCCGCCAACTCTGCCGAAACCGGCCTCTCGTCACAGACGCTGGTGATTAACGGAGAATATGTTGTTCCGTGGTCCGAAGTGGTTATCTTTCGAGAAGGGGAACTGCTCGGTATCAAAAATGCCTGGGACAGCGTTCTTCTTGTGCCTGCCTACAACGAGGTACTGCTGATGGCAGAATATGGCGGTGACGGTGACTTTTATCTGTTCAGGACACCTGACGGCCGGTATGGTGCCCAGTTGGTTGTCGAACGCTTTCATCTGGTGGTTGCACAGGACGACTTCTATGGCTTGTACACCAAACGGGGAGAAGAACTGCTGCCGCGGCGGTATACGAATATCCGTTGGGTGGACGGTCCGGCGGCTTATGAAGTATTTGACGCCGAGACGGACACTTTGTCGTTTTGGAAAGACGGTTGCTTTATTCTCCGTAAGCCTAACAGCGATTATTGGGGAGCCGATCTGCAAAAAAAACGTCATGTTTTCGCTTCTGATAAGGGGAAAACATGGGAGTTCTATGATTTTGCCGGCGGTGACTGTCAGCAACTGTTCCTGAAGGATGCTCCCTGCGGGTATTATATTCCCCAGTATCTGGAACCGGGGCGGTTTCTGCTTCCGGAGGAAAGTAACAGCCGGGTGATCAACGAAAAAGGACGGTCGTTGTTTTCTCTCGACAAGTTTATCGAAGTCTGTGGTAACTTTTTGTTGGTAGCTTCCGATGATGAAGAAGAGGAATTTTATGACGTCTTGTTTAACAATGGCAAGAGGATGGTTGCAAAAGCAGATATGGCCTATGCGGTAGTGACATCGTCTGTTCCTCATTTGCCCACCGGCGAAATCATCGTGGAAAAGGACCATGTTTTCAGGCTTTATGACGTGTTCGGAAAATTCGTCAAAGAAGTTTCCGGCGTACGTCCGGTATGGATGCTTTGGCAAGGCGAAGCCCCGGAATGTGAGGACATTTTGGTTTATGCCGAAATAGATTGAGACCAAACCGGCCGTGATACTTAAAGTAAAAAAACGATATCCTAAACGGATATCGTTTTTTTATGTCTGCTAAAAAGTGTTGACGTGCGGCGGTGGTTTATTCAGCCTGACCGGCGGTTGTCAAAAGCATCGGAAAGAGGGCTTGTTTGGGATCCATTCCCTTGGTCATAACGACGTTGAATACCGGATACATCCGTTCGCATTCCTTAACCGCAATGTTGATGATGTTGGAAATTTGGGCCGAAAAATCATTGTTGTCGGGATTGTAAAAAAGGGCATAGCGGAAAACCGGCATTTTCTGCTCGGTCCAGTAAGAGAAATGGCCGACCCAAAGGTCGTCGTTAATCAATGCCAGCAATTCAAAAATTTTGTTATGGTCTTTTTGCTGGTCTTCAATGTTTATCAGGCACGAAAGGTGAAGGCAATGCATTGACTCTTCCCAGGAAAAAAACAGCAGCATCTCGTTCCAGCGTCCCTGAATTTCGACCACCACTTCATTGGGGCTGCGTCGTTCCAGCTCGTACGATTCACGATGGAGAATATGCTCCACCATGTCGATCGGGTTGCTGGTCGTCCGTTTGAATTCAGCCGGATTCATTGTCGTTTACTCCACTACAAAATGCGAAATTTTCCGATTTCGCTCATTTGTAATAATTAACATTATCGAGTCGCAAAAGACAATCGATGTAAAAAAGTTTTCCACCTCATTTATTTATTTTACTTTTTGTTGATAAAAATATTGTTGAAAAACATACGGTTATGTTTTTGGTAGATAAAAAATATTTTTTAAGTGTGGATATATTGAATAAAATTAATATACTCTTTACCAAGTCGGCCGAATGATGGCGGCGTTTTTGAAGCGGCGGGGGCCGGAAAATAAAACCGCCGTCGGCAATCAAAAGCGCTCCGGAAACGGCAAAAGATTAACAAGGAACAGGTGTATTTTATGACAGGATTGGAATTTCCTCACATTTCCCCGATCATGTTCAGCATCGGCGGTTTGCCGGTGCGATGGTATTCAATGGCTTATCTGGCGGGAATTGTGGCTGCCTGGCTGTGGTTGCTGCGTGATGTCAGAAAATATCAGCTGAATTTTAATAAGGCTGCCGTGGAAGATGTGGTTTTTTACGTAACACTGGGCATTATTATCGGCGGTCGGGTCGGGTATGCCCTGTTCTACGGCGGTGAAACGTTTTGGAAACAGCCGTGGCACATTTTGGAGATCTGGCAGGGCGGAATGTCTTTTCACGGCGGTGCTGTTGGTGCGGTGGCCGGTTTATGGTATGCGGCCCGCAAACATCAGCTCGATTTTTGGCAGTTGACGGATTTGGCGGCCTTGTACGCGCCGATCGGCATCTTTCTCGGTCGGCTGGCCAACTTTGTCAATGATGAACTGTGGGGACGGGTAAGCGACGTTCCGTGGGCAGTACGTTTTCCGAGCGGCGGTTATCTGCCGCGTCATCCTTCGCAATTGTACGAAGCGTTTTGCGAGGGGCTGCTGATGCTGATTGTTCTCAATTTACTGTGGCGTCTGGTTCCGGTTATTCGTATGCGGAAAGGGACTGTCTCGGCGTTGTTTGTTATTCTGTACGCCTGTTTTCGGATTACGCTGGAGAACTTCCGCCAGCCGGATGCGCAGTTAGGATTTTATTTTGGTTTTGCAACCATGGGCCAGCTTCTTTCGCTGCCGCTGCTTTTGTTCGGTTTTTATTTGTTATATCGCCGCTTTAGGACTGAGAAGTGATATTCTGGGTAAATTTATAAGTTTTTTGCAAAATTTTGCGGGCGCGCATAAAGACCTCGAATACGTTGGCATCACTGCGTTTTTTATCGGCGACGCTGCATGAGACGGTTAGTTTCAGGCTTTTTCGGCGGCCGCTTAACAAAAATTCGGAGGCGGCAACGGTGCGGCGGATATTGTCGACACGGGAAAACGAAGTGCCTTTTTCGGCAGCCGGAAAGATGACAATAAATTCGTCGGCACCGCAACGGTAAATCTGGGTTTCCGGTTCCAGTTCGCGGATTTTTTTGGCAACCATGACAACAATCTCGTCGATGCCGGATTTCTTAAATATCTGAGCCAGATGTTTGTAGTCGTCAATGCAGACGATACCCAATCCGTATTTGAGCGGCAGTGAGGCCGAAGCCCTGATAAAGGAGTTGCCGTTGTCGAGCCCGGTGACGGTATCTTTGCGGGCGGCGTAGCGGATTGAATGTACAATGCCGCAGAAAACAGTGATGGCGGCGGCGAAAAAGAACAGAGCCAGCGGTGCCGGGCGGTCGGAAAGATAAAAACCGAGCATCACGTCGGCGGTGGCGAAAAAGAGAGCGGTGGTCAGAATATCATCACGAATTGACGAGTGAACCAGCATAATCAAAAAGACAGAAACGAACATTGCCAGTCCAAAGGTCTGAAGGCCGCAGCCGTTGCATAAAAAACGGCTGAAATCAATCCCGATCTGATAGCGGCTGAGTTGTTCGCCGAGAGCAAGCGCCGCAAAAACGATAAGCGTAAAGTTTACCGTATCCTGCGAAAACAACGGCCGGTTAGGCAAAAAGTAGAAAAACATCAGACTGACCGCTGTGAGAAAGCTGAGGTTGAAATAGTCGACGCTGAGGTTATAAATAATGCCGTGGGCATACTTGAGATAATTGATCAGCATATAGGCGATCATTAATACCAAAATGAAGAACAACGGACGGTTGCGATTGAAAAAAGCGAGGATGCCGATTGAGGCAAAGCATATCATAAAAAAACCGAGATGCAGGAAGTGCAGCACTTTCGGATTAAACGGCGTTACGGTCAGGAAAACGCTGAGGGCAGCATACAAAATAAGCGCCGGTATCAGTGAATTCTGCATCAACGGTACGATTTGTTTTAAATATCCGGTAAATTTCTTCCACACCTCTGCTTCTCCCTGACGATATTATAGTCGCGAGAAGTTTAAATTTTGTTTACGCATTTTAAAATCGAACTGTCGCCGTAAGAATAGAAACGATAACGTTGTTCAATCGCATGACGATAGGCGTCTTTCATTCTTTCGATGCCGGCAACGGCGCAAATCAACATGAATAAGGTGGATTTCGGAAGATGAAAGTTGGTAATGATCATATCAATAATCCGAAATTTGTAACCCGGGGTAATGAAGATACCGGTGTCGCCGGCAAACGGATGCAGGATTCCCTGTTCGTCGGCTGCCGTTTCGAGCAGGCGCAGCGAGGTGGTGCCGACGGCGATGATACGCCTTCCTTCGGCTTTGGCCCGATTAATTTTAGCACATGCTTCGGCAGAAATTTCACAATACTCGGAATGCATTTTGTGGTCTTTGGTGTCTTCGGTTTTGACCGGCAGAAAAGTTCCGGCGCCGACATGGAGAGTGACAAAAACTTTCTCTATTCCTTTTTGTTCCAGTGCCTGAAAGACCCGGTCGGTGAAATGCAGTCCGGCTGTCGGCGCGGCAACAGCCCCTTCGAAACGGGCATAGATGGTCTGATAATTTTCTTTGTCGTTATATTTGTCCCAAATGCCGCCCTGAGAAGGCTTGTCACGTTTAATGTAAGGCGGCAGCGGCATCAGGCCGTATCTCTGCAGGTTGGAAGCGAGAGCCTCCGGTGCACAGTCAAAGCGGATCAGGACGCCGTCGTCTTCTTTTTTTTCAATAACGCTGGCGGTAAACTCACTGTTTTCGGGGCTGATGTCGTCGGTATAAAAACGAATCGAATCGCCGGGATGCAGACGTTTGGCATTTTTAATGAACGACCACCAGCAGATGCCGTCAACCGGACGGTAGAGAGTTACTTCGACCCGGGCTTCGCCGCGGGCACCGTACAAGCGTGCCGGAATAACTTTGGTGTCGTTAAAAACCAACACGTCTCCGGGTTGTAAAATATCCGGCAAATCGTAAAAATGACGGTCGCTGATTTTGCTTTCTTCGCTCAGGTCGAGCAGACGCGAGCTGTCGCGGGGATCGGCCGGGCGGTCGGCAATCAGGCTGCGGTCGAGTTCAAAGTCAAAAATATCTACTTGCATGGCGGTGGTCCTTTTTTGAGGCAGTTATATTACAGGAAACAATTATTTGCAAGCGATTAGGGGAAAGAAAATTTTAATGACGGAAGTTTGTTTGCATTATTGCCGCTGCGGTTGACAAAAAGTGCAAAAGGGATATGATGCGGCTTATCGAATTTAACTAAAAACCAAAGGAAAAAGATGAGCAATATTGTGACTATGATACCGGTACGGATGGCTTCGAGCCGTCTGCCCAACAAACCGTTGCTGGATATTAACGGCAAAAGCCTGTTGCAGCGGGTTTTTGAGAATGTTAAGAAAACGGTACCGGGCGATGTGTATGTGGCTGCCGGCGATCAGGTAATCGTTGATGCCTGTACCGAATTCGGCGCCAAGGCAATTTTGACTGATCCTAACCTGCCGTCGGGCACCGACCGGATTGCCGCCGCTTTGAAAGAGATCGATCCGGAAGGGAAATATGACATCGTGGTTAATTTTCAGGGAGATGCGGTTAATGTCAATCCGGAAATTAACAATCAGCTGATTGAGATCGTCGAGCGCACCGGTTGCGATATTGCTACCGTCGGAATGGTCTTTGATAAGCCCGAGGATATCGAACAGCCGAGCAATGTCAAAATCGTAATGGGATTGCGCGAAGGAGAGGACGAAGGCCGCTGTTTGTATTTTACGCGGGCGGCAGCGCCGTTTGTCCGCAATCCGGAAGCCTGCAAAAATCAGGATTTCTACCATCATATCGGTATTTATGTTTATCGTGCCGATTCTTTGAAAAAAATTGTCGAATTGCCGGTCGGCGTGCTGGAAGACCGCGAAAGACTGGAGCAATTGCGTGCGCTGGAAAACGGAATGTATATCCGGGCCAAACTGGTCAACAATCTGACGCTGAACAATCAGGCGCCGGCCGATATTGATACTCCCGAAGATCTGGAAGAAGCCCGCAAATGGATTAAATAGGGAGAAATAAGGCTCTGTTTTCAGTGTCCTGACTGTCAGGACACTGTTTTTTTATAAAATATGAGGGAAAAAATGTATGGCGACATTGTTATTTTAAGCGGTGCCGGAATTTCGGCCGAATCGGGAATTCCGACTTTTCGCGACAGTGACGGGTTGTGGAATAACCACCGGATTGAGGACGTGGCGACAATTGAAGCTTATGAACGTCATCCGGAACAGGTTCATGATTTTTACAACGGCTTAAAAATTGATTTGCAGAAGGCGCTGCCCAATTCGGCGCATCTGGCGATTACCGAATTGCAGAACGGTTATCGGAACGGCACTGTCAGCGTGGTGACGCAAAACGTCGATTTGCTGCATGAGAAAGCCGGCAATCGCAATATTTATCATATTCACGGGCAAATTGATCAGGCGGTGTGTATGAATTGCGGCCGGATAACGGATGCCCGCGGCGAGGTAACAACCGAAACCGTATGTGCCGGTTGCGGCATGGCGGCGACGCTGAAACCGAATATTGTTTTTTTTGGCGAAAATCTGCTGCGAATGAACGAAGTGGACGCTTTGTTGGACAAATGCCGGCTGTTAATTGCCGTCGGGACTTCGGGAGCGGTGTATCCCGCCAACACTTTTGCCCGCATTGCCCGCTATCACGGCGCCGATACGATAGAATTTAACCTGCATGACACGGTCAACAGTTACGATTTTGATCGTCATATAATTGGCCGGGCCGGTGAAACTTTTCCGCGGTTTGTTAAGGAACTGCTGGCGGAAAAATAAGTTTACGCTTTTTTGATTTTGGCATTGCGTTCCCAAAAAACGCCGTCGGTATAGCCCTGGATCTGCGGTGCGCTTTCGGCAAGTTCGAGCCGTTTTTCGGCCCAAACGCAATAGTTGGGGTTTTGTTCAATGCCGACAAAGCGACGTCCCAGTTTTTTGGCGGTGACCGAAGTGGTTCCGGAACCGAGAAACGGGTCAAAAACAATGTCTCCGGGGTTGGAACTGGCCAAAATCAACTTGGCAAGCAGTTTTTCCGGTTTTTGGGTCGGATGGGCCGTATTTTCCGGCATTGACCAGTAGGGGATCGAGATGTCATCCCAAAAGTTAGAGGGGCAAGTGTTGCGGAACTTGCCGTTTTCGGTTGCTTCCCAGTCGCGGGGACAGCCGTCGCTCCGATACGGGGCAATCACTCTTTTGCGGATTTTGACCGCTTCGAGATTGAAGGTATATTGATCGCTCAGAGTGGCAAACCAAATGTCTTCCATCCCGTTTTTCCAGTTATGCATTGCGCCGCGGCCTTTTTCGCGTTGCCAGGTGATGCGGTTGCGGATTTGAAAATGTTTTTTCAGCACCGGACCGATGATGAGGCTGGATTTCCAGTCACAGCAGACGTACACCGAAGCGGTCGGCTTGAGCAGCGGTTTCAGTTTGGCGATCCAGCTTTCGGTATAGGCTTCGTATTCCGAATCGCCGGTTTCGGCAAATTTGTTGCCGTGATAATCTTTGGTGAGATTGTAAGGCGGATCAATAACCGCCAGATCGGCAAAAGCCGGCGGCAGCAATTCCATCACTTTCATCGAATCGCCGTTAATCGTGTGGTTGACGATTTGTTCCGCCGGTCGGCGGGCAGTAAGGGTAAGACAACGTTCCAGATACCGGCGTCCTTCGTCAAGGTTCAGGTCGAGCGTTTTGTTGCGGGGTGATTTAATTTTTTGCGACATCGTTTTCCTCTTGGGGTCTTTATAGCAAAAAATGCTTAAAAAGCAAAGGATTTGTCATAGCGGCGGCATAAATTTTAAAACGGAATAATTGTGTTTCGTCGTTGCAAAATAAATTAAAGCCGCTAATATCCGGCCTATGTTGATTTTTAGCAAACGGAGACCAAAATGTATTATAGCTTGTTTGAGATTTTTGCGGTAGGAATCGGCCCTTCGAGTTCGCATACGGTTGGACCGATGAAAGCGGCGCGGCGCTATGTGGAAAATCTGGAACAACAAAAGGGGCTGGAAAACGTCGGCGCGGTTAAAGTCGATTTGTACGGCTCGCTGGCTTTGACCGGCGTCGGACACGGCACGCTCAATGCCGTTATCTACGGACTGCTCGGTTTAGAAGCCGAAACGTTGGATTTGGAAGAGAATTATATCGGGAAGGTGAAAGAGACCCGGCAGTTGAAATTAGGCGGCGGCAAAGAAATTGCCTTCGATCCCGAAGAGGACATCCGGCTGCGGAAAGACACCTTTTTGCCCGAACATTCCAACGGCATGAAGTTCAGCGCTTTTGACCGGCAGGGGAATCTGCTGTTGGAAGAAGTGTATTTTTCGGTCGGCGGCGGCACAATTGCCCGGCAGGATGAAATGGCCCGTCGGGTCGAACGCGAACCTTACGACGTGCCTTATCCGTTTGACAGCTGCGATGAAATGGTCGAACTTTGCAAAAAACATGGGCTGACAATTGCGGATATGGTGCTGAAAAACGAGGAAGCGCTACGCAGTCCCCGCGAAGTTAAAAGCGGGATATTGCGTCTGGTGGGAATTATGCAGGAAGCCGTGACCCGCGGCATTCATGCCGAAGGCGTGTTGCCGGGCGGTCTCGGCCTCAATCGCCGGGCACCGGAAATGTACCGCCGGTTGGAAGAAAAATTTTTTGAAAATGATGTTGATCCGCTGATGATTGTTGACTGGGTTAACTTATGGGCTTTTGCGGTGGCGGAAGAAAACGCCTCGGGCGGTAAGATCGTAACAGCGCCGACGATGGGAGCGGCGGGGATCGTTCCTGCAGTGATGCGTTATTATCAGCGTTTTGCCTTGTCAAAATCGCCCTATGAGCGTGAAAAAGCTGATATTATTTTTATGGCTACGGCTTCGGCAATTTGCAGTCTTTATCGCGCCAACGCGTCGATTTCAGGGGCCGAAGTCGGTTGCCAGGGTGAGGTCGGCGTAGCCTGTTCAATGGCTGCTGCCGGTCTGACGGCGGTTTTGGGCGGCAGTCTCAGCCAAATCGAAAACGCGGCCGAGATTGCAATGGAACATAATTTGGGTTTGACCTGCGATCCGGTGCGCGGATTGGTGCAAATTCCCTGCATTGAACGTAACGCGATGGCGGCGATCAAAGCGATCAATGCGTCGCGGCTGGCAATGCGCGGAACCGGAAACCATATGGTCAGTCTCGACAGCATTATTAAGACGATGTATGAAACCGGTCTGAACCTGAGCACCAACTATAAGGAGACTTCTCTGGCCGGACTGGCAGTGAACGTGGTTACCTGTTAACAGGCGAAGGGAAGAAAATGGCAGATTTTTGGTATGACGTTACCGTAGAGGCGTTGGAGGAAGCAATTAAGCTGTTTCCTTTTTTGCTCGTGACTTATCTGGTGCTGGAATATCTTGAACGGCGGATGGGTGACGGTACGGTTAACCTGATCCGCAAGTCTGGAAAAATAGGACCGCTGATCGGCTCTTTATGCGGTATCTTTCCGCAGTGCGGTTTGGCTGCCGCCGCCGCTAATTTTTATGCGGCACGGGTTATCTCGGCGGGAACGTTGATGGCGGTTTTTATTTCAACCTCCGATGAAATGCTGCCGATCCTGATTTCTAATGCAGTACCGGCAGCACTGATCGTCAAAATTTTGGTGCTGAAAGTATCGGCAGGAGTGTTGATCGGCCTTTTGCTGGATTTTGTCAGTCCGAAAGTTTCTCTGCTTAAACCGCAGAATTTTGATGTTGAAACCCTGTGCCGCAATCAGGATTGCAAGTGCGAAGCGGGCATTTGGCAGTCGGCGTTGCGCCATTCGTTAAAAATAACTTTGTTTGTGTTTGTGATCAGTTGGTTGTTCAGTGTGATGATGGCGGGGATCGGCGCGGCGCCGTTTGCCCGTTTTATGAATCTGCCGGTTGCCGGTCCGGCGGTGGCAGGCCTGATCGGGTTGGTTCCCAACTGTTCGGCGTCGGTGATTGTGACGCAACTGTATCTGGAAAATGCGATCGGTTTCGGCGCGATGATGTCGGGAGTGATGTCGGGTGCCGGGGTGGGGCTGCTGGTTTTGTTCCGGGTTAATCCGCGATTGAAGGAAAACCTGCTGTTGGCAGCGGTTTTGTATCTCTCAGGGGTTGCCACGGGGACCCTGATTGATCTTTGGTGTTAAGGCGAAAAAATTATAAAACTTTACAATATATTTATAATATTTTGTAAAAATGGCGTTCATGATTACCATATCGGGAAGCGGTGTCTGATGCTACGGTCATCGGCATCGTAAAAAGATTAAACAAAGGAAAAAGCAATGGCATTGCAAACAAAAAAAGTTTTAAAGAAAATGGTTTCGTGGGCGGGGTTGTTTTTCTTTGCCTTGGCGGCGTATATGCTTTATCGCCAGCTCTCCAAATACAGTTGGGAAGATATTAAGAACGCGTTGCTCAGCATTCCGCCGCATAATTTGTGGATGGCCTGTCTCGCCTCTCTGGGAGGGTATGTTGCCTTATCTTCTTATGATTATCTGGCGCTGCGTTATATTAAGCGCAAACTGGCGCCGTGGAAATGGATTTTTGCCGGTTTTATCGGTTTTTCGGTCAGCAACAACGCCGGTCATGCAATTGTTTCGGGCGGGACGATCCGTTATCGTTTGTATACCCGTTGGCGTTTTCACGGTGCCGAAATTGTGCGGATGGTAACTTTTTCGGGTTTTACCTATCTGGTGGCCTGTTTCTTTCTGATTATCGTCGGATATGTGATTACGCCCTCCCACGCCTTTGGGGCCGGATCGGTGTCCAAGCTGACCACCGAAGTGGTGACGCTTGGTTCGGTATTGGGGTTGGCGGTCTATTTCGGCCTCAGCCTGTTTTACAAGAAACCGCTGATGATTAAGGGCGTGGTTTTCGAAATGCCGTCGTTTCCGATGGCGTTGGCTCAGGTAGTGATCGGGGCGGCCGACATTTTGATGGCGTCGCTGGTTTTGTATTTTTCCCTGATTCCGTTTGTTGATATTTCTTTCTCAACATTTATCGGTGTCTTTATCATTGCTCAGGTTTTGGGCGTGTTCAGTCAGGTTCCCGGCGGTTTGGGCGTTTTTGAAGGGTTGTTTATGTATATCATTCCCGGGGAACATAATCAGGCAACTTTGTTTGGGGCGTTGATTGCCTATCGGATTATTTATTATCTGCTGCCGATGATTGTTTCGGCGATCATGCTGTTTTCGTATGAGGCTTATTTGAAGTATGTCAAAAAACAGCGGCTGGAAAAATTGAAGATCGTCAACACTGCCCAGATGAATCGCAATAAAATCTAAATCAAAAGCCGGAAATTTCCGGCTTTTGATTTAGAAACGAGGCTAACGCGGCAGGATGCTGATTATGAAGGCGGCAAGGATAAATACCATCAGCAGGGTTCCGACAATGATGACGGCGGGGTTGGATTTGGTTTCTTTTCGCAGTTTCCAGTTGGCAATGAAAATACCGAGATAGCTGACCAGATAAGCGGCACTGGAGAGATTGACAATTGAACTGAAATCAAAAAAGATGGTTACCAGAACGATTAGCAGGGTATTGAGTGCGGCGCCGAGAGAACCCTGCCGCCAGAATTTTTTGAGCATAAAATGAGGGAAAACAGTTTGTTGGGCCAGGGAATCGGAAATGCGGAAGATACTGAAAAAAGTGGCGTTGATCCCCGAAATGAAAGCAAGAACCGCTGCAACGTAAATAAAGCCGTAACCGGTGGTACCAAGCAGTTTGCGGGCAACTTCAGCCACCGAGGTTTCGGCATTTGCCTCCAATTCGGCGGTTGGAATATAGTTTAAGACCACCCAGGCAAGACCGATATAGAGCGCCATAACAATGAAAAGAGTCAGATAAATGGCCCACTCAATGGTTTGTTGCGGTTTTTTGACGTCGGCAGTGGCGTTGGTAATGACACCGTAGCCGGCATAAGCGAAAAAGGTGACGCCGATACTACGCAAAAAATCCATTGACTCTCCACTGAAGGCCGGCGGATGGAGGCGGGTGTCGGGTTGGAAAAGGGCGGCAAATATCAGCGCGAACAGGATGGCTACTTTAATGATGACAATGACGGTTTCGGAACGGCCGACGTCGGAAGCCTGCATCATGTTGAGGAGAGCCAAGCCGATGATCAAAACGGCGGCCAGGGTATTTACCCACAAATCGGAAGGGGGAATCTGATTAAAAAGTTCGGTAATGTAGATACCGAATGCTTTGGCAATCATGGAAATTGAAATTGCTTCGGTAACCAGATAGATGGCGGAAAGGGTGCCGGATACGTATTTTTCGGGAAAAGCGATATGAAAATAATCGGTCAGGCCGCCGGAACTGTGATAGCGTCCGGCCAATTTGGCATAAGAGTAGCCGGAAAAAATAGCGGCGATTCCGGCAATAAAGAAAGCATGGTAGGTGTGATCACCGGCCAGCAGAATCACTTGCCCCAGCAAAGCAAAAATGCCGGCGCCGACAATCGAACCGATACCGAGGGAAATGACGTTAAGCAGACTTAAGTCTTTTTTTGATGTGGAATGCATGGCTTTTCTCCGTTTTTGTAGGAGATAATCGCGGATGTTGCAAATTCAATGTGGTGGGGAGGAAATCGTTTTTATATTTTAGATCATCAGGGAAGAACCGGAGCATTAAGAAAACCAGGTAAATATTCAACAGTAAAAGAACTTGCTTTTTTATGGCGGTTGATTTAGTTTACAGGAAAATTTATCTTTATGTTTCACAATTAAAAAATTATTTTATGAAAAAAGAAGATGATGATCTGCTTTTGCAAAAAGCGAAGCGGCATTTTGTTTCCGAATACGGAAAGCCGCCCGAGGAAGCCGGTCTCAAATGCGTTAAAATCTGGTATAAACCGATCATGGGATTTAACCTGAAAATAAACCGGTATCCGGAAGTTGTGTTTGCACCGGGAGAAAAAGAAGCCAACGCGTTAGTTCAGGTTCAGACGATTATTCGTCAGGGGCTCAACTTTACGATTCGTTTGCTTCTTCTTTGTGTTGTTTTGTTACCCTTTTTGCTGTACTTCTCGGTAAAGTACAACACTTTTGTCCCTGTGGTTTGTTTTTGTGGCTTTTTGTTTGCAGTAGCAATAACTTTTGCTGTCTTGCCTTCTTATCTTAAGCCCAAGGAAGAACTTTATAAAGATAAAGTTGTGACCTACATGGATGCTTGAAAGTTGCGGTGCTGCTTACAAAGTCTCTTTCAATTGTGGAAGAGACTTTTTTATTGTGTTCTTTTGTCGGGGTACTGTTTTAGGATACAAAAAAACGCCTGATTTAAACAGGCGTTTGATGCTGGTCGGATTGACTGGACTCGAACCAGCGACCTCTGCGTCCCGAACGCAGCGTTCTACCAGGCTGAACTACAATCCGATAACGGGAGTATATTTACCACAAAAAAAATATATGACAACATATTTTTTTAATTGAATACAAAAAAAAATTCAGCTACCCTCGCCGATAGTTAATTTATCAGGAAAATCAAAATGTATAAAAAGATTTCATATTTTATTGCAACCATGTTCGGAGTTGGGTACTGCCCGTTTGCTTCCGGAACGGCAGGGTCGCTGGCGACGATTCCGTTTGCTTTTGCCGCGGTCTATTACGGCGGAATGGTTGGGGTTTTGACGGCGACGGCAGCGGTCTTTTTTATCGGAACGGCGGCAACGCACGAAGTGTTAAAATACACCAAACACGATCCTTCCATTGTGGTTATTGACGAAACGGCTGGCCAGCTGCTGACCTTTGTGCTGGTTGCAGACCGATTGTCCGGTGTGGCCGACTGGCGGGCTTACATACTGTATGCGGCGGGTTTTGCTCTGTTTCGCCTGTTTGACATCACCAAGCCGCAGCCGGCGCGCTGGGCCGATTCGAAAGTGATGAATGCCTGGGGAGTGATGCTTGATGATATTTTTGCCGGCATTTATGCGGCCGTGGTTTTGTATGTCATTTCCATTTATTTATAAACGGCTGTAAAAATCCGGGCGTTTCCAAAAAGTTTGTTACGGGACTTGTTATACCGGTGTTATGGTATATATAAAAACAAGGATTAACGTATCGGCGAAGGAACACGAAAATGTGGGAACAAAAGCACTGGAAAATTGCCGCGGTTATCGTGTTGTTGGTTGCCTTGTCGTTGGCTCTGTTTAACTGATAAGGGGAACAATATGAAGTTGTGGCATTGGATTGTGATTGCGGTTTTTATTTTTGCGGTGGTGATTTCTCTGTTTTTTTAGAAAAGTTGTTTTTAAAGCTTGACATCGCCTTATAAAAAGCGTATGTATGCACTGTCTTGAGCGCCGGCAAGGTGCAACAGGCATTTATCGCGGGGTGGAGCAGCCCGGTAGCTCGTCAGGCTCATAACCTGAAGGTCGTAGGTTCAAATCCTGCCCCCGCAACCAACAAGGAAAAACCAGTCTTTAGGACTGGTTTTTTCTTTTTAATTGTGCGGCTTGAGTTGAACCTGCGAAAAAGCAGGTTCACGGCAAGCGAAAGTCAGACGGAGGTATGACGGTCAGCGAAGTTGATGAGCGTAGAGGAATAACTGAACGAAGCAAAGGGCTGCCCCCGCAACTATTAGAAAAAACGTCCATAAAAGGAAGGTTTTTATTGTATAAAGAAAACTAGCAGCTTAGCCGGTGGTTTTCTTTATACAATAATGGGGACAACGGATTGCCCCCTCATTTTACGGCATTTTCAGCCTTATTATATATGCATTGACCGTCTGATTAATCTCTGAAAATATATCAAAACATATACCGCTTTAAGTATAATAATATTTTCGTTGAAATGTCAACCTTATTATTATAAATTGTTAGATATTATTTACTGCAATTAAAGTGAGAGTGACTTATGAAGTATCGTCTTAATCTTGATTTGGGAGAGAGCTCAATCGGAAGCGGCGTGATTGAACTGGATCAAAACAACTTCGCCAAAGATATTATTGATGCCGGAGTACGCATTTTTGAAGTTTCGGAAGGGGCAGAAGAACGGCGTCTTAAGAAAACGGCACGCAAAAATTTGATTCGTACGCGTAAAAGGTTGGAATTATTGGCTAAAAAGCTTTTTGAAAACAATCTGTGGGTGAACGAAACCCCGGAAGGAACCGACCGGCTGAAAGCAAAGTCTCCTTATAAAATCCGTCATGATGCCCTGTACGGCAAGTTGGAAAATCAAAATTACATCGGTCGGGCAATATTGCACATGGCCAAGCATCGCGGTGCCGGTTTTGTTTCGGCAGCGGAGGAATTATCGGAAGAAATCCTGGAAGAAGGCGAAAAATCTAAGGCTAAGAAATCTTCATATGACCAAGATGGCGCAATATTTGAAAGACACCGGTTTAAAAACAATTGGCGCCTTTTTTTACCAACGTCTTCAGGAAAGAGAAAATCCGCAAAATCGGATTATTCGGCAAAGAAAATATGCTTTGGAAAAAAATATCGTCGATTATGCAATCCCCCGCTATTTGGTGAAAGACGAGTTTAACCAAATATGGGACCGGCAGGCTCAATATTTTAAACAGATGCAAAAGGAAGGTCTTAAAAAAGAAATTTATGACATTTTGTTTTATGAACGGCCGCCGATGCCTTATGCAACCGGAAAATGCATTTATTTCCGAGAAGAAGAACGTCTGTTAAAAGCACATCCGCTTGCGGAAATGCGGCGGATATACGAAGAAGTTAACAATGTCCGGGTGATCAGCGATACCGATAAACGCCGTCTGAGTCTCGCCGAACGTGACAAAATTGTTAATGAGCTTTTATTGAAAGGCATAAATGCCGGGAAGCAATCGATAAAGAAAATTTTAGGCCTTTCGTCACAACAGAAAATTTCTTTGCTGGATGAAAGAGTGATCAAAGCTTATTTGTATGCGCGGCCGGAATTTGCACATATTGCGTATCTGCAGAATTTGTCGCAAGCCGAGTTGGCATCTTTTGCCGACTTTTTGGCCGAACCCAAAAATCCGGATGACAAAAACGGGCGTCTGTACAGTGAGGACGCTTTAATCGAACACCTCAAGCCTATTCTCAAAATTGACAACGAAAAAGAAATCGGTGCACTTTTAACCAAGCTTCCTAAAGGAAGAGGGATGTTGGGGCAAACGGCCTCCAAACTGATTTTGGAACGAATGAGACAAAATGTACTGTCTCATCGCGAAATCACCGATGCGCTGGCAAAGTCCGATCCGCGGTTTTTGGCAGAAGAAGAAGTGGCGCGGGCAAAGCAGGGAAAATATCGGGAGCTTCCGTATTATGGCGAAATCTTGCAAAATGATACTCAGCCGCTGCCGCCGTTGCTGATTAAAAATAATCCCGGTGCGGATAAAAACGAAGTTAAATGGGGTAAGATTGCCAACCCGGCCGTTCATATGATTCTCAATCAAATCCGGCTGGTGGTTAACGATATTATCCGCATTTACGGACGCCCTTATGATATTAACATTGAGTTGGGCCGTGATATCGGTTTGTCGGCAAAGAAGAAAAATGAGTTGGAACAAAAGCAGCGTTTGAACGAAAAACTTAATGACGAAGCGCGGATGTATCTCCGGCAGCACAAATTGTATGTTAACAATAACAATATTTTAAAATACAAATTGGCCAAAGAGCAGGGTTGGAAGGACGCTTACAATCCGACCCTGAATATTGATCACAGGTTTACCGGTTTTGAAATTGAGCACATCATTCCGCAAGCCAAAGGCGGCAGCGACACTTATAACAATCTTTGCCTGGTGAACAGTTCCGACAATTTGAACAAGGGCGATCGCTTTGCCTATGACTATTTTGCCGAAACCAAAATGTCGGAGTTGATGCGGGAGATTCTTAAAAATGCCCGGGAAAGAACGCCGGCCAAAGCCTGGCGGTTTGAGCCCGGTGCGCGGGAAAACTTTGAGGAAACTGGTGATATCGATGAAACAAACCGCTACCTGACCGATACTCGGTATGTAGCTAAAATGGCTTCACGTTATTTACGGGTCATTATTGACTGTGAGGACGGTGACGAAGCGATGAAAAACCGCATTTTGGCAGTTAAGGGAAAACAAACAGCTCAACTGCGCAAAAACTGGAATCTGGAAGGGGTGGAATATGAACTGATGGGATTGAATGTTCCCCGCTATCTGCCATGCTCTCCCTATTGGTCAGAGACAAATACCGGCGAGATCATAAACGGTGTTGAAAAGCCGGATGTTGACGGTAATTGGAAATTTTTTGATCAGGAGAAAAACGGGCAATGGTTAAGCAAACCGCGGATTGATCATCGGCATCATGCGCTGGACGCTATTACAATCGGTTGCATTAGCCGCTCTTTGCTTCAAAAATTAGCCAGCCCCAAAGATTTGCCGCATTTCAAACTGCCGCTCCCTTTGAGCAGTGTGGAAACGTTGGCGGATTTTCGCCGCAAGGTTGTCGAGGTTTTGAAAAAAGTTAATGTTTCCCACAAACCCGAACACAGCAAAGCCGGGCAGTTTCATAAAGAAACCGGGCGAATTGTTTTGTGCTCAAATCCTGACGATTCCGAGGCGTTGGTGACGGTTTATAAACGGAAAATACTGCAGGTTGTTAAATCTAAAAAAGATTTAACTAAATTGCTGATTCCAGAAACAATTAAAAATGAGTGGCATGATAAAATTGAGGAGAATAAAATAAAGCAGGAAAAGCTGGTTCGCGATTTTGAATTGTATATGGATACGGCAGAGCAAATTTTAATTGCCGAAAATGAGCTGGCCGCAGCGGAAGGAAAAAAGGAAATCAAAATCACCGAAAGCCGGATTATTGTCAAAGCTTTTCAAATTATTCAGGAAAAAGGGCTGTGGAAAGGAGATCAGTTTAAATGCTACGAAAACAGCCGCTCGCTGGTTTGTATTCCCAAACACGGGGTGGCATACGAAGCGCAGAATAACCACCGGATTGACTTTTATCAGAAAGAGCAAAAAATCGGTTGGGAAGTGATTCGGTGTTTTGATGTCAATCAGCCGAATTTTGTTCCGCAGTGGAAAAAAGACGGCGGGAAAATTGTCTGGTCAATCCAGCAACGCGATCTTTTGGAACTGGATACGCCTGAAGAATGGAAGTCTTATACTAATGATGAAAGGTGTCTGGCTAAGGTTAAGAAGTTTAGTGCCGGTCGGATTGCTTTTGACTTTATCAGTGATGCCCGCATGACTTCACCGCAGGATAAGACAAAGGGTTATCTGCTGGTTGATACATTGGAACGGGGACTAAAGTATTTGAAAGATCATCATGCCCGGAAAATCGAGTTGACGCCTTTCGGAAAAATCAAAAAGAAGCATAAGGTGCTAAAGGATGGCAAGAAGACAGCGGCTTGAAACTTTAACCGGTTGGTCGATGATGTGGATTATCTGTATGTTTGATATTCCGGTGCGGACCAAAACCGAAACGCGCCAAGCGACCCGTTTTCGCAATTTGTTGTTGGATGAAGGTTTTGTGATGAAACAATTCTCGGTTTATATCAAACCGGTAAA
>OHQF01000276.1_pt1 | contig 36129 bp, 37 predicted proteins | sample 1578001 | NCBI WGS metagenome assembly OHQF01 (sample SAMEA3879538, study PRJEB24766) | human gut metagenome | biome: human-associated habitat; feature: feces | place: USA | collected 1985/1987 | reverse complement strand
CGACGAAGGAGCGTTACGGATGTGGGTCTGCCGCTTGCCGGTACACATCGGCCCGTTGGGAAGTTGCGAATTTGCCGAAGACTACCATAAAAAGCGGTGCATTCTGCCGGGCCGATGTGGGCATCGGCCCCTACAGTGTCTCGGTGAATTCGTACTGCCATACAGGTTTCGAACGCAGGGCGTTTTTACCGCAGCTATTCAAACGTAACTGCTCACGAATTTGGTTGTACCATAACAGGCGGCGCGTACCATAGCGCCCGCAGGGTGCGTATGTGTGTTCGAAACGACTAAAAAATCGGCTCTTGCTTGAATTGTGCCCGCAGCACGCACCTAACCGTAACCCAGCGCCCCTTTTCTCCCCTGTCTTTTCCGGCAAGGCGGAAAAGGCAGGGCCGCCGGAGGCCCGTCCCAAAACATCCACCCCATTCACGGAGGTTTACTATGAAACACCCCTATCTGCAAACCGGAAAGATCGTCAGCACGCATGGCGTACATGGCGAGGTCAAGCTTCTGCCCTGGGCCGACGGCCCGGAATTTCTGCTGCAATTCCACACGCTCTATCTGGACGGAAAAGCCTATCAGGTCGAGCAGTCGCGCGTGCAGAAGACCTGCGTGCTGCTGAAGCTGGAAGGCATCGACACCGTCGAGGCCGCGAGCGCGCTGCGCGATAAGGTCGTCTCCATCGCGCGTGCGGACGCGAAGCTGCCGGAGGGCAGTCTGTTCATCGCCGACCTTCTGGGTCTTCCGGTCTACGACGGCGAGACGCTGCTCGGCACGCTGGCCGAGGTCATGCCCACACCTGCGAACGACGTGTACGTTGTAAAGTCCGAGGACGGGCAGGAGCATCTGATCCCCTCCGTGCCGGATTTCGTGCTCGAACGCAATCTGGACGAGGGCTATATCAGAGTCCGCCTCATCGAAGGGATGTAACGCCATGCGCTTTGATATCATGACCCTGTTCCCGGAGGCCGTTTCTCCCATGCTGAATGCCAGCATCCTCGGCCGGGCGCAGAAAAAGGGCCTGATCGAAATTCACGCCCACCAGATCCGGGACTATACCGTCAACCGCCAGAATCAGGTCGACGATTACCCCTACGGCGGCGGACGGGGCGCCATCATGCAGTGCGACCCCCTGTGGCGCTGCTGGTGCGCGGTGTGCGACGAGATCAGCGCGCCGGTGCATACGGTTTTCCTCTCCCCCTGCGGCCCGACCTTTGATCAGGCCAAGGCGCGGCAGCTTGAGGCAAGCTATGACAATCTCATCCTCGTCTGCGGCCATTATGAGGGCGTCGACCAGCGGTTTCTGGACGAATGCGTCGATGAGGAAATTTCCATGGGCGATTTTGTGCTCACCGGCGGCGAAATTCCCGCCATGGCCATTGTCGATGCCGTCTCGCGCCTTATCCCCGGCGTGCTCGGCGACGAGATCTGCTTTACCGACGAGAGCCATTGGAACGGACTGCTTGAATACCCGCAGTATTCCCGGCCCGACGAGTGGCACGGGCTGAGCGTGCCGGAGGTTCTGCGTTCCGGCGACCATACGAAGGTCGCGCGGTGGCAGAAAAAGCAGGCAATTTTGCGGACGCTGCACCGCAGGCCGGATCTGTTTTACAAGCTGCGCTTCCCGTATAAAACGCGGGCCGAGCGTAAATTTATCGCAGAATTGGAGGCGGAGGACGATGCGTTCCGAGATCGAAACCCTAAAAACCTGGATTACCGAAAGTGACAATATCGTGTTCTTCGGCGGGGCAGGCGTATCGACGGAGTCCGGCATTCCGGATTTCCGCAGTACAGACGGCCTGTACCACCAGAAATTCGACTACCCGCCGGAGACGATCCTGAGCCACACGTTTTTCTATCAGAACCCGGAGTATTTCTTCCGCTTTTACCGCGAAAAAATGCTCCCACTCGACTACCAGCCGAACGAGGCGCACAAAAAGCTTGCCGCGCTCGAACAGGCGGGCAAGCTCCGCGCCATCGTCACGCAGAACATCGACGGCCTGCACCAGAAGGCAGGCAGCAAAAATGTCTTCGAGCTGCACGGCTCCATCTACCGCAATTACTGTGAAAAATGCGGCAAATTCTATCCGCCGGAATACATCCGGGATTCAGACGGCATTCCCCGCTGCACCTGCGGCGGTCGGATCAAGCCGGACGTTGTCTTATATGAAGAAAGCCTCGACCAGAGGGTGATCGAGGGCGCGGTACGCGCGATCGCGGACGCAGAGGTGCTTATTGTCGGCGGCACGTCGCTGACGGTCTATCCGGCGGCGGGACTCATTCGCTATTATCGAGGAAACAAACTCGTACTTATCAACCGAGACGAAACACCGTATGACGGCTATGCCAATCTGATCTTCCGCGATCCCATCGGCAAGGTATTGGGGGCAGTCTGACACGATGACAAGAGCTGAATTTTCCGCATGGTGCAGCTCCGTCCGCCTGCTCGACGGCGCGACGGGCAGTATGCTCCGCGCTGCCGGGATGCCGGCGGGCGTCTGCTCCGAGCGCTGGATCCTTTCGCACCCGCAGCTGCTGCTTGACTTGCAGCGCGCCTATTCCGCCGCAGGCAGCGACGTGATCTACGCGCCCACATTCGGGGCCAACCGCGTGCTTCTGGGCCACCACGGCCTACAGGACGAGGTTTCTGCTCTGAACCGCGACCTTGTGCAGCTCAGCCGCGAGGCGGTCGGGACAAATGCGCTCCTTGCCGGCGACATGACCACGACGGGCCAGCCCGTCACTCCGGGTGACGACAACGCGTATGCCGCACTTCTGGAAATTTACCGCGAACAGGCCGAAGCGCTTTTGATTGCAGGCGTCGATCTGTTCGCCGTGGAGACGATGATGGGCGTGACGGAGTGCATGGCCGCAGTCGAAGCCATCCGCAGTCTGTGCGACACGCCCATTTTATGCACGCTCTCCGTCTATTCCGACGGCAAATGCTATTTTGACGGCTCTGCCGAGGAAGCGGCGGAGATCCTGCCCGGCCTTGGCGCGGACGCCGTAGGTCTCAACTGCTCGTCCGGGCCTGACCAGATCGGCACGGTCGTGCGCATGATGAAAAAAGCCGCGCCGGAAACTCCCATCGCGGCCAAACCCAACGCAGGGCTGCCAACGATCACGGAGACCGGCGAGGCTGTCTATCATATGAATCCCGAGGACTTTGCGCGGCATATGCGTGCGCTGAAGCAGGACGGCGCAAGCCTGCTCGGCGGCTGCTGCGGCACAGGACCTGCGTATATCGAAGCGCTCCGCGCGCTGCGCTGAGCCTTATCCGCCCAGCTTTTCGCGCAGATAGTCCCGCACCTGCGCAGGTGGAAGTCCAAGCGCAAAGCCGAATTCGCCGTAGAGCATCTCCTCGGCCATGCGCCAGCTGCGCAGCTCGGTCGAGTTGACGCCCCGGCGGCTGGCCGTCTGGCTGTTCTGCTTGGCATGGAGCGTCTTGCACAGGCGCAGGAGCGCAACGCAGTCGTGCCCGGATAAAATAGCGCGGTAATACTCGCCCGCCGCACGGCTGTCGGGCGGCACGTCGCCCAGCGGCTCCAGCTCCGGCAGGCGCGGAAGAAGCCGCTCCAGCTCCTCGCGCGTCAGAACAGGCCGCATGACGGCCTTCCCGTCGACCGGCGTGTAGATCGTGCCGTCGTGATAATACGGGCGCAGACGGTAATACGCGCGGTTTTTGTCCAGTCCCGCAACCTTCAGCTTCCCGGCTTCCTCGACCCGGCACACGCCCTCAACGCCATAAACAATATATTCCCCGACTGAAAACATAGGCTTCCTCCTTCTTTTCCGGATAAACGTAACTTCTTACAGATACCAGTATACCAGATTCCGAGCAGAAAGTGTAAGCCTTTTTTCAACTTTTTTTGCGTTTTTCTTCCGAACGGCGGACAACCTTACGGCTTGTCCGCCGTATTTGCGCCGCCTGGGCGGCGGTGCAGGAATTCATCGAAGGCGTCGATGCGCTCAGTCAGGGGTTTGATGGACACAAAGCGGAAGAAGCCGCCGCGCGATTGCATCTTATGCCACAGCTTCTGCACGTCGATGGCGTCATAGACGCTCTTGTCGATCTGCGCAGCCTTTTTCTGCACGACCGCACCCAGATGGACAGAGAAGCACAGATCGATCAGGAAAATGCCGAAGCACACGCCGACCATGAATGAGGCCAGCGGGTGCGCCACGAACCACTCGACCAGCTTCCGGAGTCTCGGATAGAGCAGGAAGTAATACCCCAGCGACAAAACACCCCAGAAGAACGTGAACAGCGGGCAGATAATGCCCTGGATATTGCCCCAGAGCTTGCTGTAGTCCCAGAGGCGCAGATGGAAGCCCTTAAAGCTCACAAGGCCGACGATGTATTCCAGCAGCGTCATCGCCAGCGCCATAACGACAAACATCACGGGATAATACCAGAACGTGCCGGAAAACGAGCCGAAGAGCGTATGATCGAGTTCCGAAAGAATAAACAGCAGCACCGTGCCAAAGCCGTAGAGCGGCAGGCAGGGGCCGAACAGGAAGCCGGGGTTCAGCCATTTGCGCTCCGGGTTCGCGCCGGAGAAAAAGCGCCTGAACAGCAGCTCCAGCACCCAGCCGCCGACGCCGCCGAAGAAAAACAGATACAGAACGATCAGAAACACCTGAAATTTGGACATAGCGACCTCCGCATTCTTTTTTCCTCAGCTTACGACATTCCTATTCCGCTGTCAAGCCAAAAGAAAACAGTGACGTTTTGCGCCAGATATGGTATACTGTCGGCAGATTATGCAAAGGAGCGTTTTATCATGCGCGGCATCCCGTCTCTTATCACCGACATCCGAAAACAGGTCTTTGCCGAGGTCGCCAGAATGGCCTACTCCGGCGACTACACCGACATGGAGGACATCCCCTTCAAGATCGTCCCCGGCCAGAGCCCGCTGCACCGCGAATCTGTGTTCCTCGAACGCGCTATTGCGGGCGAACGCGTGCGCCTCGCGATGGGTCTGTCCTTACAGCCCGTGCAGACGCGCACACTTCTGACTGAGGGCATGGACCAGGCGGCCATCGCCGAGCAGTATTATGAGCCGCCGCTCGTCAACATCATCCCCTACGCCTGCCACGCCTGCCCGACGAAGCAGTACCGCGTGACAGAGCTGTGTCAGGGCTGTCTTGCCTCCTCGTGCCAGCGCGTGTGCCCGAAGGGCGCCGTCAAATTCGTCAACGGCAAGAGCCGCATCGACCAGAAGCTGTGCATCAAGTGCGGCAAATGCGCCAGATCCTGTCCGTATAACGCCATTACGTATCTGGAGCGGCCCTGTCAGGCCGCCTGCGGCATGGACGCCATCGGCGTCGACGAATACGGCAAGGCGTGCATCGACTATGACCGCTGTGTCTCCTGCGGCCAGTGTCTGGTCAGCTGCCCGTTCGGCGCGATCGTCGACAAGAGCCAGATCTATCAGGTCATCCGCTCCATCCTTGAAGGCAACGAAGTCGTGGCCATCGTCGCGCCGTCGTTCGTCGGGCAGTTCGGCAGGGACGTGACCGTTCCGAAGTTCCTGACCGCCATGAAGCAGCTCGGCTTTGCCGACGTGGTCGAGGTCGCGGCCGGCGCGGATATCTGCACGATTGAAGAAGCGCACGACTTTCTGGAAAAGGTACCGAACGAGCAGCGCTTCATGGCGACCTCCTGCTGCCCGTCGTGGCGGATGATGGCGCGCAGGCTCTTCCCGGCGGAGTCCGGCAATATCTCCATGACGTACACGCCGATGGTCTACACGGCGCGGCTCGTCAAAAAAGAACACCCGAACAGCAAGGTTGTCTTCATCGGCCCGTGCGCGGCAAAAAAGCTGGAAGCCATGCAGGATGATATCCGCACGGACGTTGATTTTGTCCTGACCTACGAAGAACTCATGGGCATCTTTGAGGCCAAGGAGATCAATTTCTCCGCGCTTCCCGACAGCCCGGATCTGGACGAAGGCACGCGGGCCGGACGCGGCTTCGCCGTCGCAGGCGGCGTGGCTGCCGCAGTGGAGGAACTGATTCATAAAGAGCACCCGGATATCGAACTCAAAACACAGCGGGCTGACGGCCTGCGCGACTGCCGGAAGCTGCTGATGCTTGCCAAGGCCGGAAAGCTCGACGGATATCTGCTCGAGGGCATGGCCTGCCCCGGCGGCTGCGTGGCAGGCGCTGGCACGGTCGTGTCGGCGGACACGGCGGCAAAAAAGCTGGCGCAGCATATGGCACAGGCCAGCGGCGAAACGGCGAAGGACAGCAAATACCGCAATCTGGCCGACCAGCTGAACTGAGAGGGTGACAGACATGAAAGCTTGCAGAAAAATCGCAGCACTGGCGCTGTGCGCGGTGCTGCTGGTATCGCTGATGCCCATAGTTTTCGCGGCAGACGCGGCCCCGGCGCTGCAATTCGACGAAAACGGGGAATTCAAGATCCTGATCGTCGCCGACACGCAGGACATTGACAAGCCGCAGAAGGAAACCATCGCGCTGCTGGAGGCCGAGCTGGACGCGGCGCAGCCGGATCTCGTCGTATTTTTGGGTGACCAGATCCACGGCCCGTCGATCGGCAAGAGCGTCGAGCGCACGCAGAAGGCGCTGGATGCGTTCTTGCAGCCGGTGGCCGAACGCGGCCTACAATTCGCCGTCGTCTTCGGCAACCACGACGACGAGGGCGGTGTCAGCAAGGAAACCCAGATGGCATATTACCAGAGCTACCCCGGCTGCCTCGCGTCGGCGGGCAACGTGACGGGCGTAGGCAACTACAATCTGCTCGTCTATGACTCCGACGGAAAAACGCCGGTCGTGAACCTCTGGTTCTTCGACTCCGGCTCCTACGCGCCGGAGGGTCAGGGCAAATACGACTGGGTGCGGCAGGATCAGATCGACTGGTATCTGGAAACAGAGGCGGCGCTTGCCGCCCGGAACGGCGGAACGCCCATCCCGGCCTACGCGTTCCAGCACATCATTGTCCCGGATATTTACGACGCGATGGACATCGTTCCGTCCAGCGAGAAGAAGAACGGCGCGGTCGAGGGCTACGGCTGCCGCAAGGGCACGTATTATTCCGCTGCATCCGTGATCGAGGCCGGAACGCTCGGCGAAGCGCCGTGCCCGCCGGATGTGAACGGCGGCGAATTTGCCGCGTGGAAGCAGGGCGGCGATATCGTCGCGGGCTTCTTCGGCCACGACCATGTGAACGACTTCATCATTCCCTATGAGGGCATCGATCTTGTCAACACCAACAGCACCGGTTTTTACATCTACGGCGCAGGCGAGAACCACGGCGCGCGGCTCGTAACGCTGCGCGAATCCGACCCCACGGCCTATGAGACACGCATGCTCTATTATAAAGACCTGATTGGCACAAAGCTGCCTTTCGGCTTTGCAGGCACATGGGGCGCGTATGTGCAGAGCATCGTTCTTCTGGCCGTGTGCGCGCTTGTGCTCGTGCTGACAGGCGCAGTGTGCCTGACGGTGCATCTGGTCAAAAAGCGCCGCCGCGCGCGCAGGTGATTTGCCGCGAACGCGTTCCAAGGTCAACTGGAAAGCTGCCTGGAAGCGAACGCAGCTGGCAGGGGGCAGGGCTGCGCTCCGCCCGGTGGGCAACTGCGAATTCGCCGAGGATTTCCGGGAAAACCGGTGCATCCTGCAGGCGGACAGAGTCGTCCGCCCCTACGGGATATGGGAAGTATTGAAGCTTCGGCGTAGGTGCCGACGCCTCTGTCGACCCGTTTGGGAAGTTCCGAATTCGCCAAAAATTTTCGTAAAATCGGTGCATTCTGCCGGGCCGATGTGAACCCCACCAAGATTGTACGTTTTTGGAGTGCAGCGCACCCCGTATAAGACGCAAAAAAGCGGCTGCCGGAGCAGCCGCTTTTTGTATGGGGGTTGGTGCTTAGTTCAGTTCGGTGATGCCGTCGATTCTCAGCTGGAAGGACGGAGCGGACTGGAAGTAGGACTCGTGGTAGTAGCCGTCGAAGACTGCCTCGTCGGCATCGGGCACGAAGTCGCCGTCGGTGTCGGTTGCAAAAGCCGTGGTAACGGTTTTGCCACCAACGGTGAACTTGCTGGTGTCGAAGACATGCAGGCTGCCGTCCTTGATAGCCGCGATGGTCTCGTCAACCTTCTCCTGGGTGCCGGGAGCGCAGGACTCGCCGAGCGGAGTGAGGGTAACGGCGTCGGCCTCATAGCCCTGGCACCAGTTCTGATCGAAGGACTCGCCGTTCATAACAGCGCGGAATGCGTACTCATAGAAGACTTCCCAAACGTTGGTCGGGGAGGTCAGCGCAGCGGTCGGAGCGACTGCGAGCATATCGACGTTGTAGCCGACGCAGTAGACGGTCGTGCCGGCGTCGAGGGCTTCCTGGCAGGCGGCCGGAGCGCCGGTGGAGTCGGCGTGCTGGCTGACGATGATGCAGCCGTCAGCGATCAGAGCCTTGGCAGCCTCGTTCTCAGCGGTGATGTTGAACCAGGAGTTGGTGTACTGCACCTGCATGGCGACATCGGGAACGATGCTCTGCAGGCCAAGGAAGAACGCGGTGTAGCCGGAAACGACCTCTGCGTACGGATAAGCGCCGACATAGCCGATCTTGATCTTGCCGTCAGCCGTCTTGTTCTTGTCTTCGACCTTGCCTTCGTCGATGAGCTGCTGCAGCTTCATGCCGGCGACAACGCCGCCGACGTAGCGGGCCTGATAGATGCCGGTGAAGGCGTTGTGGAAGTTGGCCAGGCCGTTGGCTCTGGCGGTATCGCCGGTCATCGCGACGAACTGCACATCGGGATATTCCTCAGCTGCCAGAAGGCAGAAGGACTGATGGCCGTAGGAGTTGGTGATGACGATCTGGCAGCCCTGGTCGACACAGTCAACGCAGGCGTCATAGCAGCTCTCGTCTTCGGGGATGGAGTATTTCCAGATGATGTTGCTTTCGCTGATACCCAGAGCCTTGGTGGCTTCCTGGATGCCCTTGATATGGGAGTAGGTGTAACCTTCGTTTTCGTCGCCGATCAGAACGACGCCGATCTTGATGTCGGTGCCGACAGCGTCGCCAGCGGGCTCAGCGGTTTCGTCCTCGGCCGGAGCGTCGGTCTCTTCCGCAGGCTCAGTGGTCTGTTCGTTGTTGGTTTCAGCCGGGGCGGGTGCGTCGGTCTTTTCTTCCGTCTTGGCAGTGGAAGCGCAGGCAACCAGAGCGAAGACCATGACCACGGCGAGAAGCAGAGCGATGATCTTTTTCATGTATTCGTTCCTCCTAAAAATTTTTGCGGTGAACGCCGCAATCCTGCTGTACGGAATATGCACAGCAAATCCGGATAGCTGTATTTTAATTGATTCTATGCAAAAAAGCAATCAGTTTTTTCGGGTTTATGGGCAGAAACACACAAAAAGTTTCAGGAATAGCTAAAAAATATTTAGCTTTTTCGGCGCTTTGTTATAATTGCCCGATTCCGGCGGTTCGATTTCGTGAAGAACGCCCAAGAACATAAGTGGAAATTCTGCGGGCTATTATGATATGATATTTTGGTAGGGCCACGGGCCCGCGCCTGATCTGCCGCATAGAAGGCGCTTTTCGCAAAGGAGCACAAAATCGTGAGGACATTTGTTGTAAAGGGAAATCTCTGCTTCAGCCGCAGCATGGACGAGCTGGTCTGCATGGAGCACAGTTATATTGTCGTCGAAGACGGCCGCGTCGCGGGCGTCTTCCGGACGCTGCCGGAGCGATACGCGCAGCTGCCGGTGCTGGATTATGGCGAGCAGCTGATCCTGCCGGGCATGACCGATCTGCATGTCCATGCGCCGCAGTTTGCCTTCCGCGGTCTCGGTATGGATATGGAGCTGCTGGAATGGCTGAATACCTATACCTTCCCGGAGGAATCCAAATATAAGGAATTGGAGTACGCGGACCGGGCCTACGGCAGCTTCGTGAACCACCTGCTGCACAGCACGACCACGCGCGCAGCCATTTTCGCCACCATCCACGTACCCGCCACAGAGCTTCTCATGCAGAAGCTGGACGAGGCGGGGCTGTCGTGCTACGTCGGCAAGGTCAACATGAACCGCAACTCGCCGGTCTATCTGCGCGAGATCTCGACGAATCAGGCGCTGCGGGACACGGAGCGCTGGCTCTGCGAGACGAAGGAGCGCTATACGCACGTAAAGCCCATCCTGACGCCGCGGTTTATTCCGTCCTGCACAGACGATCTGATGTACGGCCTTGCGCGGCTGCAGGCAAAATACGGCGTACCCGTGCAGAGCCATCTGTCGGAAAACTACTCCGAGATCGCGTGGATCCGGGAGCTGTGTCCCCGCTCGAAGCATTACGGCGACGCGTATGAGCAGTTTGGCCTCTTCGGCGGCGGATATCCGTGCATCATGGCACACTGCGTCCACTCGAACGAGGACGAGCAGGCGCTGATGAAGAAAAACGGCGTATTCATCGCGCATTCGCCGGAATCAAACATGAATCTGGCCTCCGGCGTTGCGCCGGTCAACAAATTTCTCGATGACGGCCTGCGCGTCGGCCTCGCGACCGACGTGGCCGGCGGCAGCCACGAGAGTATGCTGCGCGCCATGACCCACGCCATTCAGGCCTCCAAGCTCCGCTGGCGGCTGTACGATCAGGAGGTAAAGCCGCTGCCCTTCGAGCGCGCATTTTATCTGGCCACCATGGGCGGCGGCGCGTTCTTCGGGAACGTCGGCAGCTTTTTGGACGGGTACGAATTTGACGCCGTCGTGCTCGACGACGCGTCGCTCGACCACCCGCAGGAGCTTTCCGTCCGCGCCCGGCTGGAGCGCGCGGCCTATCTGGCCGACGACCGGAACCTGACGGCGAAATTTGTCGCCGGACAGAAGATCCTCGGTTGACAAACCGGCGAGAATCCGGTACAATACAGCCGCAAACCGCATAGCGCCCGGTCAAAGACCGGGCGCAGACAGTTCGGAACCATCCTGTCTTTAAATAAAACTAGGGAAAGCAGGATGGGCGCAGTGCGCCCATCTTTTTTATCATCATCTGACGCTATCCCTCCAATCTTCGCGGCTTGCAGAAGGAGGACAATCCATGAAAAAGCTCACCACCCGCCAGATCGCGCTGAACGGCGTCGTCGCCGGACTCTACGCAGCCATCACGATCCTGACCGCCTCGTTCGCCTACGGAAATATCCAGTTCCGCATCGCGGATAGCCTGTGCGTGCTCGTCGTGCTGGAGCCGAGTCTGACCGTCGGCCTGACGCTCGGCTGCCTGATCTCCAACATTTTTTCGACCGTCTCCGCGCTCGATATCGTCATCGGCACAGCCGGGACGCTGCTCGGCTGTCTGCTGGCTGCAAGAGTGAAAAAGGACTGGCTCGTGCCGGTGCCCGTGATTCTTGCAAACGCCGTGCTGGTCGGCGCAATGCTGGCCTACGTGCTCACGCCGGACGCGCTGATACAGGGATTTTTCATCAACGGCGGCGAGGTGCTGCTCGGCGAGGCAGTTGTTTTATACCTGCTCGGCGTGCCGCTGCTGCTGTTTTTCCGGCGCTCGGGGCTGATGGAAAAGCTCCTGCACGGCGCCCATCCTTCCCCGCACTGAAAACCAGCGCCGCCTCTTGTCACAGCATGACAGGAGGCGGCGGCTTGCGTTTACAGATATTCCGCGTCGTAATTGTTGAGATACCGGTCGCGGCGGGACTGGCGCTTGACGAGGATGAACGCGACCGTGAACAGAACGGCCACGAACGCGGCGAACAGCCAGCCGTAATGGACGGACTCGATCGTTGCGATATAGTCGTAGCAGCCGTGCAGGAACGCAGACAGAAGCAGGGCCAGCACCCGGCAGAGCTTGGACGCGCCGTCCTTTCCCTGTCCGTGCAGGCGCTTGGCAAGGCCGTACCACACGCCCATGAACACGCCGAAGCAGGCGTGGCCCGGTACAGCGGTCACGGCGCGCACGAGCGCGGTCGACAGTCCGTACATGAGCACGTAGCTGATATTCTCCCACAGCGCGAAGCCCAGTGAGACAAATACCGCGTACACAACGCCGTCAAACTGGCAGTTGAAAGCGGCGGAGTTCCACGTCCGGCGCTTGAGCAGGAAGTATTTTGCGCCTTCCTCCGAAAATGCGACGACGCCGAAATACATGAGTACGTTGTACGGCGTGCTGTTCTCCGGAAAATACCGGCCCAGCAGCCAGCTGCCGAAGCGTTCGAGCAGGAGTGCGATAAACGTCGCGGCGATGCCGTAAAGCACGAGCGAAATGAGCAGCGGCGCAGGCTCCTTTTCCAGCTTGTCCGCACGGTAGACATGGACGAGCAGGAACACAGCCGGGATCACTGCGGCGGCGATCAGGATCGGGTTGGTATAGAAGAAAATCATACGCGCATCTCCCTATCGGTTATGCCGATATTGAAGCACAAAAGCGGAAAAAAGTCAATTTGCGTTTTGCTTGCCGATGCGCGTGCACCGTGGTATACTAGGGTGTATCTGAAAACTCCCAACGCACCCGGACAGCGGGCCTTTTTGCGGTGCGCCGCGTCATTTTTCCTTGAAATACGTCAGTATTCCTGCGAAAAAATGTCTTGCGCAACGCAAAAATCCCTCGCTGCCGGTCACATCATGAGTTTTCAGATACACCCTAAAAACAAAATGGCAGAGGAGGCGAGGATGTGCAGGATACGGCGCTGATGCTCCATACGCTTTTGGAGCTTGGCGAGAGTATGCTGGCCGACGGCGCGGACGTGCGCCGCGTCGAGCAGACGCTCACACGGATGGGACTGGCCTATGGTGCGGTGCGGATGGACGTGTTTGTCATCACATCCAGCATTGTACTGACAATGTGCTTTCCGGACGAGACAAGCGTTACGCAGACGCGGCGGATCGAGAAATCCGCCGTGACGGACTTCAGAAAGCTGGAGGCCATCAACGCCATCAGCCGCAGCTACTGCGAAAAGCCCTTTCCGGTGCAGGAGCTGGCCGACCGGCTGCATCTGGCGAAGCGCTGCCGCCCTGCGCGGTGGAAGCTGTTCGCGGGCAGCTGTCTGGGCGCGGGCGCGCTGACGGTCTTCTTTGGCGGCGCGGGAGCAGACGGGCTGGCGGCGGCGGTCTTTGCGCTGGCGCTGTGCCTGCTGCAGATGTATCTGCCGCTGATCTGCAAAAACAAGGTACTGTTCAATTTTCTTGCGGCCTTCTGCGTCGGGAGCCTGATCAGCCTGGCCTGCCGCGCGCTTCCTGCGCTGCACGGCGACAAGATCATCATCGGCGATATCATGCTGCTGATCCCCGGCCTCGCGTTTACGAACGCGGTCAAGGATATTTTCATCGGCGATACAATTTCGGGCGTGATGCGCCTGATCGAGACGATTTTGTGGGCGGCGGCGCTGGCGCTGGGCTTTGCGCTGTCCGGCTGGCTGCTGGGGGTGTGACGGATGCAGAATTTCATCGGTCTTTTGACGGCGCTGCTCGGCTCCGCCGGGTTCGCGCTGATCTTCAACGTGCGCAAACAGCTGCTGCCGCTGGCGGCGCTGGGCGGCGCGGTCTGCTGGGGTACATATCTGCTGGCAGGATGCGCAACGGAATCTGTTTTTCTGCAGTCCTTCACGGCCAGCGCTGTGACGGCGGTCTGGTCGGAGACGTTCGCGCGCGTGAAGAAAACGCCTGCGCAGCAGTACCTCATCATCGGCCTCATTCCGCTCGTGCCCGGCGGGACACTTTATTACGCCATGAGCGCACTCGTCCGGCAGGACTGGGGGCAGGCACAGCTCTACGGCTACCGGGTCAGCGCGTTCGTGCTCGGGATCGCGGCAGGCGTGAGCCTGACGCTGAGCCTGCTTGATATGCTGCTGAACGCGCGCAGACGCATTCAAAACAAAAGGTAGGAGCATTTTTTATGGAAAACCGCTGCATCATCGTCTCCGGCGGCGTTTTCAGCCCCGCGCCGGAGCAGCAGCCGGGCGATTTTGTCATTGCCTGCGACCGGGGCTACGCCTACTGTGAACGGCTCGGTCTGACGCCGGATCTGTTCATCGGCGACTTCGACTCTTATTCCGGTGCAGTCGCGCCGGGCGTAGCCGTGGAGCGTCTGATCCCTGAGAAGGACGACACGGACACCGGCCACGCCATCACATACGCGCTGGCGCACGGCTTCCGGACGCTGGTCCTGACCTGCGCGCTGGGCGGGCGGCTGGATCACACGCTGGCCAATCTCCAGAACGCGGCGAACGCCGCCGTACAGGGTGCGTCCGTAACCATTCTGGATGAAGGCTCGGTGATCAGCTTCCTGACGCACGGAACGCTCCGCCTGAAAAAGCGGCCCGGCTGGGGCCTGTCCGTGTTTTCGCTTTCGGACGCCAGCACAGGCGTGTGCCTGCGCGGGGTAAAATACGAATTGGAGAACGCCGCGCTGGACAACCGCTTCCCGCTCGGCGTCAGCAATGAATTCGACGCGCCGGAGGCAGAGATCACGGTTGAACAGGGCGTTCTGATGGTCATGCAGACAAAAAAGCAGTAAACCAGAGCGGCCTCGCCCTGACGGGCGGGTCTTCGCTCTTAGCGCCGCTTATTCCATCATGGAGCGGGTCTGCTCCTCGCGGTACTGGCGGGTGTAGAGCTGGTAATACGCGCCCTTTGCCTCCATCAGAGAGCGGTGCGTGCCGCTTTCGATGATCTTGCCGTCGTGCACGACCAGAATCACGTCCGCACGGCGGATGGTCGACAGGCGGTGCGCGATGATGAACGAGGTGCGGCCCGCCATGACCTTTTCGATGGCGTCCTGAATAAGCCGCTCGGTCACGGTATCGACGGAGCTGGTCGCTTCGTCGAGCACGAAAATGCGCGGGTCGGCCAGCAGCGCACGGGCAAAGGACAAAAGCTGCTTTTCGCCCGTGGAGAGGGTATTACCGCCCTCGCCGATGTCGGTATTATAGCCGTCCGGCAGGCGGGCGATGATCTGGTCAGCGGAGACGGCCTTTACAGCCGCTTCGATCTCGTCCATCGTCGCGTCAGGCCTGCCGTAGCGCAGGTTTTCCAGAACCGTGCCGGAAAACAGATGCGGCGTTTGCAGCACATAGCCGATGTTCGAGTGCAGCCAGAGCTGGCTGCGTTCCCGCGCGTCGCGGCCATCGATCAGAATGCGGCCCTGCGTCGGCTCAAAGAAGCGGCAGACGAGATTGACCAGCGTGGATTTTCCCGCGCCCGTCTCGCCGACAATGGCGACGTTCGTGCCCTGCGGGACCTTCAGATTAAAGTGCTCCAGCACGTTTTCGCTGCCGTCTGGATAGCGGAAGGTGACGTCCTGAAATTCAATGTCGCCATAGAGCGGCTCCCAGTTTTCCTTTTTGGGGTGGAACGCGTCGCCGTATTTTGCCGTGACCTCCGGCGTGTCGCTGACGTCGGATTCTGTTTCGAGCAGCCTTGTGACGCGCTCGACGTTGACCTGCACGTTGACGAGCGACGACATGACCTGCACGAGCCACTGCACCGGCTCCATCATGCCCTGCGCATAGTTCATAAACACCGACAGCGTACCGATCAGGATCACGCCGTCTCTTGTGATCACACCGCCGCGCCACAGGACGATCGCCAGCGCAATGGACGCGGCGAAGGCCGTCGTGGACATGAACACGCCGCGGAAGTGCATGACGCGGACGCTCAGGCGCTTCATTTCGCCGGTCAGATCGTCGAACTCCTGCTCGACCTTATCCTCAATGACCAGCGTCTTGGTCGTTTTCGCGCCGGTGATGCCCTCGTTGAACGCACCGGTGATCTTCGAGTTCTGCTCGCGCACGCGCCGGTGGAAGAAGACGAGCTTTTTCTGGAAATACGCGCCCGAGATCACCAGCACCGGCACAATGACCATCACGCACAGCGCCAGCTTCCAGTTGAGCGCAAACATCATCACGATCGCCAGCAGCAGATACGCGATGTACCACACAGCCTCCATCAACCCCCATGCAAGCGTGCTTGCAATGCGGTCGGTATCGGACATGACGCGCGCGTGGGTATAGCCGACGCTGTTCTGGTTGAAATAAGAGAAGGACAGCGTCTGCAGATGGTTGAACGTCTCGCGCTTTAAGTCGCGGCCGATATAGAGTTCAGCTTTGCACGCGCCGTAGGCGGAAATGTAGTTCGTCGCGGTCTGAATGATCATGACCAGAATGTACAGTGCCAGCCAGCCGCCGACGCCCTGCATGGTTTTATCGGCGATAAAATGGTCGATGGCGTGCTGCTGGAACAGGGGGATGATCGCGTCCATGCCGCTGCCGACCGTGCCGGTCACAACCATCCAGAAAAACAGCATTTTATAGGGCTTTAAATAAGGGGCCAGCTTCGGGATGCCGAAAAACGGCAGGCCCTTTTTTTCTTTTTCCTGCTTCATGCCGGCTCCTCCTCTCCGATGGACATCTGCATATCATAGATCTGCCGGAACAGGCCGGGCTGCCGCAGCAGCTCCTGCGGCGTGCCGCGCTGGAGGACCTTTCCGTGCTCCAGCACCAGAATATTGTCGCAGTCCATGAGTGTCGTGATGCGGTGGGAAATGATGATGGTCGTCGTCCCGGCCAGATCCCGGTTCAGCGCCTCGCGGATGTGCTCGTCCGTCTGCGTGTCGACGGCGGACAGGGAATCGTCGAAGACCATCACGGGCGTTCTCTTCGTCAGCATACGCGCGATTGCCACGCGCTGCTTCTGTCCGCCCGAGAGCGTCACGCCGCGTTCGCCGACCATGGTGTCATAGCCGTTCGCAAACTGCTCGATATCGGACGCGATGCAGGCCGTCGCGGCGGCTTTGCGTACCGTTTCGCCGTCCGCGCCGCAGATGCCGATGTTCTCCTCGATCGTGCGCGAGAACAAAAACGGCTCCTGTAAGACAACGCCCACATGGTCGCGCACCCAGGCTGCGGGCATATCGGCCAGATCCTCCCCGCCGACCGTCACGCGGCCCTCCGACGGCGCGTAGAGCCTGCACAGCATCAGCAGCAGGCTGCTCTTGCCGGAGCCGGTGCCGCCCAGAATGCCGAAGCTCGACCCGGCGGGAATGGTGAAGGACACGTCGGAAATCACGTCCGGCCCCGTCTCATAGCGGAACGAAACATGGTTGAAGACGATATTGCCGTCCATGGGCAGCTCCTTCGCGTCCGGCCTGTCCTGCTCACAGGGGGCGTCGAGAATTTCGCCGATACGGGACACGGAAACGCCCGCCTTGCTCATCTCGGAGATCACGCGGCCCAGACGGCGCACGGGGGAAATGCTCATGGTGTTGTAGATGGCGAAGGAGACGAACTCGCCCTCGGTCATTTCGCCGCGCACGCACAGAATGCTGCCGATCAGCACGACGAGCATCGTCTGGATGCAGGCCGTCGCGTCGCCGACGGCCCAGAAGTCCGAAAGCGTGCGGCACAGGCGCACCCAGAGCGTGGTATAGTCCTCGTTCTGCTTTTCAAAGCGCTGCCGCTCGTATTCCTCGCGGCCAAAGGCGCGCACAACGCGCACGCCGGTCAGATTCTCCTGCGCGATGGTAGACAGCACGCCCTCGGATTCGTCGCAGGCAGTGTAGCGCTCACGGATGGAGTTGTGGAACAGCAGAGAATAGACAATGATGATCGGGAACATAATTGCCGGCACGAGCGCCAGCTTCCAGTTCATAAGCGCCATGCACACGAGCGCGAACACGATCATTGCCACAGCGCGGAACACGGAGACGAACTGCTCTTCAAAGAAGGTCTTGATGCGCTCGACGTCCGAGGTGCAGCGCTGGATGATATCGCCGGTGGGGTTCTGCATATGCCACTTCCACGGCAGGTGCTGGATGTGGTGGTACAGCAGGTCCCGGCTGGTCTTGACGAGTGTTTCGCCCGCCTTGGAGCTGTAGATATTCACGCAGTAGCGCATGACGGCCGAGAGAAGCCCGAGGCCCGCCATAAAAACCGCCGGGACCCAGAGGTTCTGCTGCAGATACGCCGCGCCGCCGAGCGCTTCGACGATAGGCCGCGCCGCCGCGGACTTCACCGGGGCCTGCCCGATCAGGGAGTCGACGCTCACGCGGATGATCTGCGGAATGATCAGCTCACAGAGCGTAAAGAGCAGGCTTGCGGCAATGCAGGCGGCAAAATACCGCCAGCTGCCATGCAGCAGCCGCGCAAGCGTCCGCCCGTTGGAGCTTTTTTTCTTCTGTTTCAGGGTTCTCGCCTCGCTTTCTTTCGAAGACAGGCCGAGGGCGGAATTGGGAACGCCAATTCCGCCCTTGTGGCCGCGAACAATATTTCTGGAATTACTATACCGTACTTGTTCCGGAATGTCAACCGTGATTATGCGATACCGGTCAGATCATAGCTGTCGAGCCATGCTTTGGCTTCCTCGCACACACCGCGCAGGCAACTTTCCTCAAACGGGCTGTCCAGCTCCGCGTTTTTCAGAAGCTCCGTGAACACGCGGCTGCCGCCCTGCCGGGTGTAGGCCATGTAATGTGCCCACGCGTCAGGCAGATCCTTCTGGATGCGCGCCCAGAATTGCAGCGCGACGGTCTGCGCGAGGCAGTAGTCGATGTAATAGAACGGGTTCACATAGATATGCAGCTGCCGCTGCCAGCCCTCGCCGTCGCCGTAGAAGGGAATCTCGCTGCCGAGCTTCATCCACGGCATATACACGCCCAGAAGCTCTTTCCACACTGCATGGCGCTCCGCCGGGGTCATCTCCGGCTTTTCATAGACGATATGCTGGAAATGGTCGACCATCGTGCCGTAGGGGATGAAGGTCAGCGCGCCCGCCAGATGGCTGTAGCGGAACTTGCGGGTATCGTCTCCAAAGAAGCCCTCGGCCCACGGCCACGCGAAGAATTCCATGGACATGGAATGCACCTCGCAGCCCTCAAGGCTCGGCCAGATCGTCTCGGTCGGGACGCGGTCGCGGTTGAGATACGCGGCAAAGGCGTGGCCCGCCTCGTGCGTTACGACCTCAACGTCGTGCTGCGTGCCGTTGAAGTTGGCGAAGATAAACGGAACGCGGTACTCGCCAAGGCTCGTGCAGTAGCCGCCGGCCCGCTTGCCGGGGGTGGACAGCACGTCGAGAAGCTCGTTATCGAGCATCGTGTTGAAGAATTCTCCGGTTTCGGGGGAAAGCGCCTCATAGAACCGCTTGCCCTGCGCGAGAATGTCGTCCGGGGTGCCGCAGGGCTTCGGGTTGCCGCTGCGGAAGCCGAGTGCGTTGTCCGCAAAGGTCATGGGGTAGGCCTTGCCAAGGCGCTTTGCCTGCGCCTCATAGACGGAGGCCGCGACGGGCACGACGTATTTGATAACGGCAGCGCGGAACTTCTCCACGTCCTGCTTCGTGTAGCAGTTGCGGCCCATGCGGTAATAGCCGAGCTCGGTATAGCCGTCATAGCCCAGCTTGCGGCCCATCGCGTCGCGCAGCTTCACGAGCTTGTCATAGATCTCGTCCAGCTCCGGCTGGTGCGCCTTGTACCAGCCGCCCTCGGCCTGCCACGCAGCCAGACGCCGCACGTCGTCGGGGTCGTTTTTAAACGGGGACAGCTGCGAGATGGTGTAGGTGCCGCCTTCGAACTCGATCTGTGCGCTGGCGATCAGCTTCTGATAGTCCTGCACGAGCTGGTTTTCCTGCTTCAGCTCCTCGACAATGGCGGGAGAGAACGCCTTGCGGGCGATTTCGGCGTTGAGGAACATCAGATCGCCGTATTCCGCCGCAAATTCCTTGCGGAACGGGCTTTCGAGCATGGCAGCCGTCCACGCGTCGTCATAGGCGCGAAGCTCGGGCCCCGCTTCGTTCCAGAACTCCTCTTCGGCGTCATAGAACTTGTCGCGGGTGTCGATGGAGTTGCGGACGCTCGAGAGCGTGGCGAGCGTATCGATGTGCATCGACAGCTTCTGCTGGGCGAGGAACGCCTCGCGCGCAGCGGCATAGTCCGGCGCGGCCTTCAGCCGGTCGGTCAGCGCCTGCAGCTGCTGCTTCAGCTCGTTCAGATCGGGCCGTGCATACGGCATTTCAGAAAATTTCATGGAAATCTCCCTTCATTAATATAATACTCTGTTGGGATTATAGCATATCCCGTCCATGTTTCGCAATGCCCGTGTCTTGCGTCCGCAGACAAATCGTGGTACGATGAAAGAAAAGGAGGGATCCCTATGACAAATCAGCAGAAATTTGACCGTCTGCGTAAACTGCTCGACGAAGCCAGCGTCTATGCCCGTGCCGTGGGCAAGCTGGACTTCGATATGCAGTGCTGCGCGCCGAAGGACGGCATGGAGCAGGCGGGCGCGGATATGGCAGTTCTGTCCGACCGGCATTTCCGGCTCACGCATACAAAGCGCTATGCCCAGCTTGTAACCGAGCTGCACGCGGACAGTGAGGGACTGACGCCGGTGCAGAAGAAGGTCGTGGAACACCTGTATGAGGCATGGGAGAAGGAAAAGAATATCCCGGCAAAGCTGAATTACGAAATGAGCCTTGCCTATAACCGCGCCTATTCCAAATGGCTGGAGGCGAAGCAGGCGGCGGACTTTTCCCTGTTCCGCGATTCGCTGGCCGAGATCATTTCCTACACGCACAAGGCGCTCGATCTGCGCGAAAACAAAAAGCCGACGTATTACGACGCGCTGCTGGACGACACCGAAAAGGGCGGCAGCATCGCCCAGCTCGACGCGTTTTTTGACGCGCTGCGCGCGCGGATCGTCCCGCTGGTGCGGCGCATTCAGGCGGAGGGCAAGCCCATCCGCACGGATTTCATGTCCCGCCCGTGCCCCATTTCGCAGCAGGAGGCGTTCTCCAGATACCTGCTGGAGCTGGAGGGCTTAAAGCAGGACGCGCTCGTCCTCATGACGACCGAGCATCCGTTCACCACAAACTTCGGCCCCAGGGACGTGCGCGTCACGACGCATTATTATGAGAACAATTTCGTCTCCAATATCTTCACCACGCTCCATGAGGGCGGCCACGCGCTGTTCATGCAGAACGAGCCGGAGGAATTTTACCGCGAGCACGCCGCAAACTCCATGACGAACGGCATGCACGAGTGCATTTCCCGCTTCTACGAAAATCTGATCGGCCGCAGTGAAGCATTCGTCCATTTTATCTATCCTAAATTGCAGGAACTGAGCGGTGGTACGTTTGCCGACGTTTCCGAACGGCAGCTTTATGAGGCTGTCAATGCCGCCGCGCCAGGCCTCAACCGCTGCGACGCAGACGAGTTGACCTACTGCCTGCACATTATGATCCGCAATGAACTGGAAAAGGCGTTCATGAACGGCGAGATCACGGTCGATGAAATTCCCGCGCTTTGGAATCAGAAATATCAGGACTATCTCGGCGTCGCCGTTCCGGACGACGCGCAGGGCTGCCTGCAGGACGTGCACTGGACGATGCCCGCCGGATATTTCCCGTCCTACGCGCTCGGCTCTGCCTACGGCGTGCAGATCCTGCGGACGATGGAGAAGGACTTCGACGTCTTTGCCTGCGCGGCAAAGGGCGACCTGCTCCCCATCCGCGACTGGCTGAAATCGCACGTATTTTCCATCGCCTCCGTCACAACGCCGGATGAATGGATCCGCGCCATCACCGGCGAAAGCCTGAACCCAAACTATTTCCTGACCTATCTGGAGAAAAAATTCTCCGCGCTCTATGCGCTGACATAAGCAGCGCGCCAAAGTCTCCCCTTGCCGTGCGAGGCGCACAGCAAGGGGAGGCTTTTTATGTGCATCCTATATCATTTTTGATATGCTTGGTTTTCACAAATTGAGTATCACATTTATAGTATGGCAAATATGACAATTCTGATATGGAAAATTCGTGCTATTTTCCACACCCGCAGCGCGCCGGAATGATTGACTTCCGGAGGCGTTCGTGGTAAACTTTTTTCGTAACCGATAAAACAATATCGATTACAGACATGGCGCCGGAACCCGCGCACGACTGGACACGCAGCGCCGAAAATACCAGGCAACGGGATAGTTAAGGCCCCGCGCCTGCAAGGAGGATACAATAACATATGGCAATCGAATTCAAAGACGGCAAGTACGTAGACCCGCAGACCGGCCGCGTCACGCTCGACCCGACCGTGTACAAGGACTGGCAGATCGCAGAGGAAGCAGAAAAGAATCTGCCCCCCGTGGATTATTTCCGCGAGAAGCTCGGCCTGCTGCCCGAGGAGATCATCCCCTACGGCAAGACCCCGAAGATCGACTTCATCAAGGTCATGAAGCGTCTGAAGGATAAGCCCGACGGCAAGTTCATCGAAGTCACTGCCATTACCCCGACCCCGTTCGGCGAAGGCAAGTCCACCGTTTCCCTGGGCCTGATCGAAGGCCTCGGCAAGCTGGGTCTGAACGTCGGCGGCGCGCTGCGTCAGCCCTCCGGCGGCCCGACCATGAACGTCAAGGGCACTGCGGCCGGCGGCGGCAACGCCCTTCTGATGCCGATGACCGAGTTCTCCCTCGGCCTGACCGGCGATATCAACGACATTATGAACGCGCACAACCTGGCGATGGTCGCCCTGAACGCGCGTATGCAGCACGAGCGCAACAACAACGACGAGTGGCTGGCCAAGAAGGGCCTCAAGCGCCTCGACATCGACCCGAAGCGCATCGAGATGGGCTGGGTCATGGACTTCTGCGCGCAGGGCCTGCGCAACATCATCATCGGCATCGGCGGCCGTCTGGACGGCTTCATGATGGAGTCCAAGTTCGGCATCGCCGTCGGCTCCGAGCTGATGGCCATTCTGGCTGTCGCCCGTGATCTGAAGGATCTGCGTGAGCGCATCGGCAAGATCGTCGTCGCGTACTCCCGCAGCGGCGAGCCCGTCACCTGTGACGATCTTGAGGTTGCAGGCGCGATGACCGCGTGGATGCGCAACACCATCAACCCGACCATGTGCTACTCTGTCGAACATCAGCCGGTTCTCGTTCACGCCGGCCCGTTCGCCAACATCGCCATCGGCCAGTCCTCCGTCATCGCTGACCGTCTGGCTCTGAAGCTGTTCGACTATCACGTCACCGAGTCCGGCTTCGCTGCCGACATCGGCTTCGAGAAGTTCTGGAACGTCAAGACCCGTCTGTCCGGCCTGACCCCGAACGTCTCCGTTCTGGTCGCGACCGTCCGCGCGCTCAAGATGCACGGCGGCGGCCCGAAGGTCACCCCGGGCGCTCCCCTGCCGAAGGAATACACCGAGGAGAACCTCGAGCTTCTGGAAAAGGGCACCTGCAACCTGTTCCATCATGTGAACACCATCAAAAAGTCCGGCATCAACCCGGTCGTCTGCATCAACCGCTTCTACACCGACACCGACGCGGAGATCGCCCTTCTCAAGAAGCTCTGCAAGGAGCACGGCGTCCGCTGCGCGGAGTCCAACCACTGGCGCTACGGCGGCGAAGGTGCAATCGAGCTGGCCAAGGCCGTCGTCGAAGCCTGCGAGGAGCCGGTCAACATCAAGTTCCTGTACGACCTTGAAATGCCGCTGCGTCAGCGCGTGGAACTGATCGCCAAGGAAGTCTACGGCGCGGACGGCGTCGACTGGGCGCCTCTGGCTGTGCAGAAGGCTGAGCGCTTCGAGTCTGACCCGAAGTACAAGGATTACTGCACCATGATGGTCAAGACCCACCTGTCCCTGTCCGACGACCCGACGAAGAAGGGCGTTCCCACCGGCTGGCGGCTCGCCATCCGCGACATTCTGGAGTATGGCGGCGCGAAGTTCCTCTGCCCGATGGCAGGCACCATCTCCATGATGCCCGGCACTGCCGCAAACCCGGCCTACCGCCGCATCGACGTCGACACCGAGACCGGCAAGGTCTCCGGCCTGTTCTGATTTACATGACTTACCGGCAGGCGGCGGACATCCGCCGCCTGCCTTGCTGAAAATAAGGAGTTATTATGGATTATACGACAAGATCCTGCCGTGAATTTGTCACGGTGCTCGCCTCGAGCGAGCCTGCCCCCGGCGGCGGCGGCGCGTCCGCGCTGGTCGCCGCGCTCGGCACGGCGCTGGGCAACATGGTCGGCTCTCTGACGGTCGGCAAAAAGAAGTACGCCGACGTTGAGGCTGAGATCATCGCCCTGAAGGAAAAATGCGACAAGCTCCAGACCGAGCTTCTCGATCAGGTCCCCGCCGACGCAGAAGGCTTCATCCCCCTGTCCAAAGCCTACGGTATCCCCAAGGACGACCCCAGCCGCCCGGAGATCATGGAAAAGGCCACGATCACGGCCTGCCAGGTCCCAATGCACATCATGGAGCTGTGCTGCGAGTCCATCGAGGCGATCTCCGTCTTCGCCGCCAAAGGCTCCCGCCTCGCCGTCTCCGACGCGGGCTGCGGCGCGGCCATCGTGAAGTCCGCTTTGCAGGCGGCCTCGCTCAACGTCTTTATCAACACCAAAACGCTCCAGAACCGGGAGCTGGCCGAGGAAATGAACGCCAAATGCCTCGGGATGCTGGACAAATACGGCAAAATGGCCGATGAGATTTTCGAGACGGTCAAGGCCGGTTTCTTTAAATAAGAAGGAGAGAGAACTATGGCAAAGTTACTGCTTGGCAAGGAAGTTACCGCTGCGATGAACGAAAAGCTGCAGGCGCGTGTCGCGGCTCTGAAGGAAAAGGGCGTCAGCCCGAAGCTTGCCATCGTCCGCTGCGGCGAGAACCCCTCTGACCTGTCCTATGAAAAGGGCGCGACCGCCCGCGCAGAGCTCATCGGCGTGGAGGTTCAGAAGTTCGTCCTGCCTGAGGACGTGACGAAGGAAGCGCTCATCGCGCAGATCGAAGCGATCAACGCTGACAATTCCATCCACGGCTGCCTCATGTTCCGGCCCCTGCCGAAGCATCTGAAGGCCGATCAGGACGAGATCTGCAACCATCTGGCCGCCCGCAAGGACGTCGACTGCATGACCGACCTCTCCAACGCCGGCGTCTTCACCGGCAAGAAGCTGGGTTTCGCCCCCTGCACCCCGCAGGCGTGCATGGAAATTCTGGACTACTACGGCATTGACTGCAAGGGCAAGAACGCCGTCGTCATCGGCCGTTCCCTCGTCGTCGGCAAGCCTGCCGCGATGATGCTCATGGCCAAGAACGCCACCGTCACCGTCTGCCACACCAAGACCGTCGACGTGGCCGGGATCGCCCGCAAGGCGGACATTCTCGTCTCCGCCGCAGGCGTTCTGAACAGCCTGACGAAGGACTATGTCTCCGAAAACCAGATCGTTATCGACGTCTCCATCAACTGGGACCCCGAGAAGGTCAATTCCAAGGGCGGCAAGGGCGCTATCGCGGGCGACGCCGTGTTCTCCGAGGTCGAACCCATTGTCGGCGCGATCACGCCGGTTCCCGGCGGTGTCGGCTCCGTCACGACCTCCGTGCTCATCGGCCATGTGGTCGAGGCTGCCGAGCGCACGCTGTAAACCGTTTTACCGCGCTGCCGCCGGTCTTTTCCGGCGGCAGTTTTTCGAAGGGAGAGTGGAAGTATGAAAGAAAAATTCAAGACTCCGCAGACCGCCATCCGCTGGCTGTTTGCCGGGTTCACGCTGCTGTGCCTGCTGGCCGCGGTCATCAGTGCTGCTTTGTACCACGAGTCGGCCTCCGACATTTTTGCGGGCCTTGGCCGTATCTGTACGCAGTCCGGCCAGACCGTCAAGAGCTACTTTGACAGCAGCTACGGCGGCTTCGGCGGAACGTTTTTGAATGCCGCGCTGGTCTGCGCCGTGTGTCTCGGGATTTACTGCCTGCCCGGCAGCAAGCCGGACGGCGTGTCCGTCCTCGCGTTTTTCCTGACGGCAGGCTTCTGCTTTTGGGGCACGACGATCCTCAACATCTGGTTCTCGTTCGCAGGCGTTCTGGTCTACTGTCTTGCCATGAAGAAAAAGCCCGGCGCGATGGCGAATGCCTTCCTGTTCTCCACGGGTCTTGCCCCGCTCATCACGGAAATGCTCTTCCGCTATCCCGGCGAGGCGTGGCACGGCTTTACGGGCCTCGGCATCGTTCTTGCGCTGGCTGTCGGCGTTTTTATCGGCTTCCTCTTCCCTGCCGTCCTGCCGCACAGCCCGCAGATGCACAAGGGCTACGACCTTTATAACGCAGCCGTGCCCATCGGCCTGATTGCGTTCTTCCTGCGCTCGCTTCTGTATAAGATCTTCACCTCCGCGCCTCCCGCATCGGAAAACGTCGGTCTGGCAGACAGCTTCGTGCCCGTCAGCGTCGGCTTCTGTCTGGTGGTGTTCGCGCTGGCCATCATCTGGGGCCTTGCGCTCGGCGGGGCGAAGGAATACGGCAGGCTCCTGCGCGATTCCGGCTACAACGTCGACTACGGCACGAAATACGGCTCCGGCGCGGCGATCCTGAACTTCGGCATTTACGGGCTGTTTATCGTCCTGTACTACCTGCTTATCGGCGCAAAGTGGAACGCCGCGACGCTGGGCTGCGTGTTCTGCATGGTCTGCTGCTGCTATAAGGGCAGCCACCCGGCCAATGTCTGGCCGATCATGGTGGGCTATGTTGCCGCAAGCTACATCGCGGAATTCGTCTGCGGCCTCACCGGCGCGGAACATACGCTCATGGCAAACGCACAGGCCATCGTCATCGGCCTCTGCTTTGCAAACGGCCTGTCCCCTGTTACGGGCGTCTACGGCTGGCTGGCCGGCGTCGTATTCGGCATGATCCATTACACGTTCGTCACCTGCGTCCCGCTGCTGCACGGCGCGTTCTGCCTGTATAACGGCGGCTTTACAGCAGCCTTCACCTGCTTCCTGTTCATCCCCGTGCTGGAGCATTTCTGCAAGACAAAGAAGGAGCGCAAAGAGCTGCGGGCGCGGAAATAAGCGCCGGGAAGGAGCTGCGTCATGTTTTACTGTGAAAACTGTTATCTGCTGAACGAGGAAAACACCTGCGCGTTCTGCGGCAGCAGACTCACGCGCGGGCCGAAAATGGACGATTACTGCTTCATTGGCAACAAATGCTCCCCGTGGGCCGAGATGTATCACGGCATTCTCAAGGACGACCATATCCCCGTCATCATCCGCCAGTGGAGCCCGCGCACCGCGGCCTATACCGGCGAGGTCGGCACCCGGACGGACTTCTTCGTCCCCTACTCCGAGCTTGACCACGCCCGGCAGCTTGAACAGGCGCTCATGGACAGCAGCTTCGAGCAGCCGGACTGACCCGCAGACAGGATAGAAAAACTCGCCGCCCCCGGAAAAAGGACGGCGAGTTTTATTTTGACTAAAAATAATAATGATAACTACTTGCAAAATCGAATCAGATATGTTAGAATCATTTCAGACAGGCAAGGAATACTAAAATAACTGATTATTAAAAAGGAGACGGGATCATGAGCAAATATGCAGGCACGAAAACCGAAGCGAATCTGCGCGCAGCCTTTGCAGGCGAATCGCAGGCACGGAACCAGTACACCTTCTTCGCGTCCGTCGCGAAAAAAGAGGGCTACGAGCAGATGGCGGCGCTGTTTCTGAAAACAGCGGAGAACGAGAAGGAGCACGCAAAGCTCTGGCTCAAGGAGCTGTCCGGCATCGGCGACACGAAGGCCAATCTGGCCGCTGCCGCCGCAGGCGAAAACTACGAATGGACGGATATGTATCAGGACTTTGCCAAGACTGCCGAGGAAGAGGGCTTCCCGGAGCTGGCACAGCGCTTCCGCCTCGTCGCGGAGATCGAAAAGCACCACGAAGAGCGCTACCGCGCACTGCTGCACAATCTGGAGACAGCGCAGGTGTTCGAAAAGAGCGAAGTCAAGGTCTGGGAATGCCGCAACTGCGGCCACATCGCTGTCGGCACAAAGGCCCCCGAGGTCTGTCCCGCCTGCAATCACCCGCAGAGCTATTTTGAACTCCGCGAAGAAAATTATTGAGTATCGTATCCACGAGGGGCCGTTAAAAAGCCCCGCATAAAATGGGCCGGCAGCGAAATGAAATCCGCTGCCGGCCCTTTATTATTTATGTGACAGATCTCTGACAAGCTGCAAAACATGCTCGGATTGCTCTGGCGTCAGTTTTTCGATTTCATGCAGAAGCTCCTTCGCTTTTCGCGGCGCAGCTGCGTCAAAATTAAAAAACTCCTGCGGGGTAATATTCAGGTACTCGCAAATATAGAAAAAGCCGGTCATCGACGGCAATGTTCTTCTGTTCTCGATCTTATTGATATAGCTCTCGCTCTGCCCGAGCGAAAGGCTCATATCCCGCGCGGAAACGCCCTTCTGCGTCCGCAGTTCGGCTATCCGACGATAAAACCATTCCAGATAATCCATATAATCACCTCGCTGGTTATATAGTATAATTCCCAGCATGGCGATTTTCAGATAATAAAAAGATATATTTTGATTGACATGGGGAATGCAAATCCCTATAATGAGAAACAGTAGAGAATTTCAGGATTTATCAAGAGGGCTTTTCATGAAACAGTATTTCTACAATGAAAGAACGCACCGGCTCCATATCAAAGGATACTGCAAAGAAAGTAAGATGCTTCCATATCATGTAAGGCTGTTTGATACCTATGACGAAGCGCTTGCCTTTGATGGGCGCTGCGTTGGATTGTGTAAAGCATGTGCGAAGCATGAAAACAAATTGCGAAAGGAAGAAACATAACGATGGCACTTTACCGTTGCGCGGCTTGCGGCAGTCCGAATGTTGTGACGGATACGCAAATCGGAGGACTAAAGTACGATTATCTGAAAGGCGCGGTTGGCACGGCGATACTTGGCGCTGGAGGGGCTGCGGCAGGAATGAAAAACCAACAGCAGCAAGTATTCAAATGTCCGGATTGCGGTATGACACTTAGCTATGCAATGCCAGAAGAAATTAAGCAGGTGATTGATCTTGGCGTTATGAGCTTGAACGCAAGAGCGCATTTGAATCTTCGTGGCTCACCGATAGAATGGGAATACCTCACGTCAAAATTTAAAAATATTGAATCCGGCGGTGCCGATGAACTGGCGATGGAATTAAAACAGCAAAAGGATTTGAAAGAAAAACATGGCATGGAGCTGCTGAGAAGCAAGGGAACCGCTACACAGGAAGAATTTGATGCAGCAATCGACTATCTGAGACTCTTTGCGCATCGTATGGGATACGACCGCAGCATTTACGCCCCCGCACCACCCGAAGAATATACACCGGCTACGCCGACGTCCCTTGCAGACTATGCCGCATATTGCAGTGCGCTTGATATCTTTATCGAAAATTTCTTTCGGTATCTGCAATTATCAAAAGAGGAATCGACATATCGCGGCTTGCATTTTCCTTTAGCGTTCAAAGAATACCTGTACGCATATATCTGCAATAAATACACCGCATTGACGGGAGACTATATTTCATATGCTCCGTATTTCTTTGAATCCGAAACCTGCGGCATGATGATTGTTGCAGATCCATTCCTGTATGAACTGATTAGAACCACCGAAAAAACAACTGCCGCATATCGTTGGGAAAAGAATAAGGAGTTCTACGAAGAATATAATACAAAATGGATCACAAAATATATTATTAGAACAATTTCTGCGCAGCATTACGAGTATGTAGATGGCGCTTTCATTCCAAAACTCCGTGAAAAAGATGGGATTCTTTACTATTGGGACAAGTCATTTCTGACTTCTCCGCTGCAATATCCTGAGCACACACCAAGAGACTGCACACGTTTTGAGGAAAACCAGATTTATCCAAGCGTGATTGCAGAGGAAGCCGCGCAGGAGATCGTTGAAAACTATTTCATGTATTATCCGGAAAAGCGAGAGAAATTCAACGCGCAGGTTGCAGAGTATTACAAAAAGGCAAAGCAGCGCACCAAACAAACGGATGAACTGAAAGCCTGTAAAGACAAAATTGAGACGATTTCGCAGAGTATCGGTGCCGCTAATGAAAAGATAGCTTCGCTTGAGAGAAAAATTTTTGGAAAAAAGAAAGCTGCCGAACAGATCGAAGCCCTGAAACAAACAATAGCGGAACAGGAAAAGCAAAAGCAGGCTATGAAGGCAGAAGCAGACCGTCTGAACAAAGAAATTTCCAGCTTTGAATCAGAAGAAGCATTTGGTTGGAGAATGCGGAAGGAATGGGACTACTTCATCGCGTGGCACCCTGTTCAGTAAGTGCTTATATTGAAGGTATAACAAAGCCGTCCGCTGCAAATCCCGGAGCACTCTGAAATTTGCGGCACATTCCCTCCGGCATTTTCTTTGGAAGTGCCGCCTCCGCTTACCGCGCGGGGCACGGCAAAAGGAGGCTTTGGGGGCTTCGGCGAATTCGCACAAGCGGCCAATAGGAGGAGGGACGCTGGCGGCGAAGCTGATGGAAGGAATGCAAATACTGTAAAATCGGCCTTTTTGACAAACTGGAAGGGGCTGCCTCGCTAAGAGGCAGCCCCTTTGGTCTGCTTTGCAATTGTCAGCTAAGTCTGCGGATATATCCGTTTCCGCAGATCTGGCTGTAGTAGACCGCCTCGCCGACAGTGAACACGTCGGTGCTGCTGAACGCGCGGACGGTCTGGGTCTCGCCGTCGACGTCGACCGTCAGCGGGGAGACGGAGGTGACCGTCGCCGGATAGCTCGTCGTGACGAGGACCACGTCGAACGCGTTGTCGCCGTCGTGGTCGATCACGGTAATCTTGTCATTTTCGGACAGCGTGTTCAGGATATCCTTGTTCGAGGGCGTGTAGTTGTAGTAATATGCCGTCTCCTCCGTCAGGCGGAAGCCGCCGCCGGCACAGATCTCCTTGAGCTGGGACGCGTCGGTGAAGGTATAATAGACCTCGTCGACCGCATAGCAGGGAATGCCGAAGACCGTGCCGTCCTTCACATAGATATCAACGTTCCGGCCAAGCAGGCTGAGATCCGTAGAGATATCGAACGCCTTGTGACCGGCCAGCTTGCTCGTCCCGGCGGAAAGCGTATTGCCTGCGCTCGTCAGATCGGCGCATTCGTTGCCGGTCAGCGTGGCGGTGTAACGCGTCAGACCGAAACGGATCTCCAGATACGACATGGGGTTCATCAGGCCGTCGAGCACATAGCGCTGATCGCCCTCCAGCGAGGCGTCCGCGACCTTGGGGCAGAGCATGGCGTTGTAGATCAGCAGGCACGCCGTATCGCGCGTAGCGGCGGAGTCATAGTTGGCGGAGACGCCCGCGTAGATCCCCTTCACAAACGCGTCCTCGTCGACGTTCTGCGCCCAGCTCGCGCCGACATAGCGCGAAGCGTCCTCGCCGAGAATGACGAGCAGCATCTTTGCAAGCTCGCGGATCGTCACATGGTCCGCCGGGCGGAAGCGCCCGCTGCTGCCGGCGATAATGTCGTGCTCGGCGCAGTAGGCGATATAATCTGCAGCCCACGATGTGGTGCTGTCATAGAACGGAGCGGAGGCGTTCTGGGCCTGCGGCTCCGCCTCGCGCAAAAGCGCCATCAGCTTGGCGACCTCTTCGCGCCGGATGGGGTTCTGCGGGCCGAAGCTGCCGTCCGAATAGCCGGAGATCAGGCCGAGGTCGTAGAGCATCCGCACGGCGTTGTTGTTTTCGATCTCCTGCTGGTCGGAAAAGCCTGCAAAGTCCGTTGCTGTGCAGGGGATCATAAGTGTCAGCGTCAGCACAGCTGCAAGCAGCGCGCAAAGCAGTTTTTTCAAGGCGATGCCCCCTTCCACGTATATTTATATCCAGTATAGGCGGCAGCCGGGAGGATTGCAAGCAAACCGGCTTGTTTGTAACAGAACTGTAATGAAAACAGGCAGAAAATCCGGACAGGATTGCATTTTTCCCGCAGGACTGGTACAATACAGACCGAAAGGAGGCGGAGCAATGGACAAACGCGAACAGATCGCGCGCATGGCGCAGACAAAGGAAGACGAAATGCTGCTGGCCAGAGTGTACGAGCGCATGACGAACGCCGCCGCGCGCAGCATCCCGGCCTCAACGTGCTTTTTGTCCAAACGGGAGCAGATGCTTGCCGCCGAGCTGCTGCGCGGGCAGGACATCCGGTTTTACGGCGGGCCGCCCATGGCTGAGCGCGAGATCTGCTGCTATCTGCCGGACTATCTGGACGAGAGCTGGCTGGAGAGCGAGGACGGGCCGATCGCCGCCGTCCGCGCATCCTATTTCGAGGGCGATACGCTCACGCACCGGGATTTTCTCGGCGCGCTGATGGGCTGCGGCGTGAAGCGCGAGACGATTGGAGATATCTATGTGGCCGAGGGCCGCTGCGACTTTCTCGTCACGCGCGAGGTGCTACCGTATCTGCTGCAGAACTTTCTGTCCGCCGGACGCACGAAGCTGCACGTGGAGCGCATCGTGATCCCGGACGTTTCCGTGCTGGAGCAGAAGGTCCGGCAGATCCGCGACACCGTGCCCTCCCTGCGGCTCGACGGCATTGTTTCCTCCGGCTTTTCCATCAGCCGCGGCAAGGCTGCGGAGTATATCAGCGCCGGAAAATGCGAGCTGAACTACGCGCCCTGCGTAAAGGGCGACAAGCAGACGGCGGAGGGCGACGTGATCACCGTCCGGGGTCTTGGCAAGATCCGGCTGGACGCCGTCGGCGGCAATACGAAAAAGGGCCGCATCTGCGTTGAAATTACAAGATTTCTGTAAGGAGCATCTGCTATGAAAAAAGAAGACATTGACCGCATCAATGAGCTGGCCCGCAAGGCCAAGACCGTCGGCCTCACGCCGGAGGAGAATGAAGAGCGCGCTGTGCTGCGCCGGGCGTATATCGATTCCGTCGTCGGCGATCTGCGCCAGCAGCTCGACAACACCTACATCGTCGACAGCAAGGGCAACAAGCGCAAGCTGCGCCAGTGATCAGCGGAACAGGAAATATAATATCGCGCACTGCGCCAGAAGCAGCAGCGGGACCGTGATGGTAAACAGCGGCTTTCTCGTCTTGTGGCGGCAGACATACATCCCCGCCAGCACACCGAGACTGCCGAAGCAGGCCGCAAACGCCAGCAGCAGCGCCTCCGGGACACGGCGGCGGTGACAGCGGGCAAGATTTTTATCCAGCAGCATAATTGCGAAGCCGGATGCATTCATTAGAAGCAGGAAAACAAGCATGGAATCATTCCTTTCTATTGGAGGCGATCTGGTATGAAGCGAATTCTGATCGGTTGGATGGCGGCGCTGAGCGCGCTGCTGTGCGCCTGCTCGGCGCAGACAGTCTGGGAAACGGTGGACGGCGGCTGTGTGCCGGCTGAAGGCGGCGCGGCCTATGCGATCCGCATTGCCCTGCCGCAGGACGCGGTCGAGGAGGTCTTCGCCGAGCGCGGTGCGCGGCAGATCTATACCCAGCCGGGCGGAGGCTATGAGATCACGACGGAAATTCTGGACGCCGCGCCCGCCGCCGCGATCGTCCGGCGGCTGTCGGGCTTCGATGCGTCCGCGCTGCACGTGTATAAGAGCGGCGGCAAGGACCGGCCCGTCTGGCAGTTTGCGTGGTACGCGGCCTCCGACGAGGGCGGGCGTATGTACCGCTGCAAGGTGATTTCCGACGGCAGCTACTGCTACGCGCTGACCGTCAGCGTGCCGGAGGGCGCCGGCACCAGCTATGATACCATGTTGACGGAGGTATTCTCAAGCATGGAATTGCAGCCGGTGTAGCCGCCAGTGAAAAAGTTTCACGATTTTAAAAATTGTTCTTGACATTTGCCGAACTGGCCGTTATAATACACACGTCGCTGAGAGATGCGGCTTGATGGAACGGAAGGTTAGCTCAGCTGGGAGAGCACCTGCCTTACAAGCAGGGGGTCACAGGTTCGAGCCCTGTACTTTCCACCAATTTACCTGGCCCGGTGGTGCAGTCGGTTAGCACGCCAGCCTGTCACGCTGGAGGTCGACAGTTCGAGTCTGTTCCGGGTCGCCATAATGTATTGAGGCGAGAGTGATCTCGCCTCAATATGCCTCTGTAGCTCAGTAGGTAGAGCAGCGGACTGAAAATCCGCGTGTCGTTGGTTCAACTCCGACCGGAGGCACCATTTGCGGGCGTAGCTCATCTGGTAGAGCGCGACCTTGCCAAGGTCGAGGTAGCGAGTTCGAGCCTCGTCGCCCGCTCCAAAAACAGAGAGAACTTCGGTTCTCTCTGCCATTCGGTGACATAGCCAAGTGGTAAGGCAAGGGTCTGCAAAACCCTCATTCCCCGGTTCAAATCCGGGTGTCACCTCCATATTAACTAAACGGTATAGATGCGTCTGGTGAAAAGCCAGGCGCATCAACCGTTTCCGGGCTTTTTCGAGCCCGGATTTCTTCTTTTGAACCATAGATTTTTATGGATGTTTCGGGGCAACTGACCGGATTTGAACTGGAGGATCTCATGACTTGGACAGTTTCCAACCTCCAGCGCCCTTTTAGAGAGGACTTTTCTCTCGAAAAAAGCGGCATCATCGCAGAAAAAGGATCACAAATATTTGGATGTCGTTTTGTCGGCTTTGACGGGCCGAAAAAAGCGGCGCCCTTTTTCAATTTCTAAAAGGGCGCTGGCTGCAGCGTCTGAAACGGCAGGCCGGAGAAGACCTCTCTGGCCTCATTTTTTTACAACAGGAGGATCGCTCACATGGACACCCAAAACACAAGCCGTCAGTTCCGCTACCTTGAAGAAGTCCGTATTCCCCTGCACCGTGCAGGATTTGGAACCCTGCTGGTGGAGGGAGAGCAGTTGCCTGTCCTTTGGAACGGCGCACCCCTCTGCCGCATCACCGGCAAGGGCAGCGTATTCTATCGGCGAGAGGACGCGGACACGCCCCAGGCAGAGGACGCCCTGTATCGCGTCGAGTACATCGCCGCGAAAACGCTGGAGTATATGACCGCTATGGAAGCCGCCCCACAGCTCAAAGGCAGCGGGCTGGATGGCGACTACCGTATCCTCGCTGACTTTGGCGGCACGGTGCTGGCAGGTACTCCAAGCAAATACGGCGTTCAATTCGTCACATGGGATTGGGACTATGACCGCACGGGCGTGTCCCACGGGCACTATTTCATGGAGAAATATGACGAAGCCTTTGCCTCGATGGAGAAAAGGTATGCAGGATGCGAACCAAGCTGATTACCAAGATTCTTGACTTCAAGGTAAACAAAACAGCCTAAAACCCATAGCAACCCGTGCAGGAGCGTGTCCCCCTTTCCACGCTTCTGCAACGGGCTACTCCCGCGTTGAACGCCCTCAAAGCATTGCGCGGCGCACCCATCAGCATGGGCCGGGGTGAGATTCCCGTGGAGCTGCGGCCAGCAGCCATCCGTTTTTTGCCTCTTTTATTTTCAGATAAATCTTCTGCTTTTCTGTTTACGGATAATTCGTAAACTTTCCATTAGCAGCAGACAAACCCGAAACGGCGCGGTACAATGAGGGTGGAAGTTATGAATGAACACCTCATTGCGTGCCGTTTCTGACAGGAAAGGAGGCTGCTGTGTCAGAGATTCAGAACGGTACGGAGAGAAGGCCTTTGGAGTGCCGAACTTATACGGTCAGTGAGATTGCCCGGATATTAGGTGTCAGCCGGACACAGGCATACCGTCTTGTGCAAGAGGGCCTTTTCAAAAGCGTACGAATTGGTAACGCCATACGAATTCCCAAGCGGTCGTTTGACAAGTGGCTGGAGCCGCTTGATCTGTGACATCAGAAAGGAAGGTTCGTTATGGCATCCATCATCAAAAGAAAGAAAAACTATTCCATCGTCTACACCTACGTGGACGAGAACGGCGAGACCAAGCAGAAGTGGGAAACCCGCACTTCCTATCAAGAGGCATTGAAGCGCAAAGCAGAGATTGAGAGCCAGAAAAGCTCCAACTCCTTCCTTCCGCCCACCAATCAGAATATTGCGGAGTTCCTGTCGGACTTCGTTTCCCTATATGGCGAAAAGCGGTGGGGCGTGTCCATGTATGACAGCCAAAATTCGCTGATCGCCAACTACATCAACCCTATCATCGGGGACATGAAGGTGCAGGACATCACCACGCGGGTGGTGGACAAGTACATCCAGACTTTGCAGAAAACCCCTGCGGTGAACACCAGAACGCACCACGCCAAAACGGAGTTTGTAACCAACGCCACCATTGAGAAGATCATCAAACTTCTCCGCTGTGCCTTCAAGCAGGCGGTTCGGTGGGAGCTGGTTGCCAAGAACCCCTTTGACAATGTGGTACTGCCCAAAGTGGAATACAAGAAACGGGACATCTGGACCGCCGATATGATCCGCACCGCCCTGGATCA
>OHQF01000253.1_pt1 | contig 38016 bp, 23 predicted proteins | sample 1578001 | NCBI WGS metagenome assembly OHQF01 (sample SAMEA3879538, study PRJEB24766) | human gut metagenome | biome: human-associated habitat; feature: feces | place: USA | collected 1985/1987 | reverse complement strand
ATGTATGGTACAATATTATATAAAAAGAATATGTGACGGAATCCGTCACATCCTTATCAAAAAGGAGATACGTGTTATGCATATATCGAAGAATTCTGCAACTCAGATTGTTGAAGAAATTTCAAAACTTGTTAAACAGAATATTAATCTTATGGATGAGACAGGACATATAATTGCAAGTCGTGATAAATCCAGAATAGGGGATTTTCATTATGGTGCATATAAGATTATATCTGAAAATCTTGAGGAATATTATATTGATGAAGATGATTTATCAAAAGGCATAAAAAAAGGAATTAATCTTCCACTTGAACTTGATGGCGGAATAGTAGGAGTGATAGGAATGACAGGTGGATATGAAGAGGTTATAACGTCTGGAAAACTGTTAAAAAAGATGACGGAAATTCTTTTGATGGAGAGTCGTGCAAACTATAGACAGCTTATGAATAAGCGTGTAAGGAATGCTTTTTATGAAGAATGGCTTATAAATGGAGGATATAAGAATGCTGATTTAGAAGACCGTGGAATGGCTTTGGGAATAGATATTAATAAGCCAAGAAGAGTGTTTATTGCCAGCATAGATGAGTTGGAAAACCTTAAAGATTCACAGCAGGGACAGTCCCAGATTGCAAAATTTGAGAATGATGTTGATGCATTTTTAAAGAGAAATAATTATAAAATGCATTTCAGGAACGCTTCAAGACAGATAATAATCATAGATAATATGGATACGGAAGATGTGGTTAAATTTGCAGAAGAACTGGCAGGATATGTATGGGAAAAAGATAAGTTTGAACTAAATATTGGTATAGATTCAGTTCAAAGCTATGATATGCATGAAGCTTATGTTGAAGCACATAGGGCATGGACGGCTGCAGCTGAAAAACATGAACAGATTATATGCTATGAGGATATTAGTCTTGAGCTTTTAATAAGCAATGTACCGACAGAGATTAAGCTTGAATATTTAAAGAAGGTATTCAAAGATATGGATTATAATGATATATGTGAAAACATTGCGTTGATGAAAGCGTATTTTAATGCACAGGGATCAATACAGAAAGCAGCAGACAATCTGTATATTCATAAGAATACATTACAATACAGAATATCAAAACTGAAAGAAATAACAGGACTTGATGTCAGGAAACCAACAGAAAGTCCAGCGTTGTATCTAGCATACATAATTACTGATGAATTAATTAATGAAAAATATGATTTACCATTATTGTTACATAATACAAAATAAAAATGATATTATGTGCTGTGTAACATTTTGCTATTGAACTTTACATGCTATTATTGTGTCATACAAAGCACAAAGGTTTGTGCAAAACGTACAACAATAAAATAGAAATGAGGTGTTTTTATGACAGGAGTAGCATTGATAATTGCATTTGTCTTGGCTATCATTGTGATGATAGTTGCAATTTCTAAGTTTAAGGTTCATCCTTTCTTAGCAATTATGGCGGTATCACTTATTCTTGCAATGTTGGCAGGGATTCCATTTGTTGATACTGTAAAACCAGACGGAACGAAGGTGTCTGGAATTCCAACAGTTATAGGAGCTGGATTCTCAGGTACATTCAGCAGCATCGGTATTGTTATTATATTAGGTGCATTGATTGGATCGGTACTTGAAAAAACAGGAGCAGCATTGAAGCTGGCAGATATGGTAATTAAGGTAGTAGGAAAGAAAAGACCAGAACTTGCAATAGAGCTTATGGGCTGGGTTGTTTCAATTCCTGTGTTCTGTGACAGTGGTTTTGTAATTCTTAATCCAATAAGAAAAGCACTTGTAAAAAGAACAGCAGTTTCAAGTGTAGCAATGACAGTAGCACTTTCAGCAGGACTTTATATTTCTCATGTGTTTATTCCACCAACACCAGGTCCGATAGCAGCTGCTAATACACTTGGAGTTGGAGATAATCTTTTACTTGTAATGGGACTTGGTGTTGTATGTTCAATATTTCCTCTTATTGCAGGTCTTGTATATGCTAAGTTTATTGGAAAGAGAGTAAAGAGTGCTGATGAAGTAACAGACAATGGAGAGGTTACTAAGACATATGAAGAATTAGTTGCAGAGTATGGAAAGCTTCCTAATGGATTTAATGCATTAGCTCCAATTCTTGTACCAATCATTCTTATGGCACTTGGTTCAATTTCATCAATGGCTGGCTGGACCGGCGCACTTGACATAGCATGCCAGTTCCTTGGTAAACCAATAATTGCTCTTGCTGTTGGTACAATATTTGCAGTAATCCAGCTTGCAACGGCACATAAGATGTCCGATTTTTACAATATTACCAATGAGACATTAAAGACAGTTGGCCCTATACTTTTTGTAACAGCAGCTGGTGGTGTATTAGGAAAGGTTATTTCATCAAGCTCAATGGTTGCATTTATTACACAGCATGCAGAAGTGCTTTCAGCAGTTGGAATATTCTTCCCATTCCTTCTTGCAGCAATATTAAAGACAGCACAGGGTTCTTCGACGGTTGCAATTACAACTACAGCAGGTATCATTGCTCCACTGCTTGGAGCACTTGGACTTGCTTCACCTGTTAAGACAGTGCTTTGTGTAATGGCTATAGGCGCTGGTGCCATGACAGTATCACATGCTAACGACTCATACTTCTGGGTAGTTACTAATTTTGGTGACATGGATCCTGAACAGGGATATAAGACACAGACAGTGTGCACATTAATAATGGGTATTGCAGCAATGGTTGAAATATTTATTCTTTCATTAATTTTATAATATAAATGTTACATAATGCGGCTATACTTATGAGAACTATATGGACTTATCAGTATGGCCGCATTATTATATAAAAGAAAGGTTATAATAACAATACATTTAGAACAATATCAGGAGGATTATATATGGTTATAGGCTTTGTTGGATTGGGAATAATGGGAAAACCGATGGCAAAGAATCTTTGCAGAGCTGGATATACATTGATTGTTAATGACCATCATAAGGAAAATGTCGATGAACTTGTACAGGCAGGTGCCAGAAGTGGTGATTTAAAACAGATTGGCATGGAGAGTGATGTGGTTATAACAATGCTTCCAAACAGTCCTCAGGTAAAGGATGTAATGCTTGGGGAAAATGGTATTGCGGGTTATATGAAAAAAGGAACATGTTTTATAGACATGAGTTCAATTAATCCTGTCGACAGCAGATATATTGGTGATGTATTAAAAGAAAAAGGAATTGATATGCTTGATGCACCTGTGTCAGGAGGAGAACCTAAAGCAATAGATGGAACAGTTGCATTTATGGTTGGTGGAGATGAGAAAACATTTGATAAGTATAAACACATTCTTACACAAATGGGTTCATCAGTTACAAGATGTGGTGAACTTGGAGCTGGAAATACAACAAAACTTGCCAATCAGATAATTGTTGCATGTAATATCCAGGCAGTTTCTGAAAGCTTCATTCTGGCAAAAAAAGCCGGAGTAGACCCTGAGCGTGTATTTGAGGCAATAAAAGGCGGACTAGCAGGGTCTACTGTTATGAATGCCAAAGTTCCAATGATGATAGAGGACAATGTTGAACCAGGATTCAGAGTAGATTTACATATTAAAGATTTGAATAATGCACTTGAGTGTGCTCATAGTGTTGGAGCTCCAGTACCGATGACAGCACAGGTTCAGGAAATAATGCAGTATCTGCATAACAATGGAGATGGAAGCAGCGACCACAGTGCAATTATACATTATTATGAAAAACTGGCAGACACAAAATTATAAATGTTGTTGACAGGTTATTATAATGTCAGGAAGGAGAATCTTATGAATAAAGAATTAAGAGCGGTTGCAGACAATATAATTGATGCGGCAATTAAAGCAGTTCTTCCGGATGAAGCAGTTAAGAAAACACTTAAAGACAGGAAATTTGATGGAAAAGTTATTCTTGTAGCAGTAGGAAAAGCCGCATGGCAGATGGCAAAGGCGGCAAGTGACTGTATTGGTGATGTAATAGATAAGGGAATTGTTATAACTAAGTATGGACATGTAAAAGAGCCGATTGAAAGAATAGAATGTTTTGAGGCAGGCCACCCTGTTCCGGATGAGAATTCATTTAAAGCAACACAGGCAGCTATTGAGATGGTAAGCGGACTCAATAAGAATGATACAGTGCTTTTTCTTCTTTCAGGTGGAGGAAGTGCTTTATTTGAGAAGCCGAAGATTACAGGAGAAGAATTGCAGGATATAACTAATCAGTTACTTGCATGCGGCGCAGATATTGTTGAGATTAATACGATAAGAAAACGCTTATCAGAAGTAAAGGGCGGACGGTTTGCAAAATTATGTGAACCGGCGCATGTATTATCAATAGTATTATCAGATATACTTGGTGATCCACTGGATATGATTGCTTCAGGTCCGGCATGTGCAGATACAACAACATGTGAAGAAGCATGGCACATTGTAGAAAAATATAATCTTAATATAAGTGAAGATGTAAAAAAGCTGATGGATATTGAGACACCGAAGAAACTGGATAATGTAACAACTTTTATTAATGGAAGTGTGCGTGAATTATGCAGTGCAGTATCAAGGGAATGTTCAAAGTATGGATATGAACCAATAATGCTTACGGACCAGTTATGCTGTCAGGCAAAAGAAGCCGGAAGTTTTCTTGCATCTATAGCAAAGACACATTGTAAGTCAGGAAAGAAGCTGGCATACATAGCAGGTGGTGAAACGATTGTTAATATTACAGGACATGGGAAAGGTGGAAGAAATCAGGAAATTGCATTATCGGCAGCGGAAGGTATTAAGGAAATGTCAAATGCAGCAGTATTCAGTATAGGCAGCGATGGAACAGACGGACCTACGGATGCGGCAGGTGGATATAGCGATGGTGATACAGCAGGAGTTTTAAAGAATAAAGGAATAGATATATTTGAAGTACTTAAGAATAATGATGCTTATAATGCTTTGAAACTAACAGAGGGGCTTATTATAACAGGTCCTACGGGAACAAATGTTAATGATGTTTCTGTGCTGCTTATATCAGATTGATAAGGTACATAAAGCGATAAAAATATATAATTTAATTATTTATTATAGTGTAAAGCCAGTATTTTGCTGGCTTTATATTTTTTTAATAAATTCATTAGCACTCACCTCTTGACAGTGCTAACAATGAGATGTATAACATAAATTGTAAGAGGAAAACAATAGATAAACAGTGAAGTTAAGCATTCATTGTAATAGAAGGAGGTAATCGTATGAACATTAATAAGTTTACACAGAAGTCTATTGAGGCTGTTAACCAGTGCGAGAAGATTGCCTACGATTATGGTAATCAGGAGATTGATCAGGAACATTTTCTGTACAGTCTCTTAACTATAGAAGATAGTCTTATCGCGAGCCTGATAGAGAAGATGGGAATTGATAAGGACACATTTATTAAAAATATTGAGACTTTACTTAGCCAGAAGAATAAGGTTTCAGGAAATGTACAGCTTTATGTAAGCAATGATCTTAATAAGGTTTTAGTAAATGCAGAAGATGAAGCAAAGAGAATGGGGGATGCATATGTTTCTGTTGAGCATCTTATGCTTGCGATGATTGCAGCACCTAACAAGGGCATAAAGCAGCTTTTTAAGACATATGGAATTAACAGGGAATCATTCCTGTCAGCCCTTGCTACAGTAAGAGGCAACCAGAGTGTTACCTCGGATAATCCGGAGGCAACTTATGATACTCTTAGCAAATATGCTACAGACCTTGTAGAAAGAGCTAAGGACGGAAAGCTTGACCCGGTTATCGGTAGGGATAATGAAATCAGAAATGTAATAAGAATCCTTTCCCGTAAGACGAAGAATAATCCCGTTCTTATTGGTGAGCCTGGTGTTGGTAAAACAGCAGTTGTTGAAGGACTTGCACAGAGAATTGTAAGGGGAGATGTTCCAGAAGGATTAAAGGATAAGAAGCTTTTCGCATTGGATATGGGTGCACTTGTTGCAGGTGCAAAGTATCGTGGTGAATTCGAGGAAAGACTTAAGGCTGTACTTGACGAGGTCAAGAAGTCTGAAGGTCAGATAATCCTGTTTATTGATGAAATTCACACTATTGTCGGTGCAGGTAAAACAGAAGGTGCTATGGATGCAGGTAATATGCTAAAACCAATGCTTGCCCGTGGTGAACTTCATTGTATAGGTGCTACAACTCTTGATGAGCACAGAGAGTATATTGAGAAAGACCCGGCACTTGAAAGACGATTCCAGCCGGTTATGGTTGATGAACCTACAGTTGAGGATACTATCTCAATCCTTAGAGGTCTTAAGGACAGATATGAAGTGTTCCATGGAGTTAAGATTACAGATGGCGCACTTGTAAGTGCAGCTACTTTGTCAGACAGATACATTTCAGACAGATTCCTGCCAGATAAGGCTATTGACCTTGTAGATGAGGCATGTGCAATGATTAAGACTGAACTTGATTCAATGCCTGCAGAACTTGATGAGAAGAGAAGAAAGATTATGCAGCTTGAGATTGAGGAGGCTGCCCTTAAGAAAGAGACAGATAATCTTAGTAAGGAAAGACTTGATGCATTACAGAAGGAATTATCTGAATTAAGGTCTGATTTCAATATCCAGAAAGCTAAATGGGACAGCGAAAAATCTTCTGTTGACCAGGTAAGCAGGTTAAAGGAAGAGATTGACCAGATTAATACCCAGATAGCACAGGCTAAGAGAGAATATGATCTTAATAAGGCAGCAGAGCTTCAGTATGGTAAGCTTCCACAGGCACAGAAGGCTTTGGAAGAAGCTGAAAAGAAGTCAAGTAACAGAGATATGAGCCTTGTTCATGAAAGTGTTACAGAGGAAGAGATTGCTAAGATTATATCAAGATGGACTGGTATTCCGGTTAGCAAGTTAAGTGAGTCTGAGAGACAGAAAACTCTTAATCTTGATGAACAGCTTCATAAGAGAGTTATCGGTCAGGATGAAGGTGTTACTAAGGTAACAGAAGCAATCATAAGGTCTAAGGCTGGTATTAAAGACCCGACTAAGCCAATTGGTTCATTCCTGTTCTTAGGACCTACAGGTGTAGGTAAGACAGAGCTTGCAAAGGCACTGGCTGAGAGCCTGTTTGATGATGAATCTAATATAGTAAGACTTGATATGTCCGAGTACATGGAGAAGTATTCCGTATCCAGACTTATCGGAGCGCCTCCAGGATATGTAGGTTATGATGAAGGTGGACAGCTTACAGAAGCTGTTAGAAGAAAACCATATTCAGTTGTTCTTTTTGATGAGGTTGAGAAGGCACATCCAGATGTATTTAATGTCCTCTTACAGGTACTTGATGATGGCCGTATCACTGATTCACAGGGAAGAACTGTGGATTTCAAGAACACTATAATCATAATGACAAGTAACATTGGTTCTTCATATCTGCTTGAAGGCATCAATCCTGATGGCTCAATTAAGCCAGAGGCAGAGGAAGCTGTTATGGGTGATTTAAAGAATCATTTCAGACCAGAATTTCTTAACCGTCTTGATGAGATAATTATGTTCAAGCCTCTTACTAAGGATAATATCAGCAATATTATCAACCTTCTTGTTGCAGATGTTAACAAGAGACTTGCAGATAAAGAGCTTGAGATTGTTCTTACAGATGCAGCCAAGGATTTCATAGTTGAAAACGGATTTGACCCAATGTATGGTGCAAGACCGCTTAAGAGATATGTCCAGAAGACAGTTGAGACACTGGCAGCCAAGTTAATACTTGCAGGCAATATCAATACAGGGGATGATATTGTTATTGACCTTGTAGATGGAAAGCTGACAGCCAGAGCCGCTGCGAGGGCTGTTCAGGGATAAAGCCTGATATTGTAAGGACTTTATAGCCTGTTTGGGGCATTGAAGTTTTCGGTTTTTGCTAAATGACTATAAATACAGATGGAACTTTTGAAATTGAAAGTTGTCATTGATGAAATCATGACCACCAGCTGAGCTGGTTGTCATGATTTTTATGGAGAAGTCTGTTTCTGTTCAGGAACTTACGTCTGCGTGTTCCTATAAGAACAATAAATAATCAATCTATATAGGCAAATTTCAAGCAGAATTACATGAAAGTGCCGGAAATTACCTATCAGGCAGGCACGAGGAAGTTTATCTATAGGCAGATTGGAAGAAAAAGTGAAGGTTGAATAAGGATTCTGCCTGGATATGTCCTATAAATCAAGTGATAATGCGACTACCTATAGGTATCATGAACAACGAGTCAATAATCAGATTAAGACATATTACAGAACTAGATAAACTGGTTCTTTTCAGTATTATACTCATAATTAATTGTCTTTAACTTATCAGTTATCTCTTTTTCTGAAACCATATAAGATTTGCACAGTTCCTCTAATGTGTTGTAATTGTCTCGAAGTTGTGTATTGACAAAGCTTAAAAGCATAACAGGGTCTTTAGGCATAGAAAAATCCTCCTTTTATTGTGTTTTCAGTGATTGCTCTATTGTTGTGCTATTTAGTACAGCATGAATATTTTCCCATATTAAGCATATTCTGTAAATGTAAGGCTTGTATATAAAATTGTATTAAAATAAATACATTTATGGTTGCACGAAAACGATTACTATGTTATAATTTTAACAAGCTAAGAAATATACTACTTAAATAACTGAATATTAAATTATGGAGGTTTTGTTATGGGAAAGAAATGGGTGTATTTGTTTACAGAGGGTAACGCAGATATGCGTGAACTTCTTGGTGGTAAAGGTGCGAATCTGGCAGAGATGACTAATATTGGTCTTCCGGTTCCACAAGGGTTTACTATTACTACAGAAGCTTGTACCCAGTATTACGAGGATGGTAGAGAGATCAATGATGAGATCATGGGACAGATTAACGAACATATCGAGAAGATGGAACAGATTACAGGCAAGAAGTTTGGAGATATGGAGAATCCACTTTTAGTTTCTGTTCGTTCTGGAGCAAGAGCTTCTATGCCGGGTATGATGGACACAATTCTTAATCTTGGACTTAATGAGGATGTTGTTAATGTAATTGCACAGAAATCTGGTAATCCAAGATGGGCATGGGATTGTTATAGAAGATTTATCCAGATGTATTCAGATGTAGTTATGGAAGTTGGCAAGAAATATTTCGAAGAGCTTATTGACAAGATGAAGGATGAGAGAGGGGTTAAGCTTGATGTAGAGCTTACAGCGGATGATCTTAAGGAGCTTGCAACACAGTTTAAGGCTGAATATAAGTCTAAGATTGGCAAAGATTTCCCAGATGATCCTAAGGAACAGTTATATGGAGCTATCAAAGCTGTATTTCGTTCATGGGACAACCCAAGAGCTAATGTATACAGAAGAGATAATGATATTCCTTATTCTTGGGGAACAGCAGTTAATGTACAGTCTATGGCATTTGGTAATATGGGGGATGACTGTGGAACTGGTGTTGCATTTACAAGAGACCCTGCAACTGGTGCTAAAGGACTTTTTGGAGAGTTCCTTACTAACGCACAGGGTGAAGATGTTGTTGCTGGAGTAAGAACTCCAATGCATATTCAGGAAATGAGTGAGAAGTTCCCGGAAGCATTTGAGCAGTTTAAGAATGTGTGTGCTACTTTGGAAGAACATTACAGAGATATGCAGGATATGGAATTTACAGTAGAGCATGGCAAGCTGTTCATGTTACAGACACGTAATGGTAAGAGAACAGCACAGGCAGCATTAAAGATTGCATGTGACCTTGTAGATGAAGGTATGCGAACAGAGAAGGAAGCAGTTGCAATGATTGATCCTCGTAATCTTGATACACTTCTTCATCCTCAGTTTGATGCAGCTGCACTTAAGGCTGCAACTCCAGCAGGAAGAGGACTTGGAGCATCTCCTGGTGCTGCATGTGGTAAGATTGTTTTCTCAGCAGAAGACGCAGAAGAGTGGAATGCAAGAGGCGAGAAGGTTGTTCTTGTAAGACTTGAGACATCACCAGAAGATATTACAGGAATGAAGGCTTCACAGGGTATTCTTACTGTAAGAGGAGGTATGACAAGCCATGCAGCGGTTGTTGCAAGAGGTATGGGAACCTGCTGTGTATCTGGCTGTGGTGATATTGCAATGGATGAAGCTAATAAGAAGTTCACACTTGCAGGCAAGGAATACCATGAAGGAGATTATATATCTATTGATGGTACAACAGGCAACATATATGATGGACAGATTCCTACGGTTGATGCCAAGATTGCAGGTGAGTTTGGAAGAGTTATGGAGTGGGCAGATAAGTATAGAAAGTTAAAGGTTCGTACTAATGCAGATACTCCTAAGGATGCCAAGAAAGCAAGAGAACTTGGAGCAGAAGGTATCGGACTTTGTCGTACTGAGCATATGTTCTTTGAAGAGGACAGAATTGCAGCATTCAGAGAGATGATATGTTCTGATACTGTAGAAGAAAGAGAAGCAGCATTGGATAAGATTCTGCCATATCAGCAGGGAGATTTCGAAGCACTTTATGAGGCACTTGAAGGTAATCCTGTAACTATCAGATTCCTTGATCCACCTCTTCATGAATTTGTTCCTACAGAGGAAGAAGATATTAAGAAGTTAGCTGAATCACAGGGCAAGTCAGTAGAGACTATTAAGAATATTATTGCAAGTCTTCATGAGTTTAATCCAATGATGGGACACAGAGGATGCCGTCTTGCAGTAACATATCCAGAGATTGCCAAGATGCAGACAAGAGCTGTTATAAGAGCTGCAATCAATGTTAAGAAGGCACATCCTGACTGGAATGTTAAGCCGGAGATTATGATTCCGCTTATCTGTGAGGTTAAGGAATTAAAGTATGTAAAGAAGACTGTTGTTGAGACAGCAGATGAAGAGATTAAGGCAGCAGGAATCGACCTTGAATACGAGGTTGGTACTATGATTGAGATTCCAAGAGCTGCACTTACTGCTGATGAGATTGCCAAGGAAGCTGATTTCTTCTGCTTTGGTACTAACGATCTTACACAGATGACATTCGGATTCTCAAGAGATGACGCTGGTAAGTTCCTTAATGCATATTATGAATCTAAGATATTTGAGAATGACCCATTTGCAAAGCTTGACCAGAATGGTGTAGGCAAGCTTATGGAGATGACAATAAAGCTTGGAAGACCGGTTAATCCGGATCTTCACATAGGTATCTGTGGAGAGCATGGTGGAGATCCTTCATCAGTTGCATTCTGCCACAAGATTGGGCTTGATTATGTGAGCTGCTCACCATTCAGAGTACCTATTGCAAGACTTGCAGCAGCACAGGCTGCTATTGCGGAAGAGAAATAATCCAATTTCTGACCATAACACGAGTTTCGGGGCATGGAAGGCGAAAGCTTTTCATGCCCCGAAATGTTTAAAATGGAATATTTTTTCATTGCCCTAAATCATAATATGTTCTATAATAATATGAAAATATATATTGATTGGAGCGTATTATGGAACAAAAGAAAATCGAACCTATTCGTGATGCCAGAAAGCTTGGTAAAGCGAAGATGCTGATTCTTGGTATTCAGCATATGTTTGCCATGTTTGGCGCAACTATTCTTGTACCTATTCTGGTATCAGGATATTTTCAGGCTGCCTGTGGTGAGGAACTTACCAGAGGTCTGTCTGTATCAGTAACACTTTTCTGTGCAGGTTTTGGTACATTGATATTCCACCTGTGTACTAAATTCAAAGTACCTGCATTCTTAGGATCTTCCTTTGCATTTCTTGGTGGATTCTACACAGTAGCTAATCTTGACAGCGGTATGTATGCTGGAATGTCAGCTAATGATAAGGCTGCTTATGCATGTGGTGGTATATTTGTTGCCGGAATGCTTTACTTTGTACTTGCACTTATAATTAAGCTTGTTGGAGTCAACAGAGTTATGAAATTCCTTCCACCTGTAGTTACAGGACCTATCATTATATGTATTGGTCTTTCACTTGCAGGTTCAGCAATCACTAATGCATCAGCTAACTGGTTACTTGCATTTGTTGCACTTGCTGTAATTATTATATTCAATATATGGGGCAAGGGACTTTTCAAGATTATCCCTATTCTTATGGGTGTAGTAATTTCATATGTATTTGCACTTATTCTTAATGCATGCGGAGTACATAATCCTGATGGTTCAGCGATACTTAATTTCTCATCAATTGCATCTGCTTCATGGGTAGGAATTCCGAAGTTTCAGTTTATGAAATTTGATGTTACATCAATCCTTGTTATGGCACCGATTGCTATTGCAACAATGATGGAGCATATCGGAGATATGTCAGCTATTTCAGCTACAGTTGAAGAAAACTACTTAGCAGACCCAGGGCTTCACAGAACACTTATCGGTGATGGTGTTGCAACAGCATTTGCAGGAGCAATTGGAGGTCCGGCTAATACTACATATGGTGAGAACACAGGAGTTCTTGAACTTTCTAAGGTATATGACCCAAGAGTAATCAGAATTGCAGCAGTATTTGCAATTATACTTTCATTCATACCTAAGTTTTCATCAGTTATATCAACTATGCCAACAGCAATTATCGGTGGTATATCATTCATGCTTTACGGTATGATTTCAGCTATCGGTGTAAGAAATGTTGTTGAGAACAAGGTTGACCTTACTAAGTCAAGAAACCTTATTATTGCAGGTGTTATATTTGTATGTGGTTTAGGCTTCGGTGATGGACTTACATTTACAATCGGTGGAACATCTATAACACTTACAGCACTCGCAATTGCTGCTATAGCAGGTATTCTTCTTAATGCTATATTACCTGGTAATGATTATGAATTCGGTAAGAATCCAGCAGGTGACAGCAGCCGTGGAGTTTATGTTATGAATACAGACTCTGATGAGGAAAAGCCAGAAGAGGCTGAGTAAATACATTGAGTAATAATATTATATAATTTGGAGGTACTTAATAATGATGGATTTTGAGAATGAGAAGAATATAACTATATTTACACATCCACTTATCCAGCATAAGATTTCAATTCTTAGAGATAAGAAAACAGGAACTAATGAATTTAGAAAGCTCGTTGAAGAAATAGCTATGCTTGAAGGTTTTGAGGCATTATCAGATCTTCCAACAGAAGATGTTGAGATTGAGACACCTATTGAGACTTGTATGACACCTATGATTTCAGGACGTAAGCTTGCAATTGTTCCTATTTTAAGGGCAGGTCTTGGCATGGTTCCTGGTGTACTTTCACTTGTACCAACAGCTAAGGTTGGACATATTGGAATGTATCGTAATGAAGAGACACATGAGCCTGTACCATATTACTGCAAGCTTCCACATCCAATAGAGGAAAGAACTATTGTTGTAACAGATCCAATGCTTGCAACAGGTGGCTCGGCAGTGGATGCAATTGACCAGATAAAGAAGGTTGGCGGAAAGCAGATTAAGTTCATGTGTATCATAGCTGCCCCAGAGGGAGTTGAAAAGCTTCATAAGGCGCATCCAGATGTTCAGATATACATTGGACATCTTGACAGAGAGCTTAACGCAGATGCTTATATCTGCCCAGGACTTGGGGATGCCGGAGACCGAATCTTCGGAACTAAGTAAATAATTATGGGCATGTAATTGCTTTGCGTTAAGAGATATGATAGTGTGTAAAATGCGGCTCCCAACGGGAGCCGTTTTTGTAACTTATATTAATTGGTTAAGGAGATTTCGATGAGCAAGGAGGAAAACAGAAAGAATTTTTCTAAATATGTATCGCAGAATATTCTCGGAATGATAGGGTTTTCATGCTACGTTCTTGCTGACTCGTATTTTATATCTATAGCAAAGGGAGCAGACGGACTTACAGCATTAAATCTTGTTATGCCATTATATAGTATAATATTCTCAATTGGGGAGATGATTGGTGTTGGTTCAGCTATAAGGTATGCAATTAGTAAGATTAAAAAAGATGCAGATGCAGATGATTATTTCTGGAATGCAATAATATGGTGCATAATGTCAAGTATGATATTCGTTTTTGCCGGAATATTCTTTTCGGCAGATATCATGCGTGTTCTAGGAGCTGATGAACATATTGTAGCAGTTGGGAATAATTACACTAAGATATTCATGTGTTTTGCACCGATGTTTATGTGTAATTATGTGACGAATGCATTTGTGAGAAATGACGGAGCCCCGGGAATTGCTATGAGTGCAACACTTTTTAGCAGTCTGTTTAATATAGTATTTGACTATATTCTCATGTTCCCGATGAATCTGGGAATGGAAGGTGCAGCACTGGCAACAGCTTTGTCACCGATTATAGGTATGGGAATATGCAGCATACATTTCTTCTCTAAGAAAAGCAGTGTCAGGCTTGTTGTGTGTAAGCCTTCAGTAAGAAAACTTGTGGCAGGAAGCCAGCTTGGTGTATCGGCATTTGTAGGAGAGATGTCGTCAGCGGTCATTACACTTGCTTTTAATTTCGTAATACTTAAACTGGCTGGTAATGTCGGAGTAGCTGCATACGGAGTTGTGGCGAATATTGCAATTGTCACAACTGCGGTATTTAATGGTGTTGCACAGGGAAGTCAGCCACTTATAAGCAGTTGTTTCGGCAGGGGAGACAAGGATGGATGTACACAGTTAAAACGAATGGGATATACAACAGCATTTGTACTTGCAGCGGTTATGTATAGTATATTGTTTATATTTGCAGGACAGTTTGTCGCAGTGTTTAACAGTGAAGGTTCAGAAATGTTAAGGCTTTACGCAACAGAAGGCGTTAAGTTATATTTTATTGGAATATTCTTTGCGGGAATTAATATTGTAGGTGGCGGTGCATTCAGTGCAACAGAGGATGCGTTTAAAGCGGCAGTTGTTTCTGTGGCAAGAGGATTTGTGCTGATTTTAGGTGCAGTTTTTGTAATGTCAGCACTTTTTGGAATGACAGGAGTATGGCTTGCGTATGCTGTTGCTGAGGGAATAACAACATTTATAATGCTTGTAATGGTGCTAAGAGTGTGATAGAATATTTGCGGACAAAATTATCCCAGAGATTGGGAAAATATGAAAGGAGTCTATATAATTATGAGCAATATTGCAGACAAATTTGAAGAACTTGGAGTAATTCCAGTAGTAGTATTGAATGATGCTAAAGATGCACTTCCATTAGCTAAGGCTTTAGTTGATGGTGGTCTTCCTTGTGCAGAGGTTACATTCCGTACAGCAGCAGCTGAGGAATCTATCCGTCTTATGCATGAAGCATATCCAGATATGGTACTTGCAGCAGGTACAGTACTTACAACAGAGCAGGTTGACAGAGCTGTAGCAGCTGGTGCTTCAGTTATCGTAAGCCCAGGATTTGATCCAGAAATCGTTGATTACTGTATTTCTAAGAACATTCCTGTTATGCCAGGTATCGTTACACCTTCAGAGCTTGCACAGGCTGTTAAGAGAGGCCTTACAAGAGTTAAATTCTTCCCAGCTACAGCTGCAGGCGGAATCAAGATGATCAAGGCTATGTGCGCAGCTTACACTAATGTAAGAATCATGCCTACAGGTGGTATCAACACAGCTAACCTTGAGGAATTCTTATCATGCGATAAGATCTTCTGCTGTGGTGGATCATGGATGGTTAAGGGTGATATGATTAAGGCAGGAGAATTTGACAAGATTAAGGATATGACAGCAGAGGCTGTTGCTCTTGTTAAGAAGATCCGTGGCTAATCACCAGTGATTGTTAATATCAAAGATACATATAAACCCCGTATTCTGTTTTGCAGGATACGGGGTTTTGTATGTATATTATGTTTTTTAGTGAATTACAGATTAGAAAATATATTCTCAATTTCTTCATGAGGAAGTACAAGAGCAAATCTTACATGACCTTCTCCAAGGCTTCCGAAGCTGCTTCCAGGTGTACATAAAACACCGGTCTTATTAAGAAGTTCCATAACATAATCAGCTGAACTGGTATAGCCGTCAGGAATAGCAGCCCATACAAACATTGTGCCTTTAACATCAGCAGGTTTAAGTCCAAGCTTCTTAATTCCGGCAACGAGAGCATTTCTTCTTAACTCATATTCAGCACGGTTGTCAGCGACATATTCCTGCGGACCGTTAAGTGCAGCAACAGCAGCTTTCTGGTATATAAGACTTGTTCCATAGTCAAATTGTGAGCGGACAGTTTTGAATTTGCTTACGATTTCACGGTTTCCGATAAGAAATGAAAGGCGCAGACCAGTAAGATTATAAGTCTTAGAAAGAGAGTTGAATTCAACTCCGACTTCCATAGCACCTTCGTGGCTTAAGAAAGAGCCACCAATCTGTCCGTCATATATAATCTCAGAATATGCGTTGTCGTGAATAATAATGATGTTATATTTCTTTGCAAATGCGATGAGTTTATCGTAGAATTCATCAGGTGCAGTAGCACATACAGGATTCAGTGGATAAGATACAACCATCATTTTGGCTTTTTTTGCAGTATCTTCATCGATAGAATCAAAATCTATAAGATAATCATTCTCTGGAAGAAGATTGTAATAAGCAATCTGTGCGTCACACAGGAATGGTCCAATCTCGAATATAGGATATCCCGGATTAGGAACTAAGCATAAATCTCCCGGATTGCACAAAGCAAGGGCAATATGAGCCATACCTTCCTGGGTTCCGAATACAGAGGTGACTTCATCAGGTGTGATAACAGTGTTGTAACGGCGTTTGTACCATTTGCATACGGCGTCAAGCAGCTCATCAGTATCACCAAGTGAGTATTTGTAATTCTCAGGATCAAGTGCTGCATCTGAAACAACCTTCATAACAGATTCATCAGGCTTGAAATCAGGAGTCCCTACAGTAAAGTTATATACTGGCTTTCCCTGCGCAAGTCGGTCGTTCTTCTTTTCATTAAGTATATTAAAAATGTTGCTGCCAAAGCGGTCAGCTCTTTTAGAAAATTCAATATTCATATGTATACTCCATTTCTTTAAATGCGTATCTGCATGCATTTTATTCAGACCTGAAATATAGAAAAATTTCAAGCCTATCGAATAAGATACTAGCATAATTAACAAAAGTCAATTTTAAGGTGTATTTTTTGGTGAAAATGTGATAGTTTTATATATGTAAGTAGAAATAAATAAGATATGGCGGTCTGCAAATGTTACATACAGGAACATTAAAGGGTAGAATGCAGACAGAAAGGAAAGGTAAAAGATATGTCAGTACAGGATTATCTCAGTGCAGTAAAGATTGGTAAAAAAGAATATCATGCGTGTGTAAATAAGGGTACTTATCCATATCTTCCGGTTCTGGAGGATATTATTGATGAAAGCAGTATTGACAGAGAAGTCAGTCTTGGAAGTGACCAGATTCCATTAAGGCTGGTAGTAGGAACATGTACAGCGGGAAGAACTACAGCATTTGCAGACAACTTTATGCCTATACTTGACTGGGGAACAGAATTTTCGGCAAAGTGGGCTTCACTTAGCGACAGTCAGGTAAATGAGGGAATAAGAGACGATATTAAAGTATATGAGTACATGAATAAGTTCTATGTGCTTGAAGGTAATAAAAGAGTCAGTGTACTTAAGTATTTTAAGGCGGTGACAGTAAGTGCACAGGTTATAAGAAAGATACCTAAGTATAGTGATGATCCTGATGTTAAGATATATTATGAATTCATGGATTTTTATAAATCTACTAAGTTAAACGATATATATTTCAGCAAAGAGGGCAGTTTTACAACTCTTATGGAGCTGGTTGGAATTACACCAGGAGAACCAATGGATGAGGATGATAAGAAAGACCTTGTTTCGTGCTATCTTAATTTCAGGCTTGCTTATGAATCAAGAGGAGGGGATAAGTTCGATTTCCCGACGGGAGATTCATTTTTACGATTCATTCACATTCACGGATATGATGCTGTTAAGAGAATGACTAAGTCTGAGATGGCAAAGAATGTTGCCAAGACATGGGCTGAATTCGAGCTTATTGATGATAACAGCGAAGTGGAACTTAAGATGACACCAGCTGCAGCACCTAAGAAGAATATATTAAGTTATCTGCTTCCAATGGGAGGAGTTAAGAAGCTTAAGGTTGGATTTGTGTATGAAAAGACTCCGCAGGATTCAGAGTGGTGCTATGCACATGAGCTTGGAAGACAGTATATTGATGATACATTTGGTGACCAGATAGAGACATATGTTGAGGAGAATGTGATACCGGAGCAGAGTGATGAGGCGGCAATCAACAGACTTATAGAGAAAGGCTGTGACCTGATATTCCTGACATCGTCGGCAATGAGTATGGCCGGACTTAAAGCTGCAATAGCACATCCGTCAGTAAAGATTCTTGATTGTTCACTTAATATTTCACATAAATATATAAGGTCATATTATGCGAGAATGTTTGAAGCAAAGTTTATAACGGGAATTATTGCAGGCTCAATGGCTGATGATGATAATGTTGGTTATATAGCTGATAATCCGGTTTATGGAGCGTGTGCGAATATTAATGCATTTGCACTGGGAGTAAAGTTTGTTAATCCAAGAGCCAAGGTTTACCTTGAATGGAATAGTATTAATGATAATGATTCTGAGGAAAATCTTGCTAAGAAGAATATAAGCATTATATCTAATCAGGATATGATTACTCCGGGCAAGAGCAAGAGAAGATTTGGATTGTATAAAGCAAGTGATTCAGATAAGCATCTGGCTATGCCTGTATGGCACTGGGGAGTTTTTTATGAAAAGCTTATCCAGAGCATTATGAGCGGTTCATGGAGTAAGGATGAGGACGGAGATAATGTAAAAGCACTTAATTACTGGTGGGGAATGTCAGCAGGAGTTGTTGATCTTATATATTCAGAGAGCCTGCCATCAGCGACTAAGAGACTTGTAAAGCTCTTTGAGAAAGAACTTAAGGAAGCAAGGTTCAGAGTGTTTGAGGGTGAATTAAAAGATCAGCAGGGTAATATAAGGGTTGAAGAGGGAGTACTTATTGACCCGGAACATATAATTACTATGGACTGGCTGCTTGATAATGTGGTTGGCAGACTGCCTCGGTATGATGAACTTACAGATAATGCTAAATTAAAAATGGCACTTCAGGGTGTTGTCAAAGAAGAAGAATAGAAAGCATGCTGCCTGCAGTGGTGGCTGGGGAAATATTAATGAAAATACTTGTGTTAGCTGATGTTGAATCAAAGTACTTATGGGATTATTTCGAAAAAGAAAAGTTAGAAGGTATTGATCTTATACTTTCGGCGGGAGATTTAAAACCGCAGTATCTGTCATTTCTGGCATCTTTCTCGAAAGTACCTATTCTTTATGTACATGGTAATCATGATGACTGCTATGAGATACAGCCACCGGATGGATGTATCAATATTGAGAATAAGATATATGTGTATAAGGGGGTCCGTATAATGGGACTTGGTGGTTCTATAAGATATAAGAAGGGAAAGAACCAGTATACACAGAAAGAAATGAACCGCAGGATTAATAAAATGTGGTTTTCAATAAAGAAGAATAAGGGCTTTGACATACTGCTTACACATTCTCCGGCAGCGGGAATAGGTGACGGACCTGACGAACCGCATAAGGGTTTTGAGGGCTTTAATTATCTGTTGGAAAAATATAAGCCTAAGTATTTTATCCATGGTCATATCCATAAGAGCTACCAGATGAAGTTTAAGCAGGAATATGAGTATAATGAGAATACTAAGATAATTAATGGTTATGAGAGATATATATTTGAATATCCGGATGTTTAATCTGCACCGTGGCATATTAGCTTACCAGCAAATGTGCTACGGTGTTTTACATATTTTTGGCATGCTTTTATATTAAATACATAAAAATTATGAAAATGGTACCTATTTCCTACTTAACAACCATGTACTTTTTGAGTAAATATTGCTAATATAACGACATAAACCCTTGCTTGTTAAAGCAAAATGCACAAATTAATGTATTGAGGAGGAAAAGCAAAACATGAAAGCTATTATTAGCAAAGCAGCCCGTAGAAAATGGGCATGGGTACTTGCATTGGTTATGATTGTGAGTATCGTGATTCCTACATCACTTATTACAGCGAAGGCAGATGTTGGAACGGTAAAATTTATTGATGGTGCGGCAGGATGGTTAGAGTCAGCATATGCACAGTGGGCCATTGATAATCAGGCAGAAGGATATACAGCATATATCAAGAAAGCCAGCCAGTCAGATTCTGCATATGCAAGAATCGACAATGAACTTATCAGAAAGTATAAGAACTACTACAGAGTTGATGCAGTAGGACTTGCAGCAGGTGACTATGTTATTAAGGTAGTTCCTGTAAAGAACGGAAAGGAAGTTACTGACAAAGCACAGGTTACTAAGACACTTAATGTAAGTTCTTATGACAGATCCGGATTTGCATTTTCATCTGAATCAAAATATAAAACAGGTTCAGGTGCTTACAATGAGGATGGAACACTTAAGAAAGATGCAATTGTTCTTTATGTTACTAACGATAATGCAAAGACTATTAAGGCATCAGTAAAAGAGGCAAAGGGAGAGAAGGAATATACAGGTCTTCAGACAATAATTGATGCATATACAAAGAGTGCTAGCAAGGGGATAGAAACAAGAGCACTTGATGTCCGTGTAATCGGATGTGTTACAGATGCTGCAATGGATAAGTTTTCAAGTTCATCTGAGGGAGTACAGATTAAAGGAGCTAGTGCTTATTCAAATCTTAATATGACAATAGAGGGTATCGGAGATGATGCAACAATCAATGGATTCGGTTTCCTCTTAAGAAATGCAGGAAATGTTGAGATGAGAAATTTCTCAATTATCAATTTCATGGATGATGGTATTTCTCTCGATACAGCAAACTGCAATGTATGGATTCACAATGTTGATCTGTACTATGGTAAAGCAGGTGGAGATGCTGACCAGGCAAAGGGTGATGGTTCAATTGATATTAAAGGTAATTCACAGTATATAACAGTTTCATATGTACATTTTTATGATTCGGGTAAGTGTTCATTATGTGGAATGAAGAGCGAATCTGGTCCTAACTATATTACATATCATCATAACTGGTTTGATCACTCTGATTCAAGACATGCAAGAGTAAGAACAATGTCAGTGCATATGTATAACAACTACTATGATGGCAATGCAAAGTATGGCGCAGGTTCAACAATGGGTTCTTCATTATTCGTACAGAATAACTATTTTAGAAACTGTAAGAATCCAATGCTTTCATCTAATCAGGGAACAGATGCACTTGGTGAAGGTACATTCTCAGGTGAGAACGGTGGTATCATTAAAGCATATGGAAATGTTATTGTAGGCGCACAGAAGATAATCTATGCAAATGCTGTTTCAGAAACAGGTGATTCTGCAAATGCTACATCATTTGATGCATACCTTGCAAAATCAGCAGATGAAAAAGTTCCATCTTCATATAAGACTGTAGCAGGTGGAACATCTTATGATAACTTTGATACAACTAAGGATCTCGGGGTTAAATCAGGAAGCCTTAATAATGCAGAAGATGTACCTTCAGTAGTAACATCTGCAAAGGGAGCAGGAAGCCTTGGCGGTGGAGTAATTCCATGGACATTCTCTGATAAAGATGATTCTGTATATGCCATAGATAAGGAATTAAAGGCAACAGTTACTAATTACAAGAATACAGACCTTGTTTCTGTAGGTGGCACTAATGCAAAGATTGTTTCACCAGATCCAACAACAGAAGAAACTAAGGCAACAGAGAGTACAACAAAAGCTACACAGGCAACAACTAAGGAAACACAGACAACAACAAAAGCAACAGAGAGCGCAACAAAGGCAACTGAAAAGGAAACAGCTGGTTCAGATGCAACAACATCATACGATAAGACAAGTCTTTCTTACTCAGGTGCGTACACAGATATCAGTAATAAGAAGGATGCAGATTTCAAGAATGCAAAGTATGTATCATCTTCAAATGAAATCCTTAATGCAATCAGTTCAGCTAAGGCCGGCGATGTAATTATTGTAAAAGAGGGAACATATAAGTTTTCTGATACAATCGTAATTAATAATGCCATGAATGGAAAATCAGGCTCTTATATTATTGTAAAGGCTGAAAGTGGCAAGGAAGTTAAGTTTGATTTCTCAGCACAGAAGCTTGACGGAGCTAACAGAGGTGTAGTTGTAGATGGAGATTACTGGTATTTCCAGGGAATTAACTTCTATGGCGCAGGTGATAACGGAGTATTACTTGCTGGTAATAACAACATTTTTGAAAAATGTGTATTTGAGGCAAACAGAGATTCAGGACTTCAGATTTCAAGATATGACACAACAGCTGCTACTAAGGATTTATGGCCATCAAATAACCTGATTATCAACTGTACATCACATGATAACTGTGATTTCCCTGACCAGGGCGGTACAGGTGAGAATGCAGATGGTTTTGCTGCAAAGCTTACATGTGGTGAAGGCAATGTGTTTGATGGATGTATATCATACAGCAACTCAGATGATGGATGGGATTTATTTGCAAAGAGTGCAACAGGTCCTATAGGTGTAATTACAATTAGAAACTGTGTGGCATTTAATAATGGAACATTATCTAATGGTGTTCATTATGCTAATGGAGATATGAATGGCTTCAAGCTTGGCGGTTCCGGTGTTGGAACACCACATAAGGTAATGAACTGCTTATCATTTGACAATGGTGCAACAGGATTTACAGATAATAATAACCCAACAGGCCTTACAATTATGAATGTCACAGCATGGGGCAATGGTAAATTTGCAAAGAAAGGCAACTTCTTATGTTATAGAACATCAAGTGATGCAATATTCATGGGACTTGTTTCAGCAGGTGCAATAGATTCAGATAAGTTCACAGGCAAGATGGCTAACTCAATCTATTACAATTCTGGAAAGTATTTCAGTCTTACAGGTTCTGTTCTTACATCTTTAGTGAGTGGTGATAAGAAGGGAACTGTTGTAACTGACCCTGCTAAGACAGCCGGAATGTTTAAGAACACTGTTAATGCAATTGATATGAGCAAAAATATAGATAAACAGCTTAGAAATTCTGATGGAACTGTTAATATGAACGGTCTCTATGAGACAATAGGAAGCTATGCCTCAATGGGAGCAAGATTTAATGTTGCTAATCAGATGATTAGTGTATCTTCAAAGAATTCATCATCTGAGGGAACTAAGCCGGAAGAGACAACAAAGGCTCAGGAAACAACTAAGGCGACAGAGGCAGCAACAAAGGAGACACAGGCTCCAACAAAGGCGACAGAGGCAACAACAAAGGAGACACAGGCTCCAACAAAAGCAACAGAGGCAACAACAAAGGAGACACAGGCTCCAACAAAGGCAACAGAGGCAACCTCAGTATCAACAAAGGGTGAGAAGTTAATTCTTAATGCTAACGATGTATCAACAGGCAAGATTAAGAGCTCAACAGTTGTTGATGGATTTAAGATTGTTGCAACAAGCAAGAAGACAGTAACAGTTGATAAGAGTGCAAAAGACTACAAGAACATCAGCTTTACTAAGAGAATCAAGCTTGGTGGTGCAGGAAGCGAATCTGCAAGAGCTATTGCATTTAAGACAGCAGGCGAATCTAAGGTAAAGATATATGCAACAAGCTCGGATACAGATACAAGCAGACTTATTAAGATTATTGATAAGGAAGGTAATGATGTAACAAGTACATCAAAGATTCCAGGTTCATCACTTAAATCAGTGTCATTCAGACTGGATGAAGCAGGTGAGTATTATATTGTGTCAGAAAATGGCGGAATTAATATTTATTATGTAGAAGTATCTAATGGTATTGCTTACTAATAAAATATAATATTATTACAGGGCTGCTTCCGATGGAGTTATCCATTGGGGGCAGCTTTTTTGCTGTGAGCTTTTTTAATTGAAGAGGAATATCGGTTGTAAATGTATGATGTACGCATGGATATAATTAGTTATGTACAACATGCACAATATATAGTGGATTGAATGTTGATATTCATACAAGATAACGAAAAATCCCCCTTAAAGTAGGTATTTATCATAGAATAGTACTATTTAAAACAAACTGGTACCAAAAGCCTATGGAAGTACTATATCTTTATTTGTGAAAAATTGCTAAGATAGCGCCATAGTGCTTGCGCATTATAATTAATGTGCACAAAAAGATGCATTGGGAGGAGAACTATGAAGGCTATAATAAGCAAAGCAGACCGTAGAAAATGGGCATGGATACTTGTGTTAGTTATGACAGTAAGTATCGTTATTCCAACTTCACTTTTAACAGCAAAAGCTGAAGTAAGTGCAGTAAAGTTTATCGATGGAACAGCGGCAGGCTGGTTAGAATCGGCATATGCACAGTGGGCTATTGATAAAGAGGCAGATGGGTATACAGCTTATATAAAGAAGGCTGATGCAGATGATTCTGCTTACACAAGAATTGATAATGAATTAATAAGAAAATACAATGATTATTGGAGAGTTGATGCTGTAGGACTTACAGCAGGAGACTATGTTATTAAGGTTGTTCCTGTAAAGGACGGAAAAGAAGTTACAGGAAAAGCAAAAGTAACTGATACACTTACTGTAAGTTCATATGACAGATCCGGATTTGCATTCTCATCTGAATCAAAGTATAAGACAGGTTCAGGTGCTTACAATGAGGATGGAACACTTAAGAAAGATGCAATTGTTCTTTATGTTACTAACGATAATGCAAAGACTATTAAGGCATCAGTAAAAGAGGCAAAGGGAGAGAAGGAATATACAGGTCTTCAGACAATAATTGATGCATATACAAAGAGTGCTAGCAAGGGGATAGAAACAAGAGCACTTGATGTCCGTGTAATCGGATGTGTTACAGATGCTGCAATGGATAAGTTTTCAAGTTCATCTGAGGGAGTACAGATTAAAGGAGCTAGTGCTTATTCAAATCTTAATATGACAATAGAGGGTATCGGAGATGATGCAACAATCAATGGATTCGGTTTCCTCTTAAGAAATGCAGGAAATGTTGAGATGAGAAATTTCTCAATTATCAATTTCATGGATGATGGTATTTCTCTCGATACAGCAAACTGCAATGTATGGATTCACAATGTTGATCTGTACTATGGTAAAGCAGGTGGAGATGCTGACCAGGCAAAGGGTGATGGTTCAATTGATATTAAAGGTAATTCACAGTATATAACAGTTTCATATGTACATTTTTATGATTCGGGTAAGTGTTCATTATGTGGAATGAAGAGCGAATCTGGTCCTAACTATATTACATATCATCATAACTGGTTTGATCACTCTGATTCAAGACATGCAAGAGTAAGAACAATGTCAGTGCATATGTATAACAACTACTATGATGGCAATGCAAAGTATGGCGCAGGTTCAACAATGGGTTCTTCATTATTCGTACAGAATAACTATTTTAGAAACTGTAAGAATCCAATGCTTTCATCTAATCAGGGAACAGATGCACTTGGTGAAGGTACATTCTCAGGTGAGAACGGTGGTATCATTAAAGCATATGGAAATGTTATTGTAGGCGCACAGAAGATAATCTATGCAAATGCTGTTTCAGAAACAGGTGATTCTGCAAATGCGGCATCATTTGATGCATACCTTGCAAAATCAGCAGATGAGAAAGTTCCATCTTCATATAAGACAATAGCAGGTGGAACATCTTATGATAATTTTGATACAACAGTAGATCTTGGAGTTAAGTCTGGAAGCCTTAATGATGCAAAAGATGTACCTTCAGTAGTAACATCTTCAAAGGGTGCAGGAAGTCTTGGAAGAGGTGTTATTGATTGGAAGTTCACAGATGCAGATAATGATGATTATTCTGTTAATAAGGAATTAAAGGCTACTGTTACAAACTATAGAAATACAAGTCTTGTATCAGTAGGCGGTGTTAATGGAACAGTTGTAGCACCTGAGCAGCCAACAAAGTCAACAGAGGCTACAACAAAGGAAACAGAAGCAACAACAAAGGACAATGAGACAACAAAGGCTGAGGAAACAACTAAAGAGACAGCAGCTACAGGTGCAACTCATACATATATTGCAGATAATGAAACAAATGATTCTTATTTTTCAATTAGTGAATCATTAAAGAGTATTAAAGCAACATATAATGGAAAAACATATAGTAAAGCAGTTAAACTTGATTCAAAAGGTTCAATTGCATTTAAAACAACTACAGATAATGCAACATTATCTATATTAGTTTCGGCTAAGAAGTCAGATTCTTCAGTAAAAGTAAATGATGATGTATTATTTAGTAATATTGGAACATCTGTTGAGTATAGAACAGTTGAATTAAGCAAAGCAGGAACATATGTAATTAAGCAGAAGAAGAACGAAAATTACATTTATATGGTAGTTGTAACTGAAAAAGGACAGGCTTCAACAGAATCTTCAACAAAGGCAACTGAGGCAACAACAAAAGCGACTGAGGCAACAACAAAGGCAACAGAAGCTACAACAAAGAATGAAGAAACAACAAAAGAAACAGAAGCTACAACAAAGAATGAAGAAACAACAAAGGAAACACAGACACCTTCAGTTCCTTCTGAGGCAGGTGAATATGATTCAAAGAGTCTTTCATATTCAGGTGCATATACAGATATAAGCACAAAGAAAGATTCTGAATTTAAGAATGCTAAATATGTTTCAACTTCAGAAGAAATCCGTGCAGCAATTGATAATGCAAAGGCAGGAGATGTAATCATTATTAAAGAAGGAACTTATAAGTTTGATTCAATCGAAAGCCTGATGGCAAAGGATGACAAGGGAAATACAGGCGCTCCTGCATTATACATCACTAATAATGGAGTAGCAGATAACTATATCATTCTTAAGGCAGAATACGGCAAGAGTGTTAAGTTTGATTTCTCATCACAGAAGTTAGCTTCATTTAACAGAGGACTTATTCATTATGCTGATTACTGGTATTTTGAAGGAATAAACTTCTATCATGCAGGAGATAATGGTGTTCTTCTTTCTGGAAACAATAACATTTTTGAAAAATGTGTATTTGAAGCCAATAGAGATACAGGTCTTCAGATTGCAAGAAAAGATGCAAATGCACAGCCGACTAAAGATACATGGCCAAGCAATAACCTGATTATCAACTGTACATCATTTAATAATGTTGACCCAGTTGATGAGGGTGGAAATGGTGAAAATGCAGATGGATTCGCAGCTAAGCTTACATGTGGAGAAGGCAATGTATTTGATGGATGTATCTCATACTGTAATTCAGATGATGGATGGGATCTTTACGCTAAGCCAGCGACAGGTTCAATCGGAGTTGTCACAATCAGAAACTGTATAGCATATGGTAACGGAAAGCTTTCAGATGGTTCTGGAGAGGCTGCCGGAGATATGAATGGATTCAAGCTTGGTGGAAGCAATAAAACTGTTCCTACACCTCATGTTGTATTAAACTGTCTTGCATTAAATAATGGTGCATGTGGTTTTACAGATAATGGTAACGGTGGTGCATTAACAATAATGAACTGCACAAGTGTTGCTAATGGTAAATATGCAAAGAAGAGCAACTTCACATTCTACAGATCATCAAGTGATTCTATGTATATGGGACTTGTTTCAGTAGATGATACTGATTCAGATAAGTTTGTTGGAAAGATGTTAAATTCAATCTATTTTAACTCTAAGAAGTATTATAGAATATCAGGCATGATACCAACAGTAATGGCAGGTGGAGACAAGAAGGGGGATGTTGTAAGCAATCCATCTGGTATATCAGGTATGTTTATTAACACTAATAATACTATTGATACTAATAAGAACATTGATTCTCAGATAAGAAATGCAGATGGAACCATTAATGTTAAGGGACTTTATGAGACAACTGGTGAATATGCAACTATGGGAGCACATTTTAGTGCTGCTAACCAGATTATAAAGGTTTTAGTAAACACTAATGTAAAGGAAGATGAAACAAAGACAGAAGAATCATCTTCTTCACAGGAAACAACAAAGGCAACACAGGCTCCAACAAAGGCAACAGAAGCAACAACAAAGGAGACACAGGCTCCAACAAAGGCAAAAGAGGCAACAACACAGAAGCCAACAACAGCTGCTCCTACAGAAGCAGCAGGAAAGAAGCTTGTTCTTAATGCCAATGATATGACAGCAGGAGATATCAATTCATCAATCTATGCGGATGGATTTAAGATTATAGCATCAGCAGACAGTATGGTTTCTGTTGATTCTAACAGCAAGTCATACAACGGAAAGAACTTTAAGCAGAGAATCAAGCTTAGTGGAACTGGAACAACAACAAAGAGAGCAATTGAATTCAAGACAGCAGGAGCATCAACAGTTACTGTATATGCTATGAGCTCATCTAGCAGAGAGGCTAGAAAGTTACAGATTCTTGATAAGGATGGAAAAGTTGTAGCATCATCAGCAGAGCTTGGTGGAAAGAATCTCGCATCAGCAACATTTAATATTAAAGAGGCAGGAGAATATTATTTAGCAGGAGTTTCAGGCGGTGTTAATGTATATTATGTTGAGGTATCTAATGGTATAGCATTAACAGGCTCAACAGAGACACCAACAACAAAGCCAACAGTAGCACCTACAGAGGCACCAACAACAAAGCCAACAGTAGCACCTACAGAAGCACCAACAACAGAGCTAACAGTAGCACCTACAGAAGCACCAACAACAAAGCCAACACAGGCAGCTGAAAGCACAACTGAGGTTAAGAGAGCAGAGATTGCAGCAGACGAGGAAAAGATTACTAACTCACAGGTTGAGACGGTAGCTTCAGATACAACAGCATCAGCTAAAACACCAGAAGTTGCAGCAGATGAGACAAAGACAGGTGATGCAAGCCATATGATGATGTATGTAATTATATTTATCAGTGCATTAGCAGTATTTACAGTGGTAGCAGTTGTATCAAAAAGACGCAGAGTAAAGTAATATTCGATTAATAATATACTTATAAGAATTTACTTCTCCTAATATTTCTAAAAGAGGCTTTCGGTATAATGCCGGGGGCTTCTTTTGATTTGAAATAAAAATATAAAGAAAAATGCTAAAAAACTTAAAAATCACTTGCATTATCCAATGGGCTGTGATATATTTTCTTAGACACAAAAACAAATGTCCGTCACAGAAAGACAGAACAGAGGGAAGTGTCTTTTAGATTTTACATATTGAAGGAGTTAAAAATGAGCGATAAGTTAAGAGTTGGTATCCTTGGCGGTACAGGTATGGTAGGACAGAGATTTATAACATTACTTGAGAATCATCCTTGGTTTGAGGTTGTTTTAGTAGCAGCTTCAGGACGTTCAGCAGGAAAGCTTTATGAAGAGGCTGTTGAAGGACGCTGGAAGATGCAGACACCAATGCCAGAGTTCGTTAAGAAGATGACTGTATATGATATGGATAAGGATTTTGATGAAATTGTTTCTAAGGTAGATTTCGTATTCTGTGCAGTTAATATGCCTAAGGACCAGATTAAGGCTATAGAGGAAAGATATGCTAAGGCAGAAGTTCCAGTTGTTTCTAATAACAGCGCTAACCGTTGGACACCAGATGTTCCTATGGTTGTTCCAGAAATCAACCCAGAGCATCTTGAAGTTATTAAGTATCAGAGAGAAAGACTTGGTACTAAGAGAGGATTTATCTGTGTTAAGCCTAACTGTTCAATCCAGAGCTACACACCTGCTCTTAATGCATTAAAGGAATTTGGACCAAAGCTTGTTGTTGCAACAACATATCAGGCAATCTCAGGTGCTGGTAAGACATTTGAACAGTGGCCAGAGATGGTTGAGAATATCATCCCTTATATTGGTGGCGAGGAAGAAAAGTCTGAGAAAGAGCCTTTAAGATTATGGGGTAAGATTGAGGATGGAAAGATTGTTCCTGCAAGTGATCCGGTTATCACATGTCAGTGTATCAGAGTTCCAGTTCTTGATGGACATACAGCAGCTGTATTTGTTAACTTTGAGAAGAAGCCAACTAAGGAACAGATTATTGAAAAGTGGAGAAGCTTCAAGGGAGTTCCACAGGAACTTAATCTTCCAAGTACTCCAAAGCAGTTCATCCAGTATCTTGAAGAAGATGACCGTCCACAGGTTAAGCTTGATGTAAATTATGAGAACGGAATGGGTGTTTCACTTGGCCGTTTAAGAGAAGACAGTGTGTTTGATTATAAGTTTGTTGGTCTTTCACACAACACATTAAGAGGTGCAGCAGGTGGAGCTGTTCTTATTGCAGAGCTTCTTAAGGCACAGGGTTATATCACTCCTAAGGATGCAGAATAATTAAATTCTAATACACATACCAGAAAAGAGATGTCAGAGATGGCATCTCTTTTTACTTGCTTAAAAACCTATTATGATATAAAATTATGAAACGACTTAAAGAGTAAAGAGGGGACATTTACATTGAAGGAAAATTATTTTTATGCAATGCTGTCGAGAATGAAATATATTAACAGATGGGGACTTATGCAGAATACACGCCATGAGAATCTGTGCGAGCATAGTCTTGAAGTGGCATTCATAGCACATGCACTGGGAATTATCAACAATGAGATATATGGTGGGAATATTAATGCTGAAAGGCTTGCAATTCTTGGAATGTATCATGATGTTACAGAGATAATTACGGGTGATCTTCCGACTCCTGTAAAGTATTACAATCCGGTTATAAGAAATGCTTATAAGGAAGTAGAGCATGTTGCAGAGGAGCAGATGCTCTCAGGTCTGTCATCTGATATAAGAGCACATTATAAGGGTGTGTTATCAGAGACAGAAGAGGAAGAAGAACTCTGGAAATATGTAAAGGCGGCTGATAAGATGTCAGCTTATATCAAATGTCTTGAGGAAAAGAAGTCTGGTAATATGGATTTTGCTGATGCGGAAAAGACAATATATCAGGCTATTGTTGATATGAATATTCCGGAAGCAGATTATTTTATAAAAGAATATATACCAGCTTATATGGGAACTCTTGATGCTTCAGGAGAATAATAATTGTGTAATAGACACAGAAATGAGGGATATAATGGGAAAATCCGTATATATCGCGGAAAAACCAAGCGTGGCGCAGGAGTTTGCCAAGGCACTGCATGTGAACTTCACAAGAAAAGACGGATATCTTGAGGGTGGAGACCATATTGTGACATGGTGTGTAGGACATCTGGTAACTATGAGCTACCCGGACGCATATGATCCTAATCTGAAAAGATGGAGCTTTGACACATTGCCATTCATACCAAAGGAATTTAAGTATGAGGTTATACCTGCAGTTGCGAAACAGTTTAATATAGTTAAAGACATTCTTACAAGGGATGATGTTGAATATATATATGTGTGTACCGATTCAGGACGAGAGGGAGAATATATATATAGGCTTGTGAGGCAGGAGGCAGGCGTTAAGGGAAAGAAAGAGCGCCGTGTGTGGATTGATTCGCAGACAGAGGAAGAGATTCTTAAAGGAATTAGTACAGCTAAAGATATATCTGAATATGATAATCTGAGTGATTCAGCGTATCTTCGTGCGAAGGAAGATTATCTTATGGGAATTAATTTCTCAAGAGTTCTTACATTGAAATATGGACGCAATATTGCTAATTACCTGCACCTTGACAGGGCAGTTGTATCTGTCGGAAGGGTTATGACATGTGTTCTTGGAATGGTAGTAAGAAGAGAACGGGAGATAAGAAGCTTTGTAAAGACACCGTTCTACAGAGTTATTGGACAGGCACAGGCTGAAAATTCAACATTTGATGCAGAATGGCGTGTAAGTGATAAGAGTATGTATGCTGGTACGCCATATTTATATAAAGATAATGGTTTTAAGGACAGGGAAAAGGCTGAGGAACTGGTTAAGTTCTTATCTGATCCACTGCCGGCACAGGGAGTAGTTGATTCTATTGAGAGAAAGAAAGAAACAAAGAATCCACCGCTTCTGTACAATCTTGCCGAGATTCAGAACGAATGCAGCAAGCTGTTTAAGATAAGCCCTGATGAGACCCTTAATATTATTCAGGAGCTGTATGAAAAGAAACTGGTTACTTATCCAAGAACTGATGCGAGAGTGTTATCAACAGCGGTAAGTAAGGAAATACATAAGAATATAGGCGGACTTAGGAATTTTCCTCCTGTGAAGGAGATAGCAGAGCATATATTACAGAATAATATGCAGAAGGGAATTGAAAAGACAAGATACTGCAATGATAAAGCAATCACAGATCATTATGCGATTATTCCGACAGGACAGGGGTTTAATAATTTAAAGAACTTGTCAGTTACAGCTGCGAGAACATATGAGATAATTGTAAGAAGATTTTTAAGTATATTCTATCCACCGGCTATTTATCAGAAGGTAAGTATTATCAGTGATGTAAAGAATGAAAAGCTGTATGCTTCATTTAAAGTGCTTGTAGATGAAGGTTATCTTAGCGTAGCTAAGAACTCATTTGCAAAGGCGAGAAATGATGCAAAAGTAAAGGATGATGATAGCGTCGATAATAAGGAAGATAATAAATGTGATGTAGCTTTATTTGAGGTATTGAAAAAATACAGAAAAGGTTCTACAATCACATTTAATGGGTTTAATATCAAAGAAGGTGAAACATCACCTCCTAAGAGATATAATTCAGGTTCTATTATTCTTGCAATGGAGAATGCAGGACAGCTTATTGAAGATGAGGAGCTGCGTGCCCAGATTAAGGGTAGTGGAATAGGAACAAGTGCTACAAGAGCAGAGATTCTTAAAAAACTTAATACTATTAAGTATATTTCTATTAATTCTAAGACACAGATTATTACGCCTACATTTTTAGGCGAGATAATATATGATGTTGTAGACAATTCTATCAGGCATCTGCTTAATCCGGAGCTTACGGCAAGCTGGGAAAAAGGACTTACAGGTGTAGCAGAGGGGAATATTACAGCAGATGAGTATATGGAAAAGCTTGATGGTTTTGTTTCAAGAAGAACAAGGGCTGTTATGGCATTAAGGAATCAGGCGGGGCTTGTAGGACTTTTTAACGAGACTGCTAAAAATTATAAGTAAATAGGTGAAAGGAATTAAATATATGTGCGGAATTGCAGGATATGTAGGAGACAGAGAAAGCGCAGATGTACTTGTAGATGCATTATCTAAGCTTGAATACAGAGGATATGACTCAGCAGGTATAGCGGTATTTGATCATGGTAATATTAAGGTTAAGAAGTGCAAGGGAAGACTTGCCAACCTTGTTGAGAAGATGGATGAAGAGGGAAAACCACAAGGACATGTTGGAATTGGCCATACAAGATGGGCTACACATGGAGAACCATCAGATATCAATTCACATCCACATGGTAATAAGAGAGTTACTATTGTACATAACGGTATTATTGAGAACTACAAGAAGCTTAAGGATTTTCTTATCGGAGAGGGATATAGCTTTGCAAGTGAAACAGATACTGAGGTTGCAGCAAAGCTGCTTGATTACTACTATGATGGTGATCCAATGAAGACTATTGCAAAGGTTTTATCAGAGATTAAGGGTTCATACGCACTTGGAATTATGTTCAGAGATTTCCCTGATGAAATATTTGCAGTAAGAAAGGACAGTCCTCTTATTGTTGGTGTTGGAGAACATGAGAATTTTATAGCATCTGATGTACCGGCTATTATTCATTATACAAGAGATTATTATCTTCTTGACCAGAATGAGATTGCAGTTATTAAGAAGGATTCAGTTAAGATATATGATGTTCATGGCAATGAGATACATAAGGAATTAAATACTGCTGACTGGGATGTTGATGCTGCAGAAAAGGGCGGTTATGCTCACTTTATGCTTAAGGAAATCCATGAGCAGCCAGATTCTGTAAAGAGAACAATCATGCCAAGAATCATGGACGATATGCCTGATTTCAGTGCAGAAGGATTCAATCCTGACAAGTTAAAGAGTTATAAGAACATATATATTGTTGCCTGTGGTACAGCAATGCATGCTGGAATGGTAGGAAAATATATAATAGAAAAGATGGCAAGAGTATCTGTAACTGTTGATATTGCATCAGAATTCAGATACAGAGATCCTCTTATCAGTGAAGATGATCTTATGATTGTTATATCACAGTCAGGTGAGACTGCTGATACTAAGGCTGCACTTGAACTTGCGAAACAGTCAGGTGCTGATACTATGGCAATTGTTAATGTTAAGGGTTCATCAATTGCAAGAGAAGCAGATATGGTTGTATATACACATGCAGGTCCTGAGATTTCAGTTGCTTCAACCAAGGCATATATGGTTCAGATATCAATTATGTATTTAATTGCATTTGAATTAGCATATGCTAATGGTAAGATGGCTGAGGCAGAATGCAGCAGATATACTAAGATGCTTGAAGAAATACCTGAGGTTATTGAAGAAGCCATTGCACTTGAGAGTAAGTGTCAATTTGCAGCATCCAAGCTTATTAATGCAGACAGTCTTCTTTATATAGGACGAGGTCTTGATTATGCACTCAGCATGGAGGGTTCTCTTAAATTAAAGGAGATATCTTATATTCATTCTGAATCATATGCAGCAGGAGAACTTAAGCATGGAACTATTTCACTTATTACAGAACAGATGCCTGTAATTGCAATTGCAACACAGAAGAATCTTGAGGAAAAGACTATAAGTAACATCAAAGAAGTTAAGTCAAGAGGCGCATTTGTAGTGCTTATTGCAGAACCAGAACTTGATATTGAGGATGGAGTGGCAGATATTGTTATTAAGCTTCCACAGGCAGACCAGCTTCTTATGCCTATGGTTGCAGCAGTTCCATTACAGCTTATTGCTTACTACACAGCAGTTCTTAAGGGTAACGATGTTGATAAGCCAAGAAATCTTGCAAAATCTGTTACTGTTGAATAATTGATATAAAGAGGATATTTGATATGAATAATGATGCATTAAAGATAAGTAATCTGTATGACCTTAATGAGACTATTGCAGCAAAGGTATTTGAAGGCTGTACATATCCATGGGAAGTACTTGCAAAGATTGGTGATTTTATTGTAGAACTTGGCAATGCACTGCCAGAAGATGAATATGAGAAGCGTGGGGAGAATATATGGGTTCACAGAACTGCAAATGTATTTCCATCAGCTTATATTGCAGGACCTGCAATTATCGGTAAAGATGCCGAGGTAAGACACTGTGCATTTATCCGCGGAAAAGCTATTGTTGGAGAAGGAGCTGTTGTCGGTAATTCAACTGAGCTTAAGAATGTAATTCTTTTTAATAAGGTTCAGGTTCCACATTATAATTATGTTGGAGATTCAATTCTTGGATTCAAGGCTCATATGGGAGCAGGATCTATAACATCTAATGTTAAGTCTGACAAGAAGCTTATTACTATTAAAGGACCTGACTGCAATATTGATACAGGTATCAAAAAGATTGGTGCTTTTCTTGGAGATAATGTTGAGGTTGGCTGTGGCAGCGTACTTAATCCTGGAACAATTGTTGGAAGAGAGAGTAATATTTATCCGCTTTCAAGCGTAAGAGGCTTTATTCCGGCAGGTTCTATATATAAGAAGCAGGGCGAAGTAGTAACTAAGAGATAATTATGTGAATTTTTTGTTTTATTAATGTAAAAATGTTGTGTCTCACATTGACTAATGCAAAAGTTTGTGAGAAAATAGTCAAGGCTTGGACGACGGCTTCTGGCCGTCGTTTCATTTATAGTAAACACTATGAATTACGAAAGGAGTAATAAGATGATTTACACACAGGAAGTAGAGAATATGTGTCCAGTAGCACAGGGCGTTCATCATGGAGCAGCTCCAGTGCCAACAGAAGGTAAATGGGTACAGAATAAGAAGGTTGAAGATATTTCAGGTTTTACACATGGTGTAGGCTGGTGTGCTCCTCAGCAGGGTGCATGTAAGCTTACTCTTAATGTTAAGGAAGGTATCATTCAGGAAGCTTTAGTTGAGACTATCGGATGTTCAGGTATGACACATTCAGCAGCTATGGCAGCAGAGATTTTACCAGGACTTACAGTTATGGAAGCTCTTAACACTGACCTTGTCTGTGATGCAATTAACACAGCTATGAGAGAGTTATTCTTACAGATCGTTTACGGAAGAACTCAGAGCGCATTCTCTGAGGGTGGACTTGCAGTTGGTGCTGGTCTTGAAGATCTTGGTAAGGGACTTCGTTCTCAGGTTGGTACTATGTATGGTACATTAAAGAAAGGTCCTCGTTACCTTGAGATGGCTGAAGGTTATGTAACAGGTATCGCCCTTGATAAGGACAACCAGATTATCGGTTACAAGTTTGTCAGCCTTGGTAAGATGACAGACTTCATTAAGAAGGGTGATGACCCTACAACAGCATATGAGAAGGCTTGCGGACAGTACGGAAGAGTTGCAGATGCTGTTAAGATTATTGACCCAAGAACAGATGAAGAAGTTAAGTAAGGAGGACAATTAGAATGGCTTTATTTGAATCATATGAGAGAAGAATAGATAAGATTACTTCAGTTCTTAACAGCTATGGTATAGCTAGTATTGAAGAAGCTGAAAAGATTACTAAGGATGCCGGATTAGATGTATATGCTATGGTTAAGGGTATCCAGCCAATTTGTTTTGAAAATGCATGCTGGGCTTACACAGTAGGTGCAGCAATCGCTATCAAGAAGGGTGCAAGAAAGGCTTCAGAAGCTGCTGCAGCTATCGGTGAAGGTCTTCAGGCATTCTGTATTCCAGGTTCAGTTGCTGACCAGAGAAAGGTTGGTCTTGGACATGGTAACTTAGGTAAGATGTTACTTGAAGAAGAGACAGAATGTTTCGCATTCCTTGCAGGTCATGAATCATTCGCTGCTGCTGAAGGTGCTATCGGTATTGCAGAGAAGGCTAACAAGGTTAGACAGAAACCTCTTAGAGTTATCCTTAACGGTCTTGGTAAGGACGCTGCTAAGATTATCTCAAGAATTAACGGATTCACATTCGTTGAGACAGAGATGGATTATTCAACAGGCGAAGTAAAGGAAATCTCTAGAACAGCATACTCAGATGGTCTTCGTTCTAAGGTTAACTGCTACGGCGCTAACGATGTAACAGAAGGTGTTGCAATCATGTGGAAGGAAAATGTTGATATCTCTATCACAGGTAACTCAACAAACCCTACAAGATTCCAGCATCCAGTTGCAGGTACATATAAGAAGGAAAGACTTGAAGCTGGAAAGAAGTACTTTTCAGTAGCTTCAGGTGGTGGTACAGGACGTACACTTCACCCAGATAACATGGCAGCAGGTCCTGCTTCTTATGGTATGACAGATACAATGGGACGTATGCACTCAGATGCTCAGTTCGCAGGTTCTTCATCAGTTCCAGCTCATGTTGAAATGATGGGATTAATCGGAATGGGAAATAACCCTATGGTTGGTGCTACTGTAGCTGTAGCTGTTTCTATCGAGGAAGCTGCTAAGAACGGTAAGTTCTAATTTAGGAATGTATATTAAAATTGTATGATACGGACTTTACAGGGGAAATCAAATTTGATGTAAATCGGTTTGATTTCCCCTGTTTTTTATTTTACTTGTCAGATTATATTATAAAAATAAAGCAACTGTTTTTGACAACAGTTGCTTTATTTTTTGCACAGTCCTTTTAAATATGCTTTTAACAGTAATTTATCTTGTGAGGATAATTCGTCATATGAGTTTAGTAAATCCTGTTGCTCAAAGGTTAGTGATTCATTACGCAAAGGATTAGTATTAAAAGCAAAAAATTCAGAGAGACTCATGTTAAAGCCTTTGCATATTTTTTCAAGAGTTACAATAGTAGGACAAGTTTGACGGTTGAATATGTTATTCAAACTAGAATATGCAATATTGGATTCTTTTGCCAGCTTATAAAGCGTCCAATGCTTAAACTCAAGCAATTGTTGTATTCTGTTTAAGACATCCTGTTCAATCAAATATTATCACTCACTTTCGTTTGTTTTATGTAATTGTAATTATTT